>ENA-OOZG01002213-OOZG01002213.1-human-gut-metagenome-genome-assembly--contig:-NODE-2213-length-12498-cov-2.198666_pt1 | contig 12498 bp, 9 predicted proteins | sample MGYA00241706_ERZ501384 | MGnify/ENA primary metagenome ERZ501384 (study PRJEB25962, sample SAMEA2042742) | human gut metagenome | biome: human gut; feature: human-associated habitat; material: faeces... | reverse complement strand
ATGGATATGGGACAGATTCTCAGCATACCTCTTATTCTTCTTGGTGTATGGAGCATCGCCTCCAGCTTCAGAAGAGCAAAGAAGATACAGGCATAAGGCGATAACGGAAAGACCTGTTAAGCGAGTATTTTTTGATAAAAAGCTTCATATTCTTTAGCCACCTTCACATAGTCGTGATGGTGGCTAATGTATTCTATACCCTGTCTTTTGAGTTCAGGAATCAGCTGGGGATTCCCGATGAAGTGTTCCAACTGCTGGTAAACACTTTCATAATTGGGCAGTACATTGATGATGGGGCGCAGATGTTCCTCGTGCAGAATCTCGTAGTTTTCGGGTTCTCCTCCTCCTATACAGATGATTCCTCTTGCCATGGCCTCCAGAGGATTCATGGAAGGTGTGTAGCTGTATAATTGATCGAGGATGGCATCGCTACCGTTCATCATCTCAATATATTTGGCAAAGGGAACGCTTTCTGCTATGCGGAGTTCCACCTTTTCAGGGTATTTCTCAGCTATATCTTGTGCAGCTTTCAGCATGATGTCGGTTCCCTTGTATTCACTTCTGTTCTTGTTGATGCCGATGAAAAGTTTTACTTTATCGGGTGTCTGACCTTTGATATCTGCCTGCTGGGCGTAAGGTCGGATTGGGAAGGGAATAAATGTTGTTTTATCTGGAAAAGAAGGCTTATAGCATACCCAATATTCATACAGGCCGGTAACGATTCCGTCGCAGTCCTTTGCTATCATCTTGTTGAGGCGTTCCTTTTCTGTTCCTATCCAGTCTTTTCTTTCTTTCAAGGCGTCAGCATTGGTACGTAGTTGGTTGCCGATGTTGAAGTCGCTGTATCTCAGAGGTTTGTCTTTGCAGCATACATTGACCCAATAATAGTCCATACCGAATCCGCCAAGGATGATTTTCTTGTTGTGCCGGCGAAGGTAACGATAGATGGGGAATATGCGTTCAGCCTTCAATTCTAAGAACATTGGATTGATGAGTTGCACAATGTCGTATCCGCGCAGTTTGGGCAAGACCGTCAGCAACTTGGCTAAATAGATAATACCTCCCTTTTTCCCTGGTTTTCGTACCAGGTCGATGTCTCGTGGATAATTTTTCCAGAAGTCACCATTAGAAAGCACGGTTACCTGATGCCCCAGCTTGCGAAGTCCGTCAGCAAGCGTGGCATGCACATTACTATATTCGCCCATGAGTAGTATCTTCATATATATAAAAAATAAGTTTATTTCTTTACAAAGAATAGAAGTGAAATTCTGCCAAGATAGGTGTTGATAGCTCTTCTGAACATAGTATATTTTTTAGTGTATTTTTTGTCTGGAAGAGGATACAAACCATGTTCTCTCAGGTTATTGATAGCTTGATTGAGAGATATCAGAGAATGGTGTAGACGAATATTGTTGTAGAGATAGTCCATAGAGAGTTGGGCTATGCGGCGGCTTAGTGCCTGACGCTCAGCGATAGGTAACTTGTCCAATAGTTGCTGAAGATGCAAAAGAACTTCCAGGCTATTGTCCATACGCAGCTGAATTTTCTCCTTAGTATATTGATGGCTTACCGAATTTTTGTTGTCCCTATAGAAATAAGCCTCAGTATTGGTCTTGAAAATCCTTTCTGCACGTAGGAAAAGTTTAGGGGTAAATTCTTCGTCTTCTCCGTATATTAAACCTGGAGTAAACTGCAGGCTTCCAATGATACTGTGACGGAAAATATATGAGCATGCAGATCCTTGGAGATTGTTGTTCTTAAGAAAATAAGTTCCGGTAACAGGGGTTGGCAATTCATATGAAGGCTCTATAGTCTTATTTTTTTTGCAATAATTAAATGTGACAATATCTGGTTGATGGTATCTTACGATATCCAGACAGTGTTCATAAGCTGCTTTTAGGATATAATCATCACCATCAATAAACTGGATATATTTTCCTGTAGCGATTTTCATACCATAGTTGCGTGCTACGCTTACGCCCTGGTTAGGTTGGCGTAGATAGATGATATTTGGCAGATATTCTGCCAAGTCATTTAAAGGACAGATATCGCTACCATCGTCAATGAGAATAATTTCTCTCTCTTTAGGATTCAGGGAGAGTTGTATGATACTTTCGAGACACTCCTTGATATATTCGATAGGCAGATTGTAAGTAGTAACGATGAAACTTACTAATGGTATTTGTGTATTTGCAATCATACTATTTTCTTCTATATATTCTGTGTATAATTCTGTTGAGTCTGCATAGGTTATGATAACCTATAATGTTAAGTAATCTTAGTTTAAAAACTTTGATTTTCACCGATTTACCAAGTTTTTCAACATGGTGGATAACTGGTGGATTATTTTCGTATTGTCCCGATAACTCATAGAGGTCGAGCAAGACATTAAGAATTTGTGTCATGAAAATTTGCAGAGAAAGGCTATATTTCTGGATCAGTTTCTCTTGACTCCCGATATTGTTCATAATGGCTTGAAGACTTTGGGTATGACCATCATACAGATTGTATAAATCCTTGTATGTTGCATTTGCCGTAATGCCTTTGGCATTCCACCGATATTCATAGCAACCAACGTTTGTAGTTCTGATGTTAGGGGTAACGAAACTCCCATGATATGGCAGAAGGCCTATGAGATATGGGACAGTCAGGACATCCTCGAAATTTTTTCCTTTAGGAAAGCATATATGTTCAAATAAAGCACGTTTATATATCTTATTCCAGGCATAAGTGTGGTTGTATGCTTTCTCTTCCAGCCAATAGTCAATGGCATCTTGATATTCTTTTTCTTTAAAAGACAGTAAATGTTCTTTTGGACCGTTTCCTAATCTTTCCATTACAGGATATTCCAAAATATCTGTTTCAGGATACGTGATTATTTCTTCTATGACGAGTGAAAGGGTGTCTTCTGCTATCGTATCATCGCTGTCTATGAAAGTAATATATTCTCCTTTGGCTTCATGAATTCCAGCATTGCGTGCATCGCTTAACCCTCCGTTCTCCTTGTGTATAACTACGATATTCTTATTTCTTGCTGCATATTCATCACAAATTCTCGGGCACGCATCAGTCGATCCATCGTCTACGAGAATCATCTCGTAGTCGGTGAATGATTGCCGCAAGATGCTGTCAAGACATCTTGGCAGTGTGTCTTGTGTGTGATAGACTGGTATGATGATGCTTAGTTTCATGCCTACAAAGTTACTGAAAATCATTGAGAGAAGACAAATATATTAACTTTTCTTTAAAAGTATATTGTTATATTTTGAAATATCGACTTTTTGTACTACCTTTGTAGTAAAAATGAGTAAATTGTTAGTTCATAAAATCATAGGATTTCTTTTTAGACCTTTTCAAAAAGAAAATATTTTATTTTTCTTTTTGATGTATTTGTTAGGGTTAACCAGTATCATATTTGAACTATGGAATGGAAGTCGCTTTTGGATGACTTTTGAACTTTTTTTTGACTTGTATATATATAGTTTATTTGTTTTTTTGTTTTCTAATAAATATAGATATTACATTAGGCTTATATCAGTTTTTGTTTTTTATCTTTTATCTATTATAGATATGGCATGTTATGTACGTTTAGGCATGCCTATAACCCCAATATTATTACAATTGGCATTGCAAAGTAATACTCGTGAAGCAACAGAGGCTTTGGTAAACTATTTAGATTGGAAAATGGTGTGTTCTCCCCTAAGTTTGGTGTTTGTTCAATTTTTATTAGGAATTTATCTTATTTCTCATAAAAAAAGAATGAGCTGCTATACATCTCGATTGTTTTTTTTCAAAAGTATCAAAATAAAGAAGTCGGTTTTTGTATGCGTTTTACTATTAGCTGTTTTTAGTGGAATATCGAGTTTTGAAAATAAAGAATATATGTACTATCGTATTATTCGACAGTATAGTGAATTGGAAACTCAGAAAGTTAAAGACTTTTCTCAAAAAACTAACTTCTATCTTCCTATTTATCGTTTAGCCTATTCTGTCTCGGAAACCCATAGATTACAAAGAGAGATAAGACAATTTGAAAAAAGTATGGATAAGGCTTATGTTGATGCTGTTGATTATACTTCTCCCCACATTGTCGTTATTATTGGCGAAAGCTATAATAGGCATCATAGTACTTTGTATGGATATGATAAATATACAACTCCATTTCAACATACAAGATGGAAGAATGGAGAAATGGTTGTTTTTAAGAATATGATAAGTTCTTGGAACACAACATGCGAGTCCTTTAAAAATATGTTTTCAACACAATGTGTTGGTCAAGATGGGACATGGGCTTCAGCTCCACCATTTCCTTTGTTATTTAGAAAAGCAGGTTATCATACGGCATTTATGAGTAACCAATATGTGATAGGAAATGAGGCTTTTAATGCTTTTACAGAGAATGCATTTTTTAACAATCCGAAGACAAGTCAAAAAATGTTTGATAGTCGTAATTCACAAAATCACGATTATGACCTATCTTTAGTGGATGATTATAAGCGTTTGGATATTGGAACCGAACCTTATACATTAGATATTTTCCATTTCTTAGGACTACATGTAGATTTTAGTCAGCGTTATCCACGTAATTATTCTACATTTTCTTCAAAAGACTATTCCCGTACAGATATTTCTGAGGAAGATAAGCAGATATTAGCAGATTATGATAATGCCATCGTTTACAATGATTTTGTGATTGATTCTATTATCAAATTATATGAGAATAAGGATGCTGTCATAATATTTGTACCAGACCATGGTGAACGAGTTTTTGATCATTCTAAAGAGTGGGGGAGAAGCCTTACTTGGGATAAAAATGATATTTGTCAGCAATTTGATATTCCTTTTTGGATATGGAGTTCTTCTATTTATCGAACTAATCATCAAACTTTATGGAAACAGATTCAGGATGGCAGTACCAGACCTGGTATGACAGATGCACTTGCTCAGTTGCTGCTGCATATTGCTGGGATTCATACCCCTTGGTACTTTCCTAAATATGATATATTGAATGGAATGTATAATGTCAATAGAAAGAGAATTATACGAAACGAGCGTGATTATGACAAAATAGTTGGAAATTAATAGCAATCAATTCTAATCACAGTTCCTGATTGAGCACTTTCAATACTTTTAAATACGCCATATTGAAGCATAGAGATAGTCTGGATTATAGGGAGATTCCTTGATTAAATTCTTTTGCCATTCAAGACCACCAAGGCTTTATGAAAAAATCTATCCATACCCTAATAGACTAATACAGAACACATGACGGAGCAGAAAGATATTGCCAAAAAGCATATTATAGGCATATAACCATTCTGAAACTCTATCTTTGAACATAGATTGAGCCCGATAGATGTAAAGTATCGGTGGATGGCAAAAACAAAGAAACTTGTACCTGAAAGATATTGTGCAATACTTCCTTGTTGTTTGTTTTTTGTTAATAAGTGTACAACATTGAGTATGATGAAAATGAATAGGGTTTCTTCTATGATTTTAATGTCCGATTGGTACACGATTCTTATAGAGAAAAGCACTCCGTAGGCTACCATGAATCCTATCAAACTTTTCTGAGATAACACCCAACTGGAATGATTGATGGAGAAATAAGCACCTAATATAAAGAAGTATAAATAATAGGTATTGAAGCCTGGAACTTCAGGAATCATTCCGCTCAATGCGATAGCTCCCAGTGCGATTACAAATATCATTCTTAGCTTTTGGGTAGCATACCAAATAATAGGTGCCAACAGCGTGTAAACAAGTAGACACTGGATAAACCAAAATTGACCAACCAAAGGGCCTACTTGGTCTGTTTGACAACCTGTAACCTCTCTGATATTCCAAAAAATCAAGATAAAATCTTGTATTCTAAAATCCGCAATTTGTTTATGTAGAAGCAGATTTATATTAGGTTTAATCTGTTGTAATATGAAAATCATTATAAAGCAGATGAGATTCCATAAAATATATGGAATAAGCAGGCTATATACTCTATGAATTATCTTATTTTTAAAAATATCTAAGTTGAAATTTCCTTCACGAAATAGCAAAAAGCCAGAGATAAAGAAGAATAAAGCCGATGAGTAAAAGCAGATATCACCGATAATGTAATTGGATAAGATGTGGATAGAGGTAAATTGGTTGGCCGATGCATTATATAGAGCGATATTAGAGTGTATCATGACGATAACCACGCAAAGCGGAAAACGCAAAATACTGATTGTTTGTGATATAGAAGTTTTCATAAGTCAATATGTGTTGCCTATCAGATTGTTAGGCTTTTATGATATTTTTGTTTGATTTGCCCACCATAAATGGTAAGTATCTATAAATCAACCATGTTATGGTTGTGGTTACGATATATACAGTCACGAATGCAGTCATCACGTATAAATAGTTTCCTTGATATACTAATCCTACCTTCGTCAGGAGTTTACTGACAATGAGGGGTACTCCTCCACAAAGGAAGTAATAGACAAGTGAATGTTCTCCAGTCCATTCTATATATTTACAAACTGGTAGTCTCTTGCATAGATGTATAAAGCATAAACTACATATTAAGGCATCCAATAAGAAGAACGCATAGTTATTGATGTCGATATACCATATCATCATATTTACCTCTATGACCTGTTCTGCCATTTTTATGCAGACAAGCAGTATCAGCAACAAGGCTATATATATAGGATGGTTTATAGGGTTGAATACTTTCTCATATCGATGGTAAGTATAGCCAATACAGAGCAAAAGTAAGGTTTGCATACTGTTATCGAGTTGCCATATATAGGGTTGATTACCCTGAGATAAGCTGATGGAGAGAATGAATCCTATTATTCCTGTCATGGCTATGGCTATTATGTTTTCACGACTCATCCATAAGACTAATGCAAAAATACTCTCAGAAAGAATGAGAGTGGCAACAAACCACGAAGATTGACCATAGGCGATTTGTGTGCATGTTTCTATCAGGTTGATGCTGTTGTTATATACCCATGCTTTGGATAGGGAAATGAGAAATGAGAAGATAAGATAAGGTAAAAGTAAGGTTTTAGCGATGGATTTGATTTTGTTCTTGAAGTCAAATTTTGATTCTTTATATATCAAGTATCCAGAGATGATAAAAAAGAGGGTAAGAGCGTTTACTACATAGATGTTGTAATCAATGATATTCAAACCTGTGTAGTAAAGCTCTGTATGATCGAGGAGTATAGCTATCATGCAAATACCTCGAAGTAAATCTATCCAATGTTTTCTTTGTTGAGTCACCAATACTCTTTTTTTTTAATTAATAATGGCTATTTTGCAGACTGTTCCTTTTCTTCCGTCGTTGGTCGCCGTTTCTACCATATAGATACCACTTGCAACTCTTTTCCCTTTTTGGTCTTTGGCATTCCAAGTATAAGTACCACCTGTGCTTCTGCCTTGGTTTACTAAGATACCATTGGAGGTTACGATTTTGATGTCAGCATCGAAGGATAGTCCTGTGATGGTAATAAGGCCAGTGTAATCTGGTTTAACGGGATTCGGGTAAGCCCAGACGTTGTCTTTTGTCATCTCACTATTGATACTACCAGCTTCGCTCATGTATGAACAGAGACCTTTGTCTGTACCAAAAAAGACTTCTCCTGTCTTCTCATTAACAGCAATAGACTCAATGTTATTGGATAGTAACTTACTATTGGTGGTAGTAAAGTGATGAATTTGCGTCATACAGTCATCACTGATAGCATAAACTCCGTTTCCTATGGTTCCAAACCACTTTCTGTTTCCGCCATCGACAGCAATACAGGTGATGTCAATTCCGTTTAAGAGATAATCAGCAAAATTAGTTCCATCATTACGAGGTACTTTTACTTGAACAAAGACAGGTGAGTCTGATGTTATCTCTTTTCTCTGTAACAGCAACGGACCCAAAGAGGTGCCTACCCATATATCGTGATTTTTGTCTTCAGCTAAATATCTTACATAATAAGGTTCTATCTTTGTTCCATCTTGGTTGATGAATGAATGGTACACCTTGATTCCATCTGTAGATATTTGGTAACACACAAGTGCAGGATATGTTGGATGGTTATTGACAAACCAGAGTAATCCACTGCTATCAAATGTGAGGCACTCCATAGAACCTAAAGACATTTGGTCTCTATATAGTTCTGTTTTATGATGCGATACCCATTGTTCTTCCTTTGAAAATTCTATTAGCGACTGGTTGGCTGGTGACTGGCAATTCACCATCCATAGGTTGCCTTCTTGATCAAACTTAATACTACCAATGATTTGATAGTTTTTGCTTTCATTATTGAAAGAAGTAATAAGACTGTTATCTGAATTATAAAACTTGATAAAATTTCCATCTTTGAATTCATAGAGACCATTTCTCGCACCTGCAAATACATGGCTTGCATCTTTGGGGTCTACATCTACACTATTGATATCGATATAGGATAGTCCCGTCTTGTTGCTGATGTTATCATCATAGATTTGCCAGTCTTCACCATTTAAAATCTGGATTGTTCCAGGGCGATTTGCATCAATGACGTGGCCGAAGCCTCCTCCGCATGTGTAGAGTAGATTATCAACGAATCGCATACCCCAGAAATAATTATACTTTGGTCCGCCTGGATTTAGTGTACTGACAAGTTGCTTGAGTTCGCTTTTATCCTCTTGAGTTTTAGCAGCGTAGTTTCCTACCTTACTCCAGTTGTTCTTGTCGAGTAGATTTTGGGAGAGAAGAGCACTATATTGACCATTTGTTTCGCTGTATGCATAGATACGATTATTTTTTATTTCGCACCAATTTACTTTGAATCCCAGATTGTAAGTGTCGCAGACTTCTCCATCTGCTATGTTTATTTTTATAATGCCAAAACCATTGCTCATGTAGGCGTATTTGCCATACATATAGATGTCGTTTACGGCTTTATCGCCTGTGGTTGAGGCGGTGTAGTAATCAGAGAGATTGGTTACCTCAAAGTTACTGACATTCATCAAGTCGATGTTGGAGTTGTTGTAGAGGATAAGCAGTCTCTTGGCAGAATTATTGTAACCGATATGTTGGATATCACAATCGCTCAGATAGTCTGTTTTACTGAATGTTTGAATACTTTGGTCGTTTTTGTTATAGACATAAAGGCTATTGGAAGCCTGTACAAAAATCAGGTTTCCTGCTTGTTCTACTTCTTGCATGTCATGATAGGACATGTAGGCTTTCCAGTCACCGATGGCTGCTCTTGCTTGATGAGATATGAATACAAACAAAAGAAGCGTGAGCGTATAATATATTTTTTTTATCATAGAACAAAGTTCTTTATTGGGGTTTCTTATTATCAAGACTCCAAATGTACGTAATACATTAATTTATATATATTAAACCAAAAAATACTTGGTTTATTGCCTGTTAATCGTGCTTTTATTGGTAGGCTGAGCAGCGGGTATAGCTTTTTACATAGATTGGCAAGATGCCAACGATGTAACTTTTTCTCGTAAGCGATGATTTTGGAATAGCCTTGCAACTCCTCTCTGAACTGATAAAGCGTGCGGAGACTTTCTTCTGTCTTGATTACAAAACTCCAGTTTTCTATAAAATGTTCATAACCTAATGGATTGTCGATATGCTCAATCTTTATGTGATTGTTTTTTAATGTTTTACCGAGGAGTACGTCTTCGTATCCATATTGGCGAAAGCGTTCATCTAACGGATGTTGCAACATGATGCTGCGTTTGATGATGAAGTTGGAGGTATGAAAGTCGCTGTATGGATTCTTTTGACGTTGTTTATAATCTCCGTTTTGCAGAGCTTTACATTCGAAGATATATCGCAGATTGTGTTTCTTGGTTTTTAGATTTCTTCTTACTTGATAGCCTCCGTAAATGACATCGCATTCTTGTTCTTTTTGGTATTTTGCAAGATATTGGTTGTTAATGACATTCATATTGCTGTCAATAAACAGCAGCCAGGGATATTTTGCTTCTTTAGCTAAGAAATTTCGGATGGCTGCTCGGCCTATATTTTCTTTCCTTTCAATATATCGGCAATTATCCAGCCCGTTGATTTCGCAGTTCTTCTCAATGGTATTTTTGTCGGTAGATCCATCATCGGCAACCAGAATCTCGTATTCTAAATCATTCGTGGACGACAATATTGATGCCTGAGCCTGTAAGTCTCTTACAAGTTCAAGGCATACATTGTTATATGTAGGAATCAATATCGATAGCGAGTTGATCATTTGTTTTTATTCTATTTGTTATTTGTCGTATAAAATTTCTTTCCATTCTTGATTTTAAGTCCTTTGTTGATGTTTTCATCCTTTTGTCCCAAAATGTTGTAAATGGTATTATGTTGGCGATATCCCTCTTGATTGATGTTTGGGATATTTGTAGAATTAGGAAATTGCGTTGTATCAAGATAATTGAGTCTATGGGTAATCCAATTCTTGATGTAGTCAATTTCATTCTTGAAATTCAGAGGGTAGTTTCCTATGTCGGAATCTTCCGACCATTTGTTTTCTTCTCTGCTGGCTGCCCCACTTTTTACCAACATATCATAATAGTTCTGATATTTGGAGATGAGATTTTCCTCGCTGAAATAAGTCTTTCTTAATTCGTGGTATCTGTCTGCTACTTTCTGGTTATAGTTATCCACATTTAGTGTGGAAAGCCTTGTATATAAATTGAAAGCTTCTTTTATTCCAAGTTCTGTATTTGGTGACACATAGTCTGGGTGGAGTGGAGTAGAGCAATGCCAATCTTGTCCAACACTGGCGTCTAAATCCCAGATGGCAAGGGTAAGCTTCTTGTTTTGTGCCACATCATAAATTCCCCAGTACATGTTTTTCCCACAATTGTCAATTGGTTTAAGAACTTCAAGAAATATTTGATAGTCTATAAGTACAGGAATATCAAAATAGTCCCTAACTTCTTTCTTGAAAGTATCGTCGTTGCTGTTGGCAACGAAGTCGATGGCTTCATAAAGCGGGCTATAATCTGTAGGATTTACATCTTCTATATCAGGATATTTGGTTTCGAAAGCATGCCAGGTTTCCTGAGAATTGTCGTAGTCTTTTTCGATGTCCCAAAAGGTAGATTTATCCCATGAACTCACCTTCCAGAGCTGTCCATGAAATACTTGGCTCTTATCATCGTATTTCCCGAGTTTCAGTTCTTTTCTGTCCATGGTTTCTGTCAGGGAGTAGATGCCGCGATACTCGTTGTTGAGAATTACTTCTACTACTTTTCCTGCCACTCCGCTCTTAGCTTTTGGCTCTTCGTTTGCATAGTATGGTTTTGAGGCAAACTGATTCCAAATTTCTGTAGCAATACGGTTTCTGAGGCGGAACAAGTCTACTTGTCCTGCATCTAAGATCCAGTTGTTATCTTCTCTCATTCCTAAAAGCGAGATTTCCTGCTTCTTACCATTTTCGTTGAGGGTCTTAATTTTATAGTTCCTTTTGTGCTTATCCGCCGTATTAGTGGAACCTCCTCTCCATTTGGCTTTGATTAAGGAGATGGTTGGCTCTGTGGCATCAGAAGAATACAATGACATGCTTCCTTGGGCGTAATCATAGCCGAATGAGCCTTGCAGTACCAGCAGAGGCAAGAAGGTGAAGGTAATCTTGGTATTGATTTCCTTATTGCCTTTTCGGGCATGAATGGAGTAAAGCTTGTTGCCTTCCACTTGCTTGAAAGTATAGCTGTAAGCTATCTGGGTGCCATCAATGCTGAGGTCGCTCCAATCTGAGGCAATATCCAACAGGATGATTGCTTCATAATCCTTACCAAAAGCATCTTCCGGGATGCAAGCCATATACGTATCGTTTTGCTTATCATAGATGATATGCTTTCCGTTGATCGTAAACTGGGCATAGGATGAGATGCTTATGGCAAGGCATAATATGATGATAAATAAACAATATAGCCGTTTCATATCTACTTCTTTTTCTTTACTTCCTTACTTCTTTTTCAGATACTCTGCCAATTTTGCCACGGCTCTTGCTCTATGGCTGATACCATTCTTGATTTCTTCGCCCAATTCAGCAAAACTCTTGTTGTAGCCTTCGGGTACAAAGATGGGGTCGTAACCGAAGCCTTCGGTGCCGTGTTTCTCGGTGGCGATGCTGCCGTTTGCGATGCCTTCGAACTGGTGGATCTTCTTGATGCTGGTACAGCCACAAGGACACACATCCTGCTTTTCTATATAGCAGATGACGGTACGGAAACGGGCTTTGCGGTTCTCTTTTCCATTGAGTTCGCGTAGGAGTTTTGACATGTTGGCCTCGCTGTCGTGGTCGGTTCCTTCTGCATATCGGGCACTGTGAACTCCCGGTGCTCCGTCTAAGGCCTCTACTTCCAGTCCTGTGTCGTCGGCAAAGCAACTGACGTGGTAATGGTCGTATATGTATTGAGCCTTCTGCAAGGCATTCTCCTCTAAGGTGCTGCCTGTTTCGGGAATGTCTGCTTCACAGCCTATCTCTTTCAGCGATACTACTTCGTATTGGC
>ENA-OOZG01002211-OOZG01002211.1-human-gut-metagenome-genome-assembly--contig:-NODE-2211-length-12501-cov-2.301623_pt1 | contig 12501 bp, 9 predicted proteins | sample MGYA00241706_ERZ501384 | MGnify/ENA primary metagenome ERZ501384 (study PRJEB25962, sample SAMEA2042742) | human gut metagenome | biome: human gut; feature: human-associated habitat; material: faeces... | reverse complement strand
ATGCCTATTGTCATAGCCCTCGGCACCGGAATCGGCGACGAGTTTGATATAACAAAGCTTCGCTACAACAAGATAGTTATCATGGCGGATGCCGATGTCGACGGCGCGCATATCAGAACGCTGCTGCTGACCTTCTTCTTCCGCTATATGCGCCCGCTTATCGAGCAGGGTCATGTCTATCTCGCTCAGCCCCCGCTGTTCAAAGTCAGCAAGGGCAAGAAGATAAGATACGCTTTCTCCGACGAGGAGCGCGACCAGTTCATGGCGGAGTTCGGCGGCTCGGGCAGCTGCGATATCCAGAGATACAAAGGTCTCGGCGAGATGGATGCCGAGCAGCTCTGGGAGACGACAATGGACCCCGACTTCCGCACGATGCTGCGCGTCAATGTAGAGGACGCGATGCTCGCGGACGAGACCTTCTCCATTCTTATGGGCGACAAGGTCGAGCCGCGCCGCGAGTTCATCGAAACCAATGCAAAATACGTCCAGAACCTGGATATATAACGGAAAGGAGTAGATCTCTGTGAGCTTTGACGAAGCATATAACGAACAAAAAATAATCAATGTCGAGATCAATAGAGAAGTGCGTAAATCCTTTCTGGATTACTCCATGTCGGTCATCACCTCGCGTGCTCTGCCTGATGTGCGTGACGGCTTGAAGCCCGTCCACAGACGCATACTTTACACCATGTACGAAAACGGCCTCTATCCCGACAAGCCGTACCGCAAATGCGCGGACACGGTTGGTTCGGTGCTCGGCCGCTACCATCCTCACGGCGACGCCTCCGTCTATGACGCCATGGTGCGTTTGGCGCAGGACTTCTCCATGAGATATACGCTCGTTGACGGCCACGGCAACTTCGGTTCCGTCGACGGCGACCCGCCCGCCGCCTACCGTTACACCGAGTCAAAGCTCAAAAAGCTCTCTCTCGAAATGCTGACGGATATCGACAAGGACACGGTCGATTTTATCCCGAACTACGACGACCGACTCAAGGAGCCCACGGTGCTCCCGTCGAGATATCCGAACCTGCTTGTCAATGGCTCCGTCGGTATAGCGGTCGGTATGGCGACAAATATCCCTCCGCACAATCTGCGCGAGGTCGTAGCCGCCATGAACTGCCTGATAGATAACCCCGACGCGACGCTCGAGGAGCTTATGACTCATCTGCCAGGCCCCGATTTCCCGACCCGCGGAATAATCATGGGCAGAGCGGGCATACGCGCCGCCTACGGCACAGGCCGCGGCAAAATTATAGTCCGCGCCCGCGCCGAGATAGTCGAGACAAAGGGCGACCGCCACAAGATAGTTGTCACCGAGATACCCTACGGCGTCAATAAGGCGAAGCTCATAGAGAGCATGGCGGATCTCGTCAAGGATAAGCGCATCGAGGGCATATCCGATATCCACGACTATTCCTCGCGCTCCGGTATGCACATCGATATCACCTTGAAGCGCGACGCGAATCCGCAGGTAGTTTTGAATCAGCTCTATACCTACACTCAGCTCCAGTCTACCTTCGGCGTGATTATGCTCGCCCTCGTAAACGGCGAGCCGAAGATACTCACCCTTAAGCAGATTCTCCAGCAGTATATCGACTACCAGTGCGAGATAGTCACCCGCCGCACAAGGTACGATCTGAAAAAAGCTCAGGAGCGCGCCCATATTCTTGAGGGCTTGCTCACGGCGCTTGATTTCATCGACGAGGTCATAGCTATCCTGCGCGCGTCAAAGAGCATCCCCGAGGGACGCGAAGCGCTCATGAACCGCTTCGGTCTCGATGAGATTCAGGCGCAGGCGATAGTCCAGATGAGACTCGGCCAGCTGACCGGACTCGAGCGCATAAAGGTCGAGGACGAGATGGCTCAGCTCAAGGCGAAGATAGCCGACTTTATAGATATTCTCTCGAACGAGTCGAGAATACTTACTATAGTCCGCGAGGAGACCGGCGCCATCGCCGAGAAGTTCGGCGACGACCGCCGCACCGTCATTGAAAATGTCAGCGGCGAGGTCGATATAGAGGATCTTATCCCCGAGGAGACCTGCGTGTTCACCATGACGAACCTCGGCTATATCAAGCGTATTCCCGCCGACGCATACACGATCCAACACCGCGGCGGCAGAGGCGTCAAGGGCATGACAAGGCGCGAGGAGGACGTGGCAAAGACCATGTTCACCTGCTCCACCCACGATTACGTCATGTTCTTCACCACCCGCGGCAGGACTTACCGTCTCAAGGGCTATGAAGTGCCCGAGGGCTCGAGAAACAGCAAGGGCATGAATATAGTCAACCTCCTGCCCCTCGAGGCGGGCGAGAAGGTGTCGGCGATGATAAGAGTGCCCGAATATGACCCCGATGCGTTCCTCTGCATGGTCACGCGCAAGGGTATTATCAAGCGCACGAGCCTCGACGCTTACCGCAACGTCCGCAAGAACGGCGTTATCGCGATAAATCTCGACGATGACGACGAGCTCGCTTGGGTGCGCCTGACCTCCGGCAACGACGACCTGCTCATAGCCACGCGCAAGGGCATGGGCATCCGCTTCAATGAAAACGACGCGAGACCGCTCGGCAGAACGGCGCGCGGCGTCAAGGCGATCGAGCTGCGCGAGGGCGACGAGGTCGTCGGCATGGAAGTGCTCGACGATGCAAAGGCTGTCCTCACAGTCAGTACCACCGGCTACGGCAGACGCAGCGAGCCTTCGGATTACAGACTTCAGTCGAGAGGCGGCAAGGGTACGATAAACTACCGCACCGAGACCTATGGCGACGTTGCCGCAATAGCGGTCGTTGACGAGAGCGAGGATGTCATCTTCATCTCGTCCGACGGCATTATAATCCGCATCCCTGTCTCACAGATAAGCACATTTGCAAGACCCTCCAAGGGCGTCAGAGTCATGCGTGTGTCCGAGGGCGAGCAGTTGGTTACCGTCGCCTGCACTCCGAGCGAGGAAGATCAGGAAAAGCCGGAAGAAACCGCGGCTGAGGAAGTGTCACCTGCCGAAGACAGCGAAAATTCCGAAACAGAGGAATAATCGGTCGGGTTTTTATTAAAATTTTGTAAGAAGTTACAAATAACTCTTGTCATAACCCGGTTTCTCTGATATGATATTAACATGACCAGCGAAGTCAACAACTCGGAAAAGGGGGATACACAATGAACATCGCTCTCATGGCTCACGACTCAAAAAAAGAACTTATGACCCAGTTCTGTATAGCTTATTGCGGTATCCTGAGCCGCCATTCCCTGTGCGCGACCGGCACTACGGGCAAGCTCGTAGCCGAGGCAACGGGACTTGAGATTCAGCGCTTCCTCAGCGGAAGTCAGGGCGGCGACCAGCAGATAGCTTCCAGAATAGCCTGCAACGAGATCGATCTTCTGCTCATGTTCAGAGATCCGCTCACACCCAAGCCGCACGAGCCCAACGAAGCAAATCTTCTCAGACTCTGCGACGTGCACAACATCCCCGTTGCCACCAATATAGCCACCGCCGAGGCTCTTATTCACAGCCTTGCGCGCGGCGACCTTGATTGGCGCGATATAGTCAACCCGAAATAAGCTTTGACCCGCCCCGGCGGTATTTCCCGCCGGGCGGATTTTTCCGGAGCTTTTTCGCTCATCCCGCCAACGGCGGGATTTAATGTTTTTATGGAAGGAACGAAAACATGGCTCTTTTTACGAAAGCTGTCAAGGGCACTCAGGATGTGCTGCCCGCGGCGAGCTATAAAAACCGCTTTCTTGAAAATACCCTGCTCGATATAGCCTCGCGTTTCGGCTTCAAGGAGATCCGCACTCCCGTGTTCGAGCATACGGAGCTGTTTGCCCGCGGCGTCGGCGACACCACCGATGTCGTGCAGAAGGAGATGTACACTTTTCTCGACAAGGGCGGACGTTCTATAACGCTCCGACCCGAGGGCACTGCGGGCGCTGCGCGCGCATTCCTGGAGCACGGGCTTTTCAACGAGCCCCTGCCGCAGAAGACCTGCTATATAACCTCGTGCTATCGCTACGAGAAGCCGCAGTCCGGCAGATACAGGGAGTTCCACCAGTTCGGCGTTGAGGTCTTCGGCACTCCGGCTCCCGCCGCCGATGCCGAGATAATTTCCCTCGCCGCCGAAATATTCGCTTTCCTCGGAATCGAGGACTTGACGCTCGAGATAAACTCGATCGGCTGCCCGACCTGCCGCGCCGAGTATCACAAGGCGCTCAAGGCATATTTTGAGCAGTATAAAGACGAGCTGTGCGGCACCTGCCTCGACAGGCTCGAGCGCAACCCCATGCGTATTCTCGACTGCAAGAGCCCCGTCTGCTCGAAGATAGCCGAGGGCGCGCCCGTTATGCTCGACTATCTCTGCGACGAGTGCCGCGAGCACTTTGAAAAAGTCAAAAGCTACCTCGACGCGCTGATGATAGACTATGTTGTCAACCCGCACATCGTGCGCGGACTTGATTACTATACAAAAACCGTTTTCGAATTCGTCTCGCACAACGACAAGACCGACGGACTTGTCTGCGGCGGCGGCGGACGCTATGACGGACTCATTGAAGAGCTCGGCGGTCAGCACACCCCGTCGCTCGGCTTCGCAATGGGACTTGAGCGCCTGCTCAGCGTTATCGAGGCGCAGGGCATTGAGCTGCCCGGCGACCAGAAGTGCGATATCTATATCGGCTCAATCGGCGATGCCGCTTCGCTCGTTGCGGCGAAGCTCTGCACGGATCTCCGCTCGGACGGAGTCAGCGCGCAGTTTGACGTCGCGGGACGCTCGGTCAAGGCTCAGATGAAATACGCCGACAAACTGGGCGCGCGCTTCACCTGCGTTATCGGCGACGACGATATCGCCAAGGGCGAAGTCACCGTCAAGAACATGGAAAACGGCGAAAAGACCGCTTTCTCAATCGAAAACTTCAGCGATGAATTCTCGTCGGCTCTCGTTCAGGCTGCGGCAAACGCCTTTGCGGACAGCATCAACGACGGAGATCTCAACGCTGCCGATATATCAAATCTCTTTGGAGGGCTCAGATAATGGAGAGAACTTACATTGCGGACATCAAAAATAATCTCGGCAAACCCGTGCTCGTTCAGGGCTTCGTCGAGAACCTGCGCGACAGCAAGTATATGGCTTTCATCGTGCTCAAGGATATCACCGGAAAAATCCAGATAACCGTCGAGAAAGAGAAGCTGTCGGAGCTCTGCCCCGTGATAGCGACTCTGACTCAGGATTCCGTTATCTCGGTCGTCGGCACCGCCGTCGAGAACGATTTCGTCAAGATGGGCGGAATTGAGATTATCCCCGAGTCGATAACCGCAGAGTCGATAGCCGACGCGCTGCCGATAGTGCGCAAGGAGATCCCTGCGACCAAGAAGCGCCCGGGTGTCGAGCGTTCGAGCATCGACCAGCGCATTGACTACCGCTGGATCGACCTTCGCACCGACGAAAATCAGCTTATGTTCAAGGTTCAGACCGTCATGGTCAACGCCATGCGTCAGTTCCTGATAGACCGTAATTTCATCGAGATTCACACTCCGAAGCTCATCGGCGCGGCGAGCGAGAGCGGAGCCGAGGTCTTTGAGGTCAAGTATTTTGACCGCCTCGCTTATCTTGCGCAGAGCCCCCAGTTCTATAAGCAGATGGCAATGGCGAGCGGCTTCGAGCGCATATTTGAAGTCGGCCCCGTTTTCAGAGCCGAGAAGTCATACACCAACAAGCACACCACCGAGTTCTCCGGCTTCGACCTCGAGTTCAGCTACATCACCTCTTTCAAGGATGTCATGAAGATGGAGGAGGAGCTGCTGACCTACATGCTCAAAGCGGTCAAGGAGAAGTACGGCGAGGAGATAAAGGAGCTGTTCGGCAAGGAGGTTATCGTCCCGACGACCCCGTTCCCGGTCATAAAGCTTGCCGATCTCTATGACGAGCTCGAAAAGGAGTTCGGCTACACCGTGCCCGACAGCGAAAAGGGCGACCTCACGACCGACGCCGAGCGTCTGAGCTACGACTGGGTCATGAAGAAATACGGTCACGAGTTCCTGTTCATCACCGACTACAGCGCAGAGAAGCGAGCGTTCTACCATATGCGCGACGAGAACGGCGTGCCGCAGGGCTATGACCTCATCTGGCGCGGCGTCGAGATAACCACCGGCGCGCAGCGCGAGCACAGATACGATGTGCTCAAGAGCCAGGCGCAGGAGAAGGGACTCGAGAAGGATGTTGAATTCTATCTCGAATTCTTCAAATACGGCTGCCCGCCCCACGGCGGCTTCGGAATCGGTATCGACCGCCTGACCATGCTCATGCTCGGACTGCACATCAAGGAAGCGATGTTCCTCTTCAGAGGCCCGAACAGACTCACCCCGTAACGGAAAAAGAGAAATCCCGTCGAGTTTTTCGGCGGGATAATTTTATGCTTGTGCCAAAAGAAAAGGTAAAAATTTTATGCATTCCGACCGTTCAAACGGATATATAGACGAAAGACAAAGACGGGAAGTGAAATTGATGACAGGTAGGCAGTTGGATCTGTGTATTTGCGAAATCGCCGCGGGAGACAGAGACGCTCTGAGCCGATTATATCTTGACATGAAAGATCCGATCTTTCGGTTTGCGCTGTCGTTGGTTCGCAGCAGGCAGCTCGCGGAGGATATAGAAGCGGAGACATTTCTTAATATTATGCAGTCTGCCTGCGGCTACAAGCCCGGCACAAATGCGAGGGCGTGGATTTTCGCCATAGCGCGCAACTGCTGCATGGACTGCATGAAGGAAAACGCAAGGCTTTTGACGGTAGACAGCGAGAGCCTTGATTTGCTGCCCGGTGACACGGAGGGTTTTGAGCAGTCCGAAAACGCGATGCTTGCGCTGGAAGCCTTGAAAACGCTGAGCGAAACAGAGAGGCAGATAGTATCGCTGTATCTGTATTCCGGCCTGAAGCAGACGGAGATCGCCAAGGTTTTGAACCTCCCCTATTTGTCTGTCCGTTCAAAATACGGCTACGCTCTCACTAAGCTGAGGCGTTATTTCGACCGAAAAGGAGTGCATACGGATGAGGCGTAAATCAACAGAAAAATTCATGAGAGACGCAATGAGTTTTAAAGCCCCGGAGGAGGTCTGGGATAAAATCAAGGATAAGCCGATTCAAAGTGTTCGGGAAAGCAAAGCCAAGGGTCATCCGAAAAAGGTTTGGTATGCCGCGGCGGCGTGCATTGCGGCTTGCACGGTTCTCATATCCGTTTTAGCAGTCGGCAAAAGCCTGGGACTTCCCGCTTCCGATTCGACTTTGAATACCGAAAACGGCACGGAGCGAGGTGGTCAAATCGCGACGGACAGAGCGGGAGAGCCCGAAAAGAAAGTGCCAGGCGAGACTGTTTCGCAGACGGCGGAGAAAACGACAGCGGCCGTTTCCCACGGCGGCAGCGTGGCGGGTGTTTGCATCCCGACATATAAGGTCTGGAATCACAGACTTTACGGGTATGCGGGCGACAACCTCGCGCTGACGGATTCCGATTTAGGTCCGCTGCACCGCGAAAAAATAAACGGCACGGAAATCGCCGTCTATTCGCTGAACAATATCCCCATGGAACAGAGTATAGGGGACAAGAAAAACGGTATTGTCCTGCGCTATGACTGCATATTGGACGGCATTTTTGAGCTTCGCGGAAAAAAATACGGGATAGTGAGCGAAACGGCTTATATCTGCCCCGTTCCCGAAAAGGGCAAGTATTTAGGCGAAGTCAACGGTGTGAAGTGCTATGAATTTAAAGGAAAAGCAGACGCGATACTCGTTGACCTCGGGAAATATGTATCTCCCTCCGACGGGAGCATATACGAGAGTCTGTATGTTGCGGAGCTTATAGGATAAAAGAGCATAACAAAAAGCGGGCGGCATAATCTCGGTTATGCCGCTCGCTTTAATTTTATATTGTTATTTTATCCCGTTGATGAACGAGAAGATTGCATCTATCCGCGCAAGGATATCGCGTATATCGTGCGCTATGCGTATAGCGGTGATGATATAAGCGGGGGTGAGATCGATCTTCGTGACGCCAGAATAGCTGCGGGTGACGGTGAAGCCGAAGTCGCGGGTCGCGTCCTTGCCGGTGACGGTCATGCGCTTGTAGGCAACGGTTATCTTGTCGTAGCTCTCGGTCGCGGGAACCTTTCCGGTGAAGGCTATCTCGGCGCTCTCGCCTGCTTCAAGAACTATCGGATAGGGCAGGGCGAAGTTCAGCGTGCCGTTCTCCGAGGTTATCGAAGAGATCTTTATCTTGTCCTTCTTCGACAGGTTCTTGACCATGACGGAGTTGCAGGAGAAGAGGTGCTTCGAGAGAGTCGGCAGGAACGAGGAGTTCGTGCTCTTGAAGAGAACGACTACATCGCTCGTCGGAGAGAGGCTCTCCATGAACTGGGGATATTCGATGTGCGAATATGCGTCCTTGATGTTGTCGGTGAGCAGGAGATCCATGAGCAGGGAGTAGGTGCGGGGATCCCACTCCGCCTGACCGTGGTAGTGGCGGTTGACTACCCATGTGCGCTCGGGCATATAGCCGGTCGAAAGGTCAACCGTTCTGTCGGGCGAGATGTTGTTCTTGCCGGTCTTGACAGCCTGCTTGTAGTCAGCGGGGAAAGTCTCGCCGAAGGGCGCACAGACGGCGCCGCAGGAATACTTCATGTTGACTATGCCGTCGCTGTTGTCAACGGTGCCCGATGCGAGCGGAACGCCGGAGCAAGCCTTTATCGAAACGCTGACGCCCTTCTTCTGCTGAGCATAGAGGGTCTCGGAAATGTGGGACATGAAGCCGTTTCTGACTTTCTCGACTTTTTCAATGAGCTTTGCATTCTTGACGGAGTCGAGGCGCAGGGACTTGATATATTCGTAATTCTCCGGGTCGCACATCTCCCAGAATGCGGGGATGTTTATAACGCTCGGGAGAACCATGCTCTTGAGACCGTAGTCGGCGATGTTGTTCGCGCCGTCGGCAGGGATGATGTCCATGACGAACGAGAAGTCGGTCTCGGTGTGCAGGATAGCTCTGAGAATATCGAGGGTGGTGTCGAAGTTCAATGCAAGGGGCTTGTCAGTGTAGAGATCGGAGACGAGGTTGCTTCCCGCGAGAAGCGGAGTGTCGAACACCGCGCGGTCGATATAGTTGTCGTTCGGATACTCATACATATAAGTGCCCAGCAGCAGGCTGCCCTGGCTGATGCTGTATACGCTGACCTTGTCGTGTCCGGTGAGGGCGCAGACCTCTGCGAGATAATCGTGGAGCTGAGCCGCAACATCGGCGTGGCTGAGTCTCCAGTCATAGAGGAAGTTGAAAACATGGTCGTCGCCTATCTCGTCGCCAATGACCTCCATGTCGAGAAACTCCGAGCCCGTGTAGGGGACGAGGTCGAGCTGACCGTTCTTCGTGAACGCCTCAAGGCTCGTGTTTTTAGCGCCGCTGAGTATCGGCACGATGTCGTAATAGGAAGTGCCGTCGTCGTTCATTCTGAGCGGCTCAACGATAGAAGTGATGATGTCGCGAAGCGGCTTTTCGATGCCGTCCGTGCCCTTCTGGGCGAGGAGCTCGATTATGCCCGTGACGAGGTCGGGGGCATTGACTCCGAGGAGCTTGAGAATCTCTTTGGTGTCGGGCGGGAAAACGCGCTTCAATGAGCCGTCCTCCTGCTTCTCCGAGAGAATCGTCGCGCCGAATCCGGAGATCATGACAACGGGCGAATGGCCGCAGGCGCACTTGGTGGCGGCCGCCGCGGTCGAAGCAAATACCGAGCAGAGCATCACTGCGGCGATGACAATGCAGAGTATCCGCTTGAACGGATTTTTCTTCATTTTTGTATTCTCCTTTCGCAAGCACATATGTGCAACAAGAAAATTATACATTGTTTTTACAAAATTGTAAATAATCTGTTTATACCTTTTTTCGACACAATGGTACCCTGTAACACCTATGGACAAAATTGAGCGAAGTGTGATATAATGAGCATAGAAGAAAAGCGGCAAAACAGAAAGGATGGTAATCACCAATGAAAAAGACTCTCAGACTGACGGCTCTCGTTATGGCTGTCGCGATAATCGTCTGCGCCTTTGCGGGCTGCGGAGCGAAAATTGACAAGCTTATAGTCGGCAAGTGGAGCGACTCGCAGAACAACGCGACTATCGAGTTCAAAGAGGACGGCACTTTCCAGTATGATTCGAGCAACCTCAATATCCTCGGCATCTCCGTCGGCACTTCGGTCTCCGGTACATACAAGGTCGACACCGAGGCTGACCCCGCGACCGTGACCATAGTTCCCGAGATAGCTATCGCAGGCTTCAAGGCGGGCACGGAGATAACCTTCACCGCGTCGTATAATAAAGACAACAAGGTGCTCACGCTCAATAACGACAGCTGGGGCACTCTGAACCTCACCGAAGTCGAGGCATAAAGCTGAAAACAAAACGGGACTGCCGGGTAACGGCAGTCCTTTGTTATTTATATCAGCCTTTTGAGCGCTTCCGTGACTGCTGCCGCCGGGGCTTTGCCGCCGAGCGCACGCATACACTGCCCGATAAGATACTGAAACGCCTGTGTCTTGCCGTTTCTGTACTGCGAGACGCTCTTTTCGTTTTCGGCGATAACGCGTTTTACCGCGTCCTCTATCGCCGCCGCGTCGGTCATCAGAGAAAGTCCGTTTTTTCGGACATATTCCGCCGGGTCGGCGTTTTCGGTTACTATTTTTGCAAAGACTTTTTTCGCCGTGCCGCGGTTTATCTCCCCTGATGAGAGCATATTTATGAGCCTGCCCAACGAGTCGGGGCTGAATTTCGCGTCTTCAATGCTCATTCCCGCGCCGCGAAGTACGGCTGGGAGCTCAACATTTATCCACGATGCGGCGTCCTTTGCGCTCTTGCAGAGCATAACCGTGCGGTCGAAGAGCTCCGCCGTGAACGGCGAGGACATCAGTGTGTCAATGTCCGCTCTGCCGAGATTATATTCTTCGCTCCAGCGACGGCGCTTCGCCTGCGGCAGTTCGGGCATCTGATTTTTGATTTTCTCAATGTCGGGGGTTGAAACGACTACCGGCGGAATGTCCGGCTCGGGAAAATATTTGTAGTCGCTCGTGTCCTCTTTTGAGCGCATCGCGTAGCTCATACCTGCGCCGTCGTCCCAGCGCCGGGTCTCCTGAATGATATTTCCGCCGCTCTCAATCAGCGAGATTTGCCGCGCGCTCTCGCTTTTTATCGCGCGCTCGGCGGCTCTGAATGAGTTCAGATTTTTCATCTCCGTGCGCGTTCCGAGTTCTATTTCACCCTCCGGGCGGACGGAGAGATTTATATCCGCTCTCAGCGAGCCCTCCTGCATCCGACAGTCCGAAACGCCGGAAAAGCGCATCAGCTCGCGCAGCTTTTCGAGATATTCGACCGCCTCCTCGGCGCTTCGCATATCCGGCTCGCTGACTATCTCAAGCAGCGGCACTCCGCAGCGGTTGCAGTCGATGAGCGTGCGGTTGTCGTCGGGGGAGTGCATGAGCTTCCCCGCGTCCTCCTCCATGTGCATCTCTTTTATGCGTATAATTTTGCCGCTGTCGAGTGTGACCGAGCCGTTTCGGCACAGCGGCAGATATAACTGGGATATCTGATAAGCCTTCGGCAGGTCGGGGTAAAAATAATTTTTGCGGTCGAAGCAGCTTATCGGTGTTATCTCGCAGCCCGCCGCGAGACCCGCGCGGACGGAAAGCTCAACGGCTTTTTTGTTCAGCGTCGGCAGAGTGTCGGGCAGTCCGAGACATACCGGGCAGACATGCGTGTTCGGCTCGCCGCCGAACTCGATGTGGGCCGGGCAGAACAGCTTGGTGTTCGTGGACAGCTCCACGTGCGTTTCCAGACCGAAGACCACGTCGTATTTCTTGGTGGCATCGGCATACTTCATCAGTTTTTCAGCCATGATGTTTGTTTTCCTTCCGATGCGTCACTTGTTCAGGCCGTCGAACCACGGGGTCTTCAGGGACTGCCAGATCGGGCCGCCCCAGCTTTCCTCAAGTGCGGCTTCGAGCGCGGCGGCGGGCTTGTACATGACCTCGTCGCGCTGCTGCGGAGCGATGAACTGGAATCCGACAGGCAGGCCGTCGTCGGACAGGCCGGCCGGAATCGACATGGCCGGGACACCGGCGAGATTCGCCGGAATCGTGGCGATGTCGTTCATGTACATGGCCAGCGGGTCGTTCATCTTCTCGCCGAACTTGAACGCGGTGGACGGGCTGGTCGGGGAGACCAGCACGTCGGCCTTCTCGAAGGCGTTGTGGAAGTCCTGGATGATGAGCGTGCGCACCTTCTGCGCGGAGCCGTACCATGCGTCGTAATAGCCTGCGGACAGCGCATAGGTGCCCAGGATGATGCGGCGCTTGACTTCGTCGCCGAAGCCGGCCTCACGGGTGTAGGCCATCATGTTGGCGGCGGTCTGCGGTACACCGGTCGGCGGCATCACGCGCAGGCCGTAGCGCATGCCGTCGTAGCGGGCCAGGTTGG
>ENA-OOZG01002209-OOZG01002209.1-human-gut-metagenome-genome-assembly--contig:-NODE-2209-length-12507-cov-2.210649_pt1 | contig 12507 bp, 8 predicted proteins | sample MGYA00241706_ERZ501384 | MGnify/ENA primary metagenome ERZ501384 (study PRJEB25962, sample SAMEA2042742) | human gut metagenome | biome: human gut; feature: human-associated habitat; material: faeces... | reverse complement strand
TATCCATTATGGTACAGAAAAACAGTATTCGAATGATACAGATCCAGCCACAGGTAAATGAGATTAAATATAAGCATGCAGGTGATAAAGACCGCATTGCGGATGAACAGATGGAGTTATTCAAGAAGGCACATTATAGTCCGATGCTTGGTATGGTGCCAATGTTATTACAGATTCCATTGGTCCTTGGCCTGATTAATGTCATTTATAATCCAATGCAGCATTTGATGCATATCAAGACATCTGTCTGTGATCAGATTGTGGCAGCTACCTGTTCTCTGATGGGGGTAGATCAATTGGGGAGCGGCGCACAGCTTCAGGCAATGGCAGCATTGCAGAATCCGGATAACTTAAGCTTTTTCCAGAGTGCATTGACAGGGACAGGCATTGATATTGAGGCGATCGCAGCACAGGCAGCTACGATTAACACACATTTTCTTGGTCTGGATCTGTCTGTAGTGCCACACATTACTGTATTGGCATGGATCCTTCTTATTCCACTGTTCAGCTGTCTTTCTACTGTTTTACTTTGTGCATGCCAGAATCAGGCGAACGTGTTGCAGAAAGAGCAGGGTGCTTTGGGACAATGGGGAGTAACAATTTTTACAGTTGCATTCTCAACATATTTTACATTCCTGGTTCCGGGCGGAGTTGGTTTGTATTGGATTTTCAGTAACTTGTTCTCCACAGCGTTGATTTACATTTTAAATGCAGTTTATAACCCGAAAAAATATATTGATTACGAGGCGTTGGAGGAAAGTAAACGTCTGCTGGCAGAACAGAAAGCGGTAGAGGATGCCTATAAGAAAAAGATGGCTCCTTATAAGGCTAAGGAAAAAGAGGACTATAAGAGGTTTTTTGCCAAAGACAATGAAAATAAACAGTTAATGTTTTATTCTGAATCCTCAGGATTTTATAAATATTATCGTGGAATGATCGAAGAGTTATTGGAAAACTCGGATATTGTGATCCATTATGTTACAAGTGATCCGGAAGATCAGGTTTTCCAGATCAGGCATGAGAGGTTTAAAGCATATTATATCGGAGAGATCAAACTGATTACTCTGATGATGAAGCTGGATTGTGATATTGTTGTTATGACAATGCCTGATCTTGAAACTTATCATATCAAGAGAAGCTATGTAAGAAAGGACATGGAGTATATTCATGTGCCACATAGTATTGACAGTATGAATATGACGTATCGAAAGGGAAGTATCGATCATTTTGACACTATTTTCTGCGTAGGTCCACATCATAAAGATGAGGTCGAGAAGATGGAAGAAACCTATGATCTTCCGCATAAAGTATTGTTAAACTGGGGTTACTGCCTGCTCGATGATATGCGAAAAGATTATGAGTCAAAAGAAAAAGTGATCAATGAACAGAAAACCATCCTGATTGCTCCGTCATGGCAGGAAGATAATATTGTGGATTCCTGTCTCGAGGATATTTTACAGAAATTGCGGGCTACAGGATATAAGGTGATCGTGCGTCCGCATCCACAGCATGTAAGACATATGCCAGAGAAGATGCAATTATTAAAAGATAAGTTTGCAGAAGATAAGAATATTGAAATTCAGACAGATTTTTCTTCGAACGATACAGTATTTAATGCAGATCTGATCATTACAGACTGGAGTGGTATTGCATATGAATATGCGTTTACAACATTGAGGCCGGTGTTGTATATTAATACGCCGATGAAGATCATGAATCCGGAGTATGAGAAAATTGGGGTTGTGCCAATTAATATTTTCATGAGAGACAGCATCGGATGCAGCCTGAATCTGGATCAGTTAGACCGTGTAGCAGATGAGGCAACGAGATTGATCGAACAGAGAGATTTATACCACGATAAGATTGATGCTTTTGTGAAACAATATGTATATCATTTGGGAACCAGCGCAAAAGTTGGAGCCAATTATATAAAATTACGTTTAAAACAAATTCATTCAGAAGATTAAAGGAGAAAAGATTGATGAAAAATTTAATGAAACAGATTACAAAGAACGGAAGAATTTTTTGGGTGACTTATTTTACTTTCTTTCTTATTTTGGCAATGCCAACACATGCATGGGCATATGTTGATCCGGCAACCTTAACTTATGTAGTTCAGATTATTGCAGGTGTTTTTATTGCGGGTGGTGTTGCAGTTGGTGTATACTGGAGAAAAATCAAGAAGCTTTTCTCTAAGGACAAAACATCTGTTAAGAAGCATGAGTCAACAGAGCAGGAAAGAAATGCAGCAGCAGCAGCGGCTGAGGAATTTAACGAAGACAAATAGGAATCGTATCATTCAGAGAGAGGAATACAAATGAATATCAAGAGGAATATTTTATTGAATCCGGGACCGTCAACAACAACGGACACGGTAAAAATGGCACAGGTTGTGCCTGATATCTGCCCAAGGGAAGATGAATTTGCTGAAATGATGAGACAGATGAGGAAAGACCTTGTGAGGATCGTACACGGAGATCCTCAGAAGTATACTTCAGTTCTGTTTTGTGGTTCCGGTACATTGAATCTGGATGTATGTGTAAATTCACTTCTTCCAGAAGGAAAGAAGATTCTTGTTGTAAATAATGGCGCATATAGCAGCAGAGCAGTTGAAATCTGCGAATATTACGGATTAGATCATATCAATCTGCAGTTTCCAATCGATGAACAACCGGATCTTAAAGTGGTTGAAAAAACGATGAAGGAAAATCCGGATATTGCTGTGGTATATACAACACATAATGAAACCGGTACGGGTGTGGGAAATCCGATTCGTGAGATAGGAGCAATTGCGCATGCACACGATGCGATTTTTATTGTTGATACAACTTCGACATATGCAATGGTTCCAATCGATATTGAAAAGGACAATATCGATTTTTGTATGGCATCTGCACAAAAGGGATTGATGTCTATGACAGGATTATCTTTTGTAGTTGGTAACGAAGAAATCATAAAGAAATCCAAGGATTATCCAAAACGTTCCTATTATTGTAATTTATATCTACAGTATGAATATTTTGAAAAAACGGGTCAGATGCATTTTACACCACCGGTACAGACGGTATATGCTACCCGACAGGCATTAAAAGAGTATTTTGCTGAGGGAGAAGAGGCAAAGTGGGCACGTCATTCCAGAGTGATGAAAGCCATTCATGAGGGACTGAAAGAGCTTGGATTTAAAGAACTGATACGTCCTGAAATTCAAATTGGTCTGGTTGCGTCGGCAGTATATCCTGATGATCCGAATTGGAGCTTCCAAAAAGTTCATGACTATTGTTATGAGCGTGGATTTACGATTTATCCGGGAAAAGTGACGACTACTGATACATTTCGATTGTGTGCGTTAGGAGCCATCGATGTGGAAGACATTGAAGAGTTTTTTAAAGTGTTGAGGGAAGCGCTTATAGAAAATAATATTCGAGTTCCGGTACAATACAGATAGTGAAAGGATACAATATGAAAACAGTATATATGTGTTTTGCTACAGACGTGATCCATGAAGGACATATGAATGTAGTTAAAAAAGCAAAAGAATACGGGAAAGTCGTAGCTGGTGTATTGTGTGATGCAGAGATGGTCCGTTATAACCGTTTTCCGACAGTAAGTTTTGAAGAACGTATGGCAATGGTGAGAAATATTCCGGAAATTGATGAAGTGATTGTACAGGATAGGATTATGTATGATAATGTCATTAAAGAATTAAAACCGGATTATGTCATTCATGGTGATAATTGGTGCGATGGACCGGAAAAGACGATTCGTGAAAATGTAATTGCTTTGTTGAAAGAATATGGTGGAGAGTTAATAGAGGTTCCATATACATATAATGAAAAAGTAAAGAAAATCGATGATCAGTTTAAGGAAAAACTGGCAATGCCGGAATATCGCAGGAAAAGATTAAGACAGTTGATAAAAACAGTACCAATTGTTAAAACGATAGAAGTTCATTCTGGATTAACAGGTCTTATTGCAGAAAAGACGGTAGTGGAACATGACGGTGGATTAGACCAGTTTGATGCAATGTGGATTTCCAGTCTTTGTGATTCTACTGCAAAGGGCAAACCAGATATTGAGCTTGTTGATATGTCTTCACGGTTGAGAACGATCGATGATGTTTTAGATGTTACCACGAAACCAATCATTTTGGATGGAGATACAGGTGGATTGATCGAACATTTTGTTTATAATGTCCGGACATTAGAACGTATGGGTGTTTCAGCAGTTATTATTGAAGACAAAACAGGCTTGAAAAAGAATTCTCTGTTTGGTACGGAAGTAGAACAGACACAGGATTCTATCGAAAATTTCTGCGCAAAAATCAGAGCTGGTAAAAATGTTCTTCGTACAGAAGAATTTATGATCATAGCCAGAATTGAAAGCTTGATTTTAGAGCGTGGCATGGAGGATGCGTTAACCAGAGCTTTTGCATATGTGGAAGCAGGTGCTGATGGCATTATGATCCACAGCAGAAAGAAAACAGCTGATGAGATAATTGAATTTTGTGACAAGTTTCGGGCAAAATATTCTGATATACCGATTGTTGTTGTTCCAACTTCTTATAATTATATTACGGAGGCAGAACTGGCGGCTCATGGTGTAAATATTGTTATTTATGCAAACCAGTTAACCAGAAGTGCATTTCCGGCAATGGAAAATACAGCAAAAGAAATTTTGAAAAATCATAGGGCTCTGGAAGTGGATTCAAAACTTATGCCATTTAAAGATATTATTACATTGATAGATGAATTGTAATTTAAAAATGGATTACGAATATTGATGTAGTGGTATAATAACTTTTGATGAGGATAAAAGAGATGAGAGTAGAAACATTATTCGATATATTAGATTCTGATTTTTATACGGGAGTTCCGGATTCACAATTACAGGCATTATGCAATTTTCTGATCGATAAGTACGGAATTTCTGAACATCATGTGATAGCAGCCAACGAAGGAAATTGTACTGCACTTGCAGCTGGACATTATCTTGCAACGGGAAATGTACCTGTTGTATATATGCAGAACAGCGGTATTGGAAATATCATTAATCCGGTTGCATCTTTATTGAATGATAAGGTTTATGCAATCCCTTGTATTTTTGTGGTTGGCTGGCGGGGAGAGCCTGGTATTCATGATGAGCCACAGCATATCTATCAGGGTGAAGTAACCCTGAAACTTTTGGAAGATATGGATATTGCAACTTTTGTAATAGGAAAAGAGACAACGGAAGCCGAATTATATGCAAAGATGAAGGAATTCCGTAATGTTCTTACAAATGGAAAGAGCGTTGCTTTTGTAGTGAGAAAAGGTGCTTTGGAATATGGTAATAAAGTCGTTTATTCCAACGAATATCAAATGAAACGAGAGGAAGTTCTTGAACATATCGTTGCAGTAACTGAAAATGACCCGATTGTCAGTACAACAGGAAAAGCAAGCAGGGAATTGTTTGAAATCCGTGAAAGAAATGGACAGGGACATGAATGTGATTTTCTTACGGTCGGTTCTATGGGACATAGCAGCTCGATTGCACTTGGTATCGCTATGAGCAAAAAGAATGAAAAAATATGGTGCGTAGACGGAGATGGTGCATGTCTGATGCATATGGGTTCTATGGCAGTATTGGCAAGCAGAAAACCGGATAATATGGTACACATTGTGTTGAATAATACAGCACATGAGACTGTAGGCGGAATGCCGACTGTTGCAGGAAACATAGATCTTGTCACAATTGCAGAAGGCTGTGGATATCCTTATGCTGTATGTGTTGATAATTTCGCTGATTTAGATAAGGAATTAAAAGCAGCGAAAGAAGCAAAGAGTCTCCGGTTTATCGAGGTGAAATGTGCACTTGGTTCCCGTGCAGACCTTGGCAGACCGACTACGACTGCGATTGAGAATAAAGAAAGATTCATGGAGAGATTGAATTGAAATCATATATCGTAAAACAGAAGGACCTGAATAGTCGTATGCTATCCAGGTCCGGTGGCATTTTTGCAGCAATATCTGACCAGGTGTTAGCACAGGGGGGGGTGATTTACGGCGCAGGAATGGACAAAAATTTTAATGTTGTACACAAACGTGCTGTAAATGCGACAGAGAGAGATGAACTTAGAGGATCAAAGTATGTGCAGAGTGACATGCACAATGCATATCGGCTTGCCTGTGAAGATTTGAAAGCCGGCTGGTTGGTTCTGTTTACAGGAACTCCATGTCAGGTGGATGGGATAAAGGCTTTGTGTCCAAAAGGTTGTGAGGAACATCTCATTTGTATGGATATCGTGTGTCATGGTGTTCCGAGTCCAAGAGTTTGGAATGATTATAAGGCGTATGTGGAACGAAAATATCATGGGAAAATAGAAAAAATAGATTTTCGTAATAAGGAACGCTTCGGATGGTCTGATCATTGGGAAACAGTTACAATTAATGGAAAAGAGCATGACAGTCAGGTTTATATGAAGATGTTTTATGAACACACTTTTTTACGTGAGGCATGCTATGTATGCCCATATAAGAACCTGCAGCGTATATCTGATATTTCAATAGCTGATGCATGGGGAGTAGAGACTGCTAACCCGGAATTCGATGATAATAGGGGAGTTTCACTTGTTCTTATTAATACACTAAAAGGAGAAAAATGGTTTTTGGATTCCTTACAGGGGTGTGATTTTAAGGAGTGCGCTTTAGAAAAGTATATGCAGGAACCACTTAAAAGACCATTTAAAAAACCAGATAATACAGAAGATGTATGGAAAGAATATAACGAGGTTTCATTTGAGAAATTTGTAAAAAATCATTATAAAGAACCGTTTTTGTCAGTTGTCAAAAGAAGTTTGAAAAGAAAAATAAAGGATATGATACCGAAAGAATTTCGGAATCGGCTCAGAAGGTGGAGGTAATATATGGAAGAAAAAAGGCTGCCGGATCTATGCACAAAAAAGGATACCTGCTGTGGCTGTAGTGCATGTGTTACGATATGTCCGGTGTGCGCAATTTCGATGTGCCCGGATGAAAAGGGGTTTTTATATCCACTGGTAAATTCTGGTAAATGCATAAGATGCTATAAATGCGAACAAATTTGTCCGTTTAAAAAAAGATAATTTTTAATATATTCTTAAGTAGCTTTTCCATTCATAAATCATGTGCTACAATATTATCAGATTAACTATATATAGGGTAGTTATGAAAAATATTAAGATATGAGAGGTATTTACAATTGAAGAAAAGAGCACTTTTACTAGGAATGATGCTGACGCTTGCAGTAACTTCGGTAGGATGTGGTAAGAAAGAGGCAGATGCTAATATCACAGAACCGATTTATGAAGAATCCAGCGAAGAGGCAGTCGTTGGGGATGTTGTAGACAATGAGGAGGAAGAAGATCTTCCGGATGGTAAAGTCCGTAATGAGCTGACAGGAGAATTAATTGATGAGTCACTTGCAAATCAAAGACCGATTGCTGTTATGGTAGATAATGAATCAATTGCATTACCGCACTATGGTCTGACACAGGCAGATGTTGTTTATGAGATGATGAACAGTACTGAGAATGGCCGTATTACAAGATTCATGGCTTTAGTGAAAGACTGGGAGACATTAGAGCAGTTTGGAAGTATTCGCAGCGCAAGGGTAACAAACTGCATTCTGGCAGCAGAATGGAATGCTGTATTATGTCATGATGGTGGACCATTCTATATTGACGAATATATTGCACTTCCAAGTGTGGATGATTTTAATGGCGGATTTTCCCGTGTCAATAATGGAAAATCCAGAGAATATACAGAGTACATTGTTTCAGGTGATCTGGACAAAAAATTTGCAAGCACAGGTGCAAGCAAAGAGTATAATAAATATTATACAGAAAATCACTTTAAATTCGCCAAAGAAGACACTGATATTGCGGATGGAACATCTGCAGTTACAGTAGATATTCCATTTCCTCATAATGGCTCTTATTTGACATATGACGAGTCGGAGAAAGTGTATAAGTACTTTGAGTACAAGAAAGAGCATGTGGATCCACAGAATGGCAATGCTCAATTGAGTTTTAAAAATGTGATTTTACAGTGTACACCATTTGAATTACACAGCTGGGGTGACGGTGTATATGATCCAAACGGTTACATGTACTATAAAATCGAGAATAATAAGGGAACAGGTTATTATATTACAAATGGTAAAGCAGAAGAGATTACATGGTCAAAAGGCGGATTGACAGATAACACAAAATATTATGATGCATCCGGCAATGAAATTAAGATTAATATTGGTAAAACATATATTGCATTAGTTCCAGATGATGCATGGAGTGAACTCGTGGTAGAATAATCTTATTAACACAAACGATGGCAGAGGTGACACGAATATAGGTAGTGTTTCCTCTGCTTTTCTGTTATAATAGCAGTATGTTTGGTCAGGTGAAAAATAAGCAACGAGGTAGCAGGAAGATGACTTCTTCAACGTTAAAATATGGCATTAATTATATAAAACAATTTGGGCTGAAAACATTAGGGGTTCGGATTATTGAAAAAAAGAGAGAAAGAAAATTTGATTATCAAGGGTTTTATGAGCAAAATCGCGTTTCCGACGGGCAGTTAGAAGAACAGCGGATGGAGAGTATGAAATGGGAAAAACGACCACTTGTCAGTATTATAACACCCCTTTATCATACACCGGAAAAGTTTTTGAGAGAACTAATTGAATCAGTGATGGCGTCTTCCTATGATAACTGGCAACTTTGTCTGGTAGATGCAACATCTGTAGAGGAAGAAAGAAAAAAGATTTATCAGATTGTCAGTGAATATCAGCAGAAAGACAACAGGGATGGCGGAAAACAGAAAATATTATATGAAAAGCTGCGAGAAAATTATGGTATAGCAGAGAACACAAACAGGGCTCTTTTCATGGCAAAAGGGGATTATATAGCGTTTTTGGATCATGATGACACAATTACGCCTGATGCACTTTACGAGATGATGGCAATGGAACAAAAAATGGGTATTGATAGCACTCGGGCAGTTATGTTTTATTCAGATGAAGATAAAATGAATGAAGAAAAAACATGTTATTACGAACCTCATTTTAAACCAGATTATAATCCGGATCTGTTATGCGCAAACAATTATATTACTCATTTTTTGATGGTAAGCAGAGTACTTCTGGAAGAGGTCGGTGGGATACAGGGTGAATTTAATGGAGCACAGGATTACGATTTTATCTTAAGATGCACAGAAAAAGCGGAAAATGTGGTTCATATTCCTAAAGTGCTATATCATTGGAGGGTTCATAATGCATCTACTTCTGGAGGGGGTGGAAGCAAGGACTATGCACTTCAGGCAGGTCGAAGAGCCATTGAGCAGCATTTACAAAGAATTGGAGAATACGGAACGGTACAATGCACACCGTATTTTGGTTTTTACAGTGTTAACTATGAACAGAGAAACAAAAGGAAAATCACTCTAATAGATATTAGTGGCAGGTTGGATGAAAGTGTACAAGAGGACCAAGAATCAGAGGCATATATTTTGTTTTGGGATTCGTCACTGAAGCCATTGCGTTATGACTGGAAAGAGATTTTGATGGCAGATATTGACAGAAAAGGTGTGGGTGTTGTTGGGGGTAAGATTTATAATGTAAAACATCGGATTGAAGAAGCGCCGTATTTTGTAGAAGAAACAGCAAATGGAAAAGCATTGGTAAATAAATTTCAGGGTTTGCGGGCGGGATATGGAGGTTATATGCATAGAGCAAACATTCAGATGGATTGCGATGCTGTTTCGGGAAGATGTATGTTGGTCAAAAGAGAAGTAATTGAAAAAATAGAAAATTATGCAGAGCAGATAACACAGCCATATTTTTATGAAGTAGTATGCAACACAGCCAAGAGACTCGGGTATCGTGTCATGTATGAACCACGGGTCGAAATGAAGATGACGAAAGGTGTCGGCATTTGTCATACAAAATAAGTATCGGGCTCTTTTTGGTTATGCTATAATATTTTTAGCGTATAATGAAAAAAGAGGTTTAATGCTTATGATGAGGGTATATATATGTCCGGACTGTGGCTGGATGCGCATGGTTTCAAGACGTAAAAATGTGGAATGCTATAAATGTGGTGTACAGGATATGACATTGGCAAAGGTTGATTTTGCAACCTATGTTTCGTGGTCAGAGAAAGAAAGACAGGAATATGCTTCTGCCTGGATGTACATACATAATAAAGGAAAAATAAAAAGAAATTAGGAAAAATTTATGCAGAAAGTGACAATTGTAATCCCAAATTATAATGAGAGAAGATTGCTTGAAAATTGTTTGAAAACATTGGAAAATCAGACATATACAGATTTTAAAGTGCTAATTATTGATAATGGTTCTACAGATGGAAGCAAAGAGATTATATCAGATACTCTGGATATGGAAATTGTTTCATTGGAAACAAATCTAGGATTTTGTGGAGCTGTGAATCTTGGAATTCAGATGACGAATACACCCTATATTATTTTGCTGAACAATGATACGGAAACGGACAGGTATTTTGTAGAAACCTTGTTGAAAGCAATTGAAAGATCGGAAAAGATTTTTTCATGTGGAGCACAGATGATTGATTTTCAAAATCATAAGATTCTGGATAATGCAGGAGATTTGTATACGGCTATGGGATGGGCAGTTGCCAGAGGTAAGGGGAAACGCTGCATTGATTATGAGAAGAAGAAACGTGTGTTTTCCTGCTGTGCCGGAGCTGCTATTTATCGAATGGATATTTTGAACCAAATTGGTGGATTGGATGAACATCATTTTGCCTATCTGGAGGATGTGGATCTCGGTTATCGTGCAAGAATCCATGGATTTGAAAATTGGTATATTCCGGAAGCTAAGGTTTACCATGTTGGAAGTGCTACAACAGGCGCACGTTATAATGAAAAGAAGGTATTTCTTGCAGCAAGAAATACTATTTTTGTAATATATAAAAATATGCCTGTTTTACAATTGGCTTTAAATGTTCCGTTTATTTTTACAGGTATGCTTATCAAAACTCTTTTTTTTGTCAGAAAGGGATTTGGAGAAGACTACTGCAAGGGGATTTTAGAGGGAATTTGCGATTGCAAAAAATGTTGGAAAGTGAAATTTCGTATAAAAAATCTTTCTAACTATTTTAAAATACAATTGGAATTGTGGTGCAATTTAGTGCGCATAATATAGGTAAAAGGACATTATCCCGGTTTGAAACAGGAGATGTCTGTGAAAATAAAGAAATAATTAAGATTTTGGAGCGCTCGTTTTAAGAAAATAGAGTTGTGATTTCGGGTAAATTATTGTATCATTGAAATTATGATAGCTAAGAAAAGGATGGCATTATGATAAAAGATAATCAGCAGCATTTTAATAGATTGCATGTTGTTTTGGATGGATTGGTTGTCATTGTTTCTTATGCACTTGCCTGGTGGTTAAAACTTTCAGGGATTTTTACAAACGATCATGTTGGAGTTCTTTCATTTGAATTCTATATGAAAGCTCTGATTTTTATTGTTCCACTTTATTTGCTGATATATTATGCGTTTAATTTATATACGCCGAAGAGAGTACAGGGCAGGCGGCTTGAATTATCCAATATTATTATGGCAAATACAGTTGGAATTTTAATTGTGTTTGCAGGATTTTTCCTTGTATTGTCTTATACAGAAGAGGCAAAGAACTTCTCGCGTTCCATGTTTGCATATTTTTATATATTCAACATTGTACTTGAAGAAGTAGAAAGACTTGTAGTCCGCGGTTTTTTACGTAGCATAAGAAGAAGGGGATATAATCAGAAACATATCCTGCTTGTGGGATATTCTAAGGCAGCAGAACAGTATATAGACAGGATCAAGCAGAATCCTCAATGGGGTTATCATATACGTGGAATTCTGGATGATAATATTGCACGCGGAACAGTTTATAAAGGTGTGAAAGTAATAGGAAGTATTGAGAATCTGACTTTTATTTTGCCGGAAAATAAATTGGACGAGATTGCAATCACGCTTGGGTTGGAAGAATACTACAAATTAGAGAAAATAGTATCACAGTGTGAAAAGTCAGGAGTGCATACCAAGTTTATTCCGGATTATGGCAATATTATACCGACGAGACCATATACGGAAGATTTGTTAGGTCTGCCTGTTATCAATATACGATATGTTCCGTTGTCGAATACGTTTAATGCAATGGTAAAAAGACTGATGGATATCGCAGGATCCATAATATGTATTGTGATTTTTTCACCAGTCATGTTGCTTTCTGCGATTCTCGTAAAAATAACATCTTCCGGTCCACTGATATTTAAACAGGAAAGGGTAGGACTTCATAATGAAAAATTTATGATGTATAAGTTCCGAACAATGTATGTGCAGACAGAGGAAGAGGAGAAAAAAGGCTGGACGCAGAAAAATGATCCGCGTGTAACAAAAGTAGGAGGTTTTTTGCGTAAAACAAGCCTGGATGAGTTTCCACAGCTTTTTAATGTGTTAAAAGGAG
>ENA-OOZG01002207-OOZG01002207.1-human-gut-metagenome-genome-assembly--contig:-NODE-2207-length-12519-cov-1.676669_pt1 | contig 12519 bp, 7 predicted proteins | sample MGYA00241706_ERZ501384 | MGnify/ENA primary metagenome ERZ501384 (study PRJEB25962, sample SAMEA2042742) | human gut metagenome | biome: human gut; feature: human-associated habitat; material: faeces... | reverse complement strand
ATGGAACGGGTGTACAGCTACGAACCGATGCCGTCTGCCCTTTCTCCGGAAGAACAGAAGTTCATTACCGGTGTGCAGGCGAATCTCTGGACGGAATATATCCCGACCATGGCACAGGCACAGTACATGGTATTGCCGCGTATGGCTGCGCTTTGTGAAACACAGTGGAGTGCTCCTGAAAAGAAGCAGGATTATCAGGGATTCCTGAAACGCACGGCTCGTCTGACAAAGATTTATCAGCTGAAGGGATGGAACTACGCGACGCATATCTTCGATGTGAATGTGCACATCGCTCTCAACACGGAAACGGGCAAGCTGGATGTAACGGCAAGCACCATCGACGATGCACCTGTGTACTATACCCTCGACGGTACGGAACCTACCACTGCTTCGTCCAAGTATGAAAACGGACTGACCATTGATGCGGCATGTGTGCTGCGCATGATGGCCGTGCGTCCGGAAGGCAACTCGCGCATTACGCGTGACAGCATTGCGTTCAGCAAGTCTACGGCGAAACCTATCACTATGTTGCAGCCTATCAATAAGCCTTACGAGTTTAAGGGTGCCACTACGCTGGTAGACGGTATGACGGGAGATGACAACTACCGTTCGGGACGTTACATCGGCATTTACGGTCAGGATTTCGATGCGACCATCGACTTGCAGGAACCGAAAGAAATCTCTTCTGTTGCGCTCGGTACTTATCTGGTTCCGGGTGATTATATCTTCGGTCTGACCGGACTGGAAGTTTATGGTTCTGAAGACGGCAAGGCTTACACCAAGATTGCTTCGAAGGCTATCCCTACACTGGAGGAAGGCAGTAAGAATAATGTACTGAAACGTGATACTATCAGCTTCGACAAGACGAAGGCACGCTATGTACACATCATCGGAAAGAATACTCCGGTACTTCCGAAGTGGCATCCGGGTGCAGGCAAACAGACTTACCTGTTCCTCGATGAAATTGCTATCAACTAAGCGCCTAACGGGACAACTTATAATCCATAAGTTATAACAAAAAATCTCCTGCTTTAGCTTATCCTGATGGATAAAGCGGAAAGCAGGAGATTTTTTTTGTGTTCAGGCCTTCACCTGTCAGAGATTCACCGTCCTGTGCTATCCCGGCAGCAGGACACTCCTTATTTATTTATACTTCTGTACACGTTCGTCGTTGATTACACCCTTCCAGTTCATACCGAACGCAAAATCGTAGGCATGACCTTCAGAATCGACGTAAGGAATCATATCGCGCGGAACATCTTCTTGCTGTTTTTCCACCGTTTCCATGTTTATCGGAAGCTGACAAGGCAGCAAGCCAGAAGGTTCGGCCTTACCGCTCACGATATCGAGAAACGCCTCGTTGCTTGTTCCAAAACTCATAATGATGGCATCGGCAGCCTTTTCAAATTCTCCCATCACCATCGGACGAGTAGCTGTCAGCGCCACGATGACCGGCTTGTCGTGCATCTGTTTACGCGTGTTCAGTACCAGTAACAAATCATCTTTGTTGGCCGTCTTCACCGTCTTACCCTTATAACTGCGGTTGGTAAAAGATTCTTTCACATCACCTCCGGCAATGCTGACAGCCCTTGCCTCCGTCGCGGTATAGTCATTGTATTGCAAACTGATAGGCACATATCCATTGCCTCCCTTCTTGCAATCGTTCACATCGTATCCCGTTCCGGTAATCGGACCCAGAATAAAGACAAGCGCAAAATCAGCCTCTTCGGGCGTATCGACCACCTGATAATACTTTCTCACCAAGTCGAGATTGATCGGATAATCGTAATAATCCTTTGTAACATTTCCGAAGAACTCAACATACGAAGGGAAATGACGCTTCGGAACGTACACCTTCTTCTTCGCATCCTTGACAGGCAATACATGCTGCTTGTTCTTCAGCATAACCAGCGACTTTACCTGAGCTTCATATCCCTGACGCATAAAGTCTTTGTTGCCTACTATTTCTTTCGTCTTCTCGACATCCAGATAAGGATTTTCGAACAGGCCGGTACGGAACATCGGCATCAGCAACCGGCGGGCTGACTCGCGGATACGTTTTTCCCACGCTTCCTTACCAAACTCTTCTACTCCTTTCTGAAAAGCTTCCAGCACAGGTCCCTTATCGTTATTTCCACCAAACTGATCGACACCCGCTTTCAGAATCAGGTAATGACGGTCGACTACAGACAGCGTTTCCACTCCCCAGCACATACCGCCGAAACCGCCAACCGACTTATTATCATTTGTCACTCCCCAGTCGGTACAGACAATGCCGTCGTACCCATACTTGTCGCGCAACAAATCGGTAATGATATACTTGCTGAAGTTATTGCCCACATTATTGCCCGACGGATCGATGCCATACGAAATGGTATAATACGGCATGACTGCTCCCGCACAATGAGTCGGTCCGTCGAGTTTGAAAGCACCTTCCGTAAAAGGAAGAAGATGTGTTTTCAGGTTATTTCCCGGATAAACACTATACTTGCCAAAGTTATAATGCGCATCGCGTCCTCCCTCTTCCGGACCTCCACTCGGCCAGTGTTTCACCATGGTTACCACACTTTCATAGCCCCATCCATCGGCAATCTCAGCTTCCCCTTCGGAAGTCTGGAAGCCATCGATGTAAGCCCTTCCCAAATCGGTTGTCAGCTTCGGATCGCCGCCAAAGGTCCCCGTGAAGCGCATCCAGCGTGGCTCGGAAGCCAGATCGACCTGTGGAGAAAGCGCCGTGGTAATACCCAGCGCACGATATTCCTTCGCCGCTATTTTACCAAAGTTCTTTACCAGTTCCGGACTAAAGGTAGCCGCCAGTCCCAGTGAAGTAGGCCATTGTGAGATTTCTCCTCCAGACCCATAGTTATATTCGGCAGTTGCAGTCGTTTCATGTCGCGGGTCCGAACTGTTGTTGGCCGGTATGCCGTGTCCCAGACCTTCCACATACGCCTGTACATTGTTGCTCCACTCGGCAGCAACGGCCGGACTTTCCACCTTGGTTATCAGCACCGCACGCAGATTATCATCTTTCAGAAATTTCTTCTGCGCATCACTCAGATCGGAAGCCTTCGCCCCGCTCTCGGCAAAAGGCTTTCCGTTGTAGGTAGAAGGCCCGTACCCATCTTGAAGGCTCGGTATCTGCTGATGGGCACTATACAGCATCAGACCGGCAATTTCCTCATCCGACAACTGAGCAGCCAGGTCGCGTGCCCGCTCCTCAAAGCCCAATCTCCAGTCCTCGTACTTATCCAGCTTACCGTTACGGTTCAGGTCCTTAAACGCATAGCCGTTAGCTTCTATCAGCTTTATCCCCGACTGAGGAGCATATCCCAATGTAGCTCCCCCCTCTTGTTTTACCAGTGTGTAAATACCCTTAGACTCTTCCTGCCACTTCTGTGCACTGGAACAGCCGGACAAAGCCAAAGCAATCACTCCTGCCGAAAGAACGGCATAAGTCATGCGATTCCGCATTTTTTTCATAGTATTCGTTATTTATTTAAAAAGTTCAGGCAACAGATGATTCAAGTATTTGCGCCAGTTACGCCACTCGTGTCCGCCGTCGGTTTCCATATATTCATATTTATAGCCGTGACTATCGAGCAGCTCCCGATACTTCACATTATCCTGGAACAGGAAGTCACCGTTTCCGATGCCGATGAAATACAACTTCGGAGCATCGGAGAACTGCTTGGCAAGTTTCTCTTCCAGATTTTCGTAGATATACGTATTCTCTCCCTTCGCCTGACGGTTGATGGCAGCCGAGAACAGACCTACATAACCAAACAGATCGGGATAGTTGGCAGAGATATAAAGCGAATGGAATCCTCCCATCGACAATCCGGCAATTGCCCGGTGAGCCTTGTCGTTAATTGTACGATAATGACTCTCCACATAACTCATAATATCGGGGAAAGCTTTTTCGAAAGAACCTTCCATCGTCTTGGGATTGGAGAAAGACGGCTTATACATGCTGTTGGGATATTCACCCGGCACAGCTTCCTGAGCTCCGTTACCATTCGGCATGACCACAATCATGGGTTCAGCCTTTCCTTGTGCAATCAGATTATCGAGTATCTGGACAGCCCGTCCCAGTTCGCTCCACGCATTTTCATCGCCTCCGGCACCATGCAGCAGATACAATACCGGATATTACTTATTGCCGTCTTCGTAGCCGGCAGGTGTATAGGCCGTCATACGGCGGCGCTCCATGCCCAAGGTAGGACTGGGATACCACACCTTCGAAACGGTTCCGTGAGGAACTTCACGCACCAGATAGTTCTGCGAAAGTTCTCCGTCGACCAGAAAATAATTGGTATAGGTTGCAATGTCACGAATCATATACACATTACTTGGATCGAGCATACGTACTCCGTCCACATAAAAGCAGTACGTATGGAGTTCCGGCGACGGTGTCGAAGTAGTATAGGTCCAAACGCCGTCTTCACCTTTACCATCGGAATCTGCCCGGGAGCCTCCATCATCCCCAATGATGTCTGCCGTTTAGTCTTTTCAAAGAAATCAGCCTCAACCAGCACTTCCTTTGCATTTGGAGCCAGCAACTTAAAAGTGACTGTCTGATTCTTTACCTCCGGAGAAACGATATCTCCGGTATTTACCGCTACAGTTTCCTGAGCCCATGCGGAAAGTGAAATCAAGCACCCTGCCGCAAAACTTAATAATGTTTTCATAAGTATTATTTCATTTTAGAGAATTACTCTATCTATCTTTTGTTTTTCAAAATTACAATTTTCTTTTATCCAATGTTACACATCCAGAAACATCTCTTTAAGGTATTATACAAAAATCAGATAAATCCGTTAATATTACTCCATATCTGAAGATATAAGCCCCAACATTTAAAAATCTATCAGCTAAAAACATAATAAGAGTTCCATTTTTAAAATAATTGCCTTAATTTCCATAGAAATTTTGATTAGAGATTCTCGGTGTAATTGTATCTTTGCACAGACCAACACACTAATATAATGAAAAAACTATTATTATCTCTATATATGCTCTCGTTGTGCTACTTGCCTTCAAATGCACAAACAGAAAATATGGACTATTATTTCTATAAAGTTGATTCTATTCTGAAATACAAAGACAGCTTTAAAAAGAATTTAGACAACGAGATCCTGAATTTTAAGGCTAAACTCAAGCATGGACAATATCCCGAAGACATTTACCCAATCAACCGCCTGCTATACGAGGCCTACAAGACCTATATCAGTGATTCCGCTTTAGTCTATTTAAACAAGAACATCGAACTTGCACATAAAATGCGACGGACAGACTGGCTGCAAGAATCCCTCATCGAAAAATCGTACATTTATGCAGCAACCGGCATGCTGAATGCAGCAGACACATGCTTGCAACAAGCGGGGCGTTACCCCATGGACAGATCGACCAAATTAAAATATTATACACAAAAGATATACAATCTGTCCCATCAGGAAGAACTCTACAACAATAATTGTGAAAACAAAATCTCTCAGAACTGTGATTCTATATTGGCACTCGACTCCTTACCAGACAGTCCCTATCATATTTGGGCTAATTTTTACAAACTCAAGACCAACAACGAACTCATACCACAAACAATTTCAATGCTCAGAAAGAAGATTGCCCAATTAAACGATTCTGACCCGTGGTACCCCCACTTTACCTTTGCGCTAAGTTACCTCCTAATAAAGACACACTCTAAAGAATGCATCAAATATTTAGCCCTATCAGCTATCACCGACATAAAGAATGTAAACCGTGACAGCCCTTCAATCATGATATTAACACAAGAAGCCTATAAGCTAAACAAATTCGCATATGCTTATAACTACATTCACTATGTTGTAGACAGTCAGGAAGAATATCCCAGCCGGACAAGAACAAACAACTTCATGATTGCCTTACAAAACACGGTAGATAAAATGCGACAGTTATCGAAAGCTAAAGAACAAGCCAATCAAAAATACACTATTGCCCTTGTCTGCTTTTTCATTATTTTATGTATCAGCAGTGCTTACATCTATATCCTTCTCCGAAAACAAACTCATTCAAAAAGAGAACTGCAAAAAAAGAATGAAGAACTTGATAAAAATGTAGAACAAATGAAGCATCTTTACGATACTTTAGCTATCAGTAATCAGGACTTACAAAAAGCGAACAAGAAAATGGGGATTATTACAGAACAGATGTTAGAAGCAAATTATATCAAAGAAACATACATAGGTACGCTATTTACCATTTGCTCCAGTTACATAACCAAAATTCAAGACATCCGTAAGGCAACATACCGAAAACTACAAACCAAGCAGTATGAAGAACTGATGAGACAGAATGATCCCACAGACGAATCAATCACTCATGAGATACAAGATTTATATCATAAGTTCGATATTACTTTTTTAAAGATTTATCCTAACTTTATCAATGATTTCAACCAATTGTTAAAACCAGAAGAAAGAATCTCACTCAAAAAAGGTGAGCTGATGAATACCGATCTCCGTATTTACGCACTGGTCAAACTGGGTATAACCAGCAGCACCAAAATAGCAGAATTTTTGCACCTCTCCCCTCAAACGGTGTACAATGCCCGACTGAAAATGAGAAGCCGGGCTATTGAATCGAACGAAAACTTTCCGGACAGAGTCCGCCAATTAGGTAAGATTTTGTTTGAATTTTCTGCACAAAAAGAAACCAATATCATATAAACCTACTATGTATTTTTACCATATTTAAAACATAAAACATTAATTTTCAACAATAAATAGATTTTAAAGGTTACTAAACAACTTACCATAGCATTTACCAGCGAATACAATAAACGTATAAGCTTATTAATTTTGTTTATCCGCAATTGATAAAACCTTTAAAACTATTTTTATGAAAAACTTTAATTTATTACTGAAAAGGCTATTCCTTTGGGCCTTGTTATCATCTTTGTGGGTAACCCTACATGCACAAGTTCACGTAAAAGGAACTATAGTGGATAATCTAAACGCACCTGTCATTGGTGCATCTATTCTTCAAAAAGGTACGACCAATGGTACCATTAGCGACTTAGAGGGAAATTTCACACTGACTGTTCCCGAAAATTCGATTCTTGTTTTTTCTTATATCGGTTACATAACACAAGAAAAAACAGCAGCTCCTACCATGAACATCAAATTAGCAGAAGACAACCAATCACTTGATGAAGTCATCGTAGTAGGTTACAGCGTTCAAAAAAAGAGTGTTGTAACAGGAGCTATTTCTTCAGTAAAAACAGACGACATTTTAAGAAGCACAAATACACGTCCGGAACAAGCCTTGCAAGGTAAAACTTCAGGTGTACAGGTATTATCTTCTTCAGGAGCCCCGGGTGAATCTATGAAAATCCGTGTCCGCGGTTACAGCTCCAACGGTAATTCCGAACCACTATTTATTGTAGACGGTTTACGTACCACCGATATCAGTACACTGGAGCCCAACAACATAGCCAGTATGGAAGTTCTAAAAGACGGAGCATCTGCTGCCATATACGGTGCAGAAGGAGGTAATGGCGTTATCCTGATCACTACAAAAAGTGGAAAATCAGGACGTACCCAAATAGATTACAACTTCCAGTATACAATCCAGAGCTTAGGAAAGACCTCCAAAATGATGAACGGAAGACAATATCTGGATTATATGCAGGAAGCACAGCTCATCAGTTCAGAGGTTACCGACAACGGAATCAATACCAACTGGATAGATGAAACATTCGAAAATGCTCCCATGATGAAACACAACCTGTCTATTTCTGGAGGTAATGATAAAATGACCTACCTGGCCTCTCTCTCCTATCTGAACCAGGAAGGTATCGTTGTGGGAGATCAAGATAACTACAAACGGTACTCAGGTATGTTCAACGGTAGTGTTCAAGCAAAGAAATGGTTGAAAATCAGCAGCAATCTCCAATTCAACCGTTCCATCCGTTCTTCTATCAGCCAGAATGATGAATCACGAGGAGTAATCTCCAACGCCCTGATGATGGACCCGTTAACTCCTGTAGTTTATGATGCAGGAAGCGCACTGCCGGCTCACGTACAAAACCTGATCGATGCAGGTCATGACCTCATGACGGATGAAAACGGAAATTACTACGGTATATCCAATTATGTAACCGGAGAATGTATCAATCCTTTAGTACAAAGAAACCTGATGCAGACAGAAACAACCAACAGCTCCATGATCGGTAATATCGCTTTGGATATCACTCCGTTTAAAGGATTTGTATTTACATCCCGTTTAGGAATCCGGTTCAACCAATACAATGCACATGTCTACAAACCCGGATTCTACTATAATTCTGAAATGAACAACAGTACTCCTTCTGTAAGTGATGCCGATGCGACAACAACCTACTGGCAATGGGAAAACTTTGCATCCTACAACAAAAGCATCAATAAAAATAATTTTACCGTTATGGTAGGTACAGCCGTATCACAATACGAATACAAGACAGTCAATGCATCCGGCTATCCACTGCTGAAAGATGAGGAATCATTTGCAGACTTAGACTTCGTATCCTCTCAGGCAGGTTCAAACGTTGGCGGTACCACTTTAACAGACCGCAAGGCATCCTTCTTCGGTCGTGTCAACTATGATTACGACAACAAATACCTGTTTGAAGCAACTCTGCGTTGTGATGGTGCCGGACTTTCAATACTTCCAAGAGATAAAAGATGGGGAGTCTTTCCTGCTTTCTCATTAGGTTGGGTGATTACCCGTGAGAACTGGTTCCCGCAAAATACTCCTATATCTTACTTAAAAATACGTGGCAGTTGGGGACAGAACGGTAGTTTGAGTAACCTTCAGAATTACTCGTATGCTTCCAATATCGCTTCTTCAGGCTCAGGCCTAAGCTATCTTACATGGGCATACATCAATGCTTCTTACCTTTATCCACTGGCAGATGGCAGTTATGTTACGGCAGCACGTCCGTCTTCACTGGGCAATTACAATCTTACGTGGGAAACCAGCGAACAAATCGACTTAGGAGTAGACTTACGTGCATTCAATGACCGTTTAAGTTTCGGATTCGACTATTTCCATAAAAAGACCAAAAATCTGATTACACAAAATACTCCGGCACTTGAAGCAGGAAATACAGCTTCGCCTATCAACGGTGGTAATGTACTGAATAAAGGATTTGAATTCGATTTAGGCTGGAGAAGCAACATCGGTGATTTCAATTACAGCATCAACGCCAACTTATCGACATTACACAACGAAGTAACGTATCTGGATCCATCTATCGACCGTATCAGCGGTTTAAGTCTGATGAGCTGGAATACCACTACCGCATTCGAAAAAGGATATCCTGTATGGTACTTCAGAGGTTATAAAACCAACGGCCTGACAGCAGACGGAGATGTAAACATTGTCGATGTCAACGGAGATGGAGCGATAAATACCAACGATATGACCATGATTGGAAGTGCTATACCCGACTTTACATACGGTGTTACACTCAATCTGGAATATAAAGGTTTCGACTTCACAGCATTCATCAACGGCTCTGTAGGAAACGATGTACTTTACGGCTGCCGTCGTCCGGACCGTCCAACAACCAACCGACTTGCCGAGTTTGCAGACAACCGCTGGAGCAGCTCGAACGTTTCCGCCAAATATCCTTCTGCTTACTACCAGACCACAAACACCAATTTCTGGTGCAGCGACATGATGGTATTTGATGGCTCATACATGAAAGTAAAACAGCTTCAGTTAGGATATACATTCCCGAAAAACCTTATGAGCAAGTGTGGTATTACCAACTTACGCTTGTCTATTTCACTGGAAGATTTCTTCACCGTCACCAGCTATCCGGGTATGGATCCGGAAGCAAGTGCCAGCGACAACAACAGTATCGGTGTTGACCGCGGATATTTCCCCAATGCAAAAAAAGTTATGTTCGGAGCATCCTTATCCTTCTAACAACCTAAAAAACAGATATTATGAAAACAAAATATATATTTAAATCCATAGCCTTATCAACGCTCATATCCTTGTCATTGACGGGATGCAACGATTTTCTCGACACTACCCAGCGAGGAGTAACTCCGCAAGAGAACTTCTATCAAACAGATGCCGAAGCTCTACAGGCACTTTATGCCATCTATGATAAATTACAAAGCAGCAATCTGAATACATTCGAATACAAAAACATACTTTCGGATGATGCACAAGCTGGAGGTGGAGGCAGAAGCGACAACAGTACCGGTAATGAATTGAATGAATTTGACATTCCGGCATCGAACACCATGCTGAAATCCATGTTCACAAAATATTATGAAATGATATATTGCTGCAACATCTTGCTGAAAAATGTCAAAGAAGACAGCGACACCAAAGAGCTCTGTATAGCAGAGGCCAAATGCCTGCGTGCTTATGCCTATTTTGAACTGGTAACTTTATGGGGCCCCGTTCCACTGGTAACCGAACCACTGGAAGCCGGCAACTACAATCAGCCCAATTCGACCATAGAAGCTCTTTACGCCCAGATAGAAAAGGACTTGAGCGAAGCTATTCCGGTACTGCCGCTCAAAAGTCAGCAAGGTGCCGCCCAAAAAGCACAAGTATCAAAAGGTACTGCCCAGTCACTCTTAGGAAAGGCCTATCTATTCCAGAAAAAATACGATGAAGCAGCTGCTGCTTTCGAAGAAGTCATTACCTCAAAAGAATATGACCTTTATCCCGATTATAGCCAGATAACCCGTCAGGCATCCGAATTTGGCTGTGAGTCAGTGTTCGAGATTTCGTATACAGCCGACCTGACCGAAGTACTCGAAAGCACCTGCATCGCAGCCTACTGTGGTCCCCGCTCCGGTTATTTCAAGGCAGGAAGTACAGGTCTGTCGGAAACAGGCTGGGGAATGGTCAGTCCTGAACCCGGATTAAGAGAAGCCTTTCTGGAAGAAGGCGACCTGATCCGCCAGAAAGCCACCGTGCTGAATGAAGAAGACCTGGCCAATTACTATGGAGCTTCCATCCGTGCCTCAGACGGCTCACTACCTTATGGCTGCGACGGTCTGGTACGCACCAAATATGGCCCCTACATGGACGAAATAGCAGAATCAAACGAAAGTTACCACACCATTTCCGGTACCAACTTCCGCATCATCCGCTACGCAGATGTACTGTTAATGGCAGCAGAGGCACAAAACCGGAAAAGTAGCCCTGACGACATTAAAGCACAAGGCTATGTCAACGAAGTACGTAAACGTGTACAATTGCCTGCAATAAGCAGTACAGGAGATGCCCTTTTCGAAGATATCAAGAAAGAAAGACGACTGGAACTCGCCTTTGAGTTCGTACGCTTCCAGGATCTGGTCCGCTGGGGAGATGCAGAAAAGGTATTGAAAGAAAGCGGCAAGAAAACCTCTTTGGGAACTTACGACTCCAACGGCAATCCGATGTATTTTGAAAACCCGAATGCCGGATTCAAGAGCTACAACGTATTGATGCCATTCCCCGATACAGAAATCAGCGTAAACCCGAACATCAAACAGAACGAAGGATATTAATTTGAAGGAATTTATGAAATATCATCATTTATTTATCAGTGGATGCATGTGCGGCCTGTTGGCCGCCTGCACTCCTCATTCTGCAAAAGTAGCAGAATGGGTGACAACGACCTACGATTCTCCTTGGGAAACAAGGACCGAAAATAAATACCTGACCTCACAAGCGGACAGTATAGTCATCATCGACCCTACTCAGACCGATCAGACAATAGAAGGATTCGGCTCCTGTTTCAATGAAAAAGGATGGGAATCATTAAGTAAACTGAATCCGGCCGTTCGTGACAGCATTTTCAAGGAGCTGTACACACCGGCAGGAGGCAATTTCACCATCGGTCGTATGCCTCTGGGAGCCAACGATTTCAGTCTGGACTGGTATTCCTACGATGAAACAGATAAAGATTTCGAAATGAAAGACTTCAGTGTCAGCCACGACGAGCAGACCTTGATTCCGTTCATTCAAGCCGCATTGGCCTATAATCCCAATCTCAAATTATGGGCTTCTCCCTGGTGCCCTCCCTCGTGGATGAAAGTCAACAAGCATTATGCATGTTCTGCAAGCATCGTATGGACAAGAAGGATGAAATCACCTCAAAACAAGCCAGCCGAAGAGAAGATCAATGCCAATCCGCTACGCTTCCGGATGCATCCGGTAGAAAACAATCTGTCCGAGGACAAGCAGATAAAAGAAGGTACCGACGGTTTTATTCAGGACGAAGCTTACCTGAAAGCTTATGCACTTTACTTCGGCAAATTTATTGACGCCTATAAAGAACACGGAATCAATATTTCCATGGTTATGCCCCAAAACGAACCCAATTCGGCACAGCCCTACCCGTCCTGTTGCTGGACTTACAAAGGCTTAAGCAACTTCATCAAATATCTGGGTCCTGAAATGAACAAACGCAACGTAGAAATCTATGCAGGTACAGTAGAACGTCCGAATCCGGCTCTGGTCGATACCCTGCTGCCGCTGGAG
>ENA-OOZG01002193-OOZG01002193.1-human-gut-metagenome-genome-assembly--contig:-NODE-2193-length-12573-cov-3.023806_pt1 | contig 12573 bp, 14 predicted proteins | sample MGYA00241706_ERZ501384 | MGnify/ENA primary metagenome ERZ501384 (study PRJEB25962, sample SAMEA2042742) | human gut metagenome | biome: human gut; feature: human-associated habitat; material: faeces... | reverse complement strand
GACGACTCGGCCAACCGCCGCATCTCGCTGCCGGAGGGCTTCCTCTGCGCCGACGCGGTGCTGCGCCTGTGCCAGAGCGTGACGAACGGCCTGCACGTGAACGAGAAGATCGTCGAGCGCACGCTGCGCGAGTATCTGCCGTTCCTTGCGACCGAGAACATCATGATGGAGGCCGTCAAGCGCGGCGGCAACCGTCAGGAACTGCACGAGAAGATCCGCCAGCACTCCATGGCCGCGACCGCCCGCATGAAAGAGGGCGAGCCGTGCGACCTCTTAGACCGCCTCGCGGGCGACCCTGCGTTCGGCATGACGCGCGAGGAGCTCGATCAGGTCATGGAGCCCAAGCTCTACATCGGCCGCTGCGAGCAGCAAGTGCTGCGCTTCCTCGACGAGTGCGCGCCGCTTTTGCGCGACGCCGCCGCGGAGGACGGCGCGATCGACCTGTAAGCGGACAAAAATTGAGAATGATCCCTGAGCGGGAGGGATGGACGAGCCATCTCTCTCGCTTCTTTTTTTACCTGAAAAAATGTGCGGCGGCACGCGTTGCCTTGGCAAAAGCGGGCAGAATACCAGTAAGTGAACAAATTGTAAAGGGTGTACGTTCCTATACAAAAGGTAGCGAGTGTCCATGGATTCGGGTATCGAAGTGTGCTATAAAGAAGCTGTAAAGAAAAATGCACAAAACGATCACTAAATTGCATAACATATTTTAAGAATAAATATTGATTTATTTATTGAAACAATCTATAATATGAAAAAGCTGAGCGGGAAATATTTTCCCGCCGCAGTGCTAAAAGAGGTGAACGACAACATGGCAATGGAAGAATTACAGCAGGTGCAGGAGCTTGAAAAAGAGCTTGCAGCGCAGTATGCCGCCGCGCAGGCGGACGCCAAGCGCCGCATCGCCGTTGAGCAGCGCGCCGCTGCCCGAGAGATCGAGGACAGCCGCCGCAACGCCGACGTGGAGGCGCGGCAGCTGATGGCGGAGGCCGAGCAGCGCGCCGGTGAGGAGACGGAAAAGATCCTCGCCAAGGCGCGCACGGAATGCGAAAAGATGCAGAGCGCGGCGCGCGCAAACCTTGAGCGTGCGGCGCAGTGGATCGCGGAAGAGGTTGTGAACGACAAATGGCAATCGTAGCAATGAAGCATCTCCGCCTCCTCGGCATGGAGAGCGAGCGCGAGGCGCTGCTCAAGGCCATGCAGGACATGGAGTGCGTGGAGATCTCAAGTATCGACGGAAGCGAAGAGGCACTGAAATCAGGCTTTGCCAAGCCCGACGACAAGGCGCTGATGAGCGCGCAGGAAACGTCGCGTGCGTACCGCACGGCGCTTGCCTCGCTCGACCGCTTTGCGCCGGAGAAAAAAGGCATGTTCCGCAAGCGGCAGGGCGTTTCCCGCGCGGCGTTTTTCAGCGCCGAGAGCGAGGAAAATGCTCGCACCGCGGCGGAGACGATCAACAAGGACACACGCCGCCTCGGCGAAATCGAGAGCGAGCGCACGAAAAATGAGGCGCTGCGAGCGACTCTTGCCCCGTGGCTGACGGTCGATGCGCCGCTCGGCGGCGCGGACGGCGCGCTTGCGGTGTTCTTTGGCACGGTGGGCCTGAATGTGACGGACGATGCGCTCAAAGCGCTGGCCGATTCGCTGGACGGGCTTCTCACCTGGCAGCAGGCCTCGAGCGACAGGTCGCTGCGATATCTTCTCGTGATGTGTCACGGGAGCGTGAAGGAGCGGGCGCTGAGCGCGCTGCGCGACCTCGGGTTTTCGACCGTGAGCTTTCGCGGCATGACCGGCACGGCGAAGGAAAACGACAAGGCGCTTGCGGAAAATCTCGCTGCGCTCGAAAAAGAGCGGCAGGAGATCGAGCAGCGCATTGCGGGCCTTGGAGGCAAGCGGGAGGCGCTCTTGGAAGCGAGCGACCGCGCGGCCATCGCGCTGCGGCGCGAGGAGGCGAAGAGCCGACTTGTTGGCACTGACAAGGTCTTTTTATTGGAGGGCTGGCTGCCCGCCGACCGCTGCGCGGAGATCGAGAAAACGCTCAAGCCGTTTACCTGCGCGATCGAAACGCGCGAGCCGACAGAGGACGAGTACCCGCAGGTGCCGGTGCAGCTCAAAAACAACAAGCTGACGCGGCCGCTCAATATGGTCACGGAGATGTATTCTCTCCCGGCCTACGGCACGCTTGACCCGAACCCGCTGATGGCGCCGTTTTTCATTTTGTTCTACGGCATTATGATGGCGGATATGGGCTACGGCTTACTGATGATGATCGCCTCGGTCATCATCAGCAAAAAATACCGGCCCAAGGGCACGAGCGGCGAGCTGTTCAGCCTGCTCGGCCTCTGCGGCATCAGCACGTTCATCATGGGCGCGCTGACAGGCGGATTTTTCGGCGATTTCCTCACGCAGCTCGTCGCCATCGTCAGCCCCGGCACGGTCTTCGCGCTGCCGAAGCTCTTCGACCCGCTCGACGATCTGACGATGATCCTGATCGGCTCGATGGCGCTCGGCATGGTGCAGATCGTCACCGGCATGGCCATCAGTTTGATCGAAAAGTGCAAGCGGAAAAAGTTCCTCGACGCCTTTTTCGAGGAGATCACATGGTGGATCGTGTTTATCGGCATCGCGCTTTTGGCGCTTGGCAAGGGCGCGGCGGTGCTGTATGCCGGATGTGCGCTGGTGCTGCTCGGTCCCATCGTGCAGGGCAAAGGCTGGGGCAGGCTCACGGGCGTGTTCGGCTCACTCTATAACCACGTGACGGGCTACTTCGGCGACATTTTGTCTTACACGCGACTGATGGCGCTGATGCTCGCGGGCAGCGTGATCGCGCAGGTGTTCAACATGCTCGCGGCGATGCCGGGGAACGTGATCGCGTTCATCATCATCTCGATGCTCGGCAACGCGATGAACTTCGGGCTCAATCTCCTTGGCTGCTACGTGCACGATCTGAGATTGCAGTGCTTGGAATTTTTCAACAAGTTCTACGTCGACGGCGGAAAGCCCTTCCGCCCCATGACGCTGGACACGGAATATGTCGATTTACAGTAAATTGCAGAAAAAACGGAAAAACCGTAAGGAGGATAAAAAATGGGTATCTTAGAACTGACGACGGGCGGCGCCATCGGTATGCTGGGCGCGGGTCTTGCTGTTTGCCTCGCGGGCGCGGGCAGCGCACGCGGCACGGGTCTTGCCGGCGAGGCCGGCACGGGTCTTCTCTGTGAGGATCCGAGCAAATTCGGTAAAGTGATGATCCTGCAGGTCATCCCCGGCACGCAGGGCCTTTACGGTCTGGTCATCGGCTTCCTCTGCCTGATGCGTATGGGCGTCCTGGACGGCACGTATGTCGATATGTCGCTTCAGGAGGGCCTTCGTTACTTCGCGGCCTGCATGCCCATCGCCATCGGCGGCGGCATTTCGGCAGTTGCGCAGGGCCGCGTCGCCGCGGGATCGATCAACATCTTGGCGCGCCAGCCTGAACACTGGTCGAAGGGCATGGTGCTGTGCATCGTGGTCGAGTTCTACGCGATCCTTTCGCTGCTGGCGTCGATCATGATGCTGCTCAACATCGGCTGACGCGCCCACGGAAAGGCGGAAACGCAATGAACGGAATGGAAAAGATCACCGCGCGCATGAAAGAGGACGCGGCGCGCTCGCTGAGCGAGCTGAATGCGCAGACCGAGCAGGAACTCCGGCGCATCCGCGAGGAGAGTGCCGCACGCGCGGAAAAAGAGCGCGAGACGGCGGGCGGGCGCGCGCATCTCGCCGCGCAGGAGCGCTATGAGCGCCTCTGCTCCGCGGCGGAGATGGAGACACGCAAGCTGACGCTCAGCGCCAAGCAGAAAGTGCTCGCCGAGACCTACGACCGCGCGCTGGAGATTCTCTGCTCCATGCCGCGCGAGCAGTACCTTTCGCTGTTGGTTCGCCTGCTGAAAGCGGCGGGCGGCAAGGGCGACGAGAAAATCGCCCTGAGCGCAAAGGATCGCGATGAGATGGGCGAAACGCTCGTCGAGCGAGCGAACAAGGAGCTGAACGCGCACTATACGCTTGCGGGCGAAGCGGCAGATATCCGCGCGGGCCTCGTGCTCGTGAGCCGCGACTGCGATGTGAACTGCTCGTTTGAAACGCTTCTCGCCCTTTCGCGCGAGAAGACCGAGCGCGGCGCGGCAAAGCTCCTCTTCGCGGAATAAGGAGGGGATCGGATGCAGCAGTATCGGGATACGGACTACGCAGCGGTCTCCGCGGCGCTGCATGCGCGCGAGGCGAAGCTCCTGACGCAGGCGATGGCCGAGCGGATGATCGACGCCGCCACGCCGGAAGAGAGCTACAAGACGCTTTTGGAATGCGGCTACGCGCCGCTTGAGCGATGCACGCTCGAAAATGTGGAACACGCGCTCTCGCAGGCGCGCAGAGAGCTCTACCGCGAGGTGAGCGTGCTGGCGCCGGACAAGCGCATCATCGAGCTCTTTCAGATCAAGTACGACTATCACAACGCAAAGCTCGCGCTCAAGAGCAAGCGCAGCGACGAGGACGTCTCGCGCCTTACGATGGACTGCGGCCGCTTCGACGCGCAGAAGGTGCTCCGCGGCGAAACGAGCGCGGTTTCCGCGGCGATGAGCCGCGCGATGGCGCAGGCGGAGAGCGAAGTGGGCCACAGCGGCGATCTCCGCATGGCGGAGCTGCTGCTCGATCGCGCCTGCTATGAAGAGATGAGCGCGCTCGCAAGCGAGACGGGCAGCACGTTTTTGAAGGACTATGTCGCCTTGCAGATCGACGCGGTCAACCTGCGTACGCTCGTGCGCGCACGGCGCATGGGCTGCGAGGACGATGTGCTTGCTGCGGCGATGCTGCCGGGCGGGCACATTCCGGCGGACCAGCTCAGAGGCGCACGCGGCGACCGTTTATCGTCACTCACGCACGGCACGCCGCTTGACGGTGCGGGCGAACTCGCGGCCAAACTGCTTGACAGCGGCGGGGGCCTGACGGAATTTGAGCGCGCGTGCGACGATGCGCTCATGTCCTATTTGCAGCGGGCGCGGCGCACGCCGTTCGGCCCAGAGGTCGTGGCGGGCTATCTTGGCGCAAAAGAGGCGGAGTTCACCGCCGTGCGCACCATTTTATCCGGCAAGATCGCGGGCATCGCGGCAGAGGACATCCGCGCGCGGCTGCGCATGAGTTATCTCTAAGGGAGGCGGCAGCATGAATAAGATCGGAGTCATCGGCGGGCGCGACAGCGTTTTGGGCTTCCGCGCCCTCGGGCTCGACACCTGCATCGCGGAAAACGGCGAGCAGGCGAAAGCCGCCCTCCACCGCATGGCGAAGGAGAACTACGCCATCATCTATATCACCGAACACCTCGCCGCGCAGATCCCTGCGGAGATCGAGCGCCGGCGAGAGGACGTATCGCCCGCCGTCATCCTCATCCCGGGCAGGGAGGGGAGCCTCGGCATCGGCACAGCGGGCGTGCACGCGGCTGCGGAAAAGGCCGTCGGCGCGGACATTTTGTAAAAAAGGAGCAAAAGCCTTATGGGAAAGATCGTTAAGGTCTCCGGCCCGCTGGTCGTGGCGTCGGGACTTTCGGAAGCAAATATGGCGGATGTCGTCCGCGTGGGCGAGCAGCATCTCATCGGCGAAATTCTGACGATGAGCGGCGATAGTGCCGCCATTCAGGTGTATGAAGAGACCTCGGGCCTCGGCCCGGGGGCAGAGGTCGTGACGACCGGCGCGCCGCTTTCCGTCGAGCTCGGCCCCGGTTTGATCGAGAATATTTACGACGGCATCCAGCGCCCGCTGGAGGTCATCCGCCGGAAGACCGGCGGCAACTTCCTGCCGCGCGGCGAGGAGGTCCCCGCGCTCGACCGCGAGAAGAAGTGGGACTTCACCGCTGTCGCCAAGGCGGGAGACCACCTGATCGGCGGCGACGTGCTCGGCACGGTGCAGGAGACGCCGTCGATCCTGCACAAGATCATGATGTCGCCCAAGATGAGCGGCACTGTGAAGGAGATCCGCTCGGGAAGCTTCACCGTGGAGGATACGGTTGCGGTCGTGGAAACGGACAAGGGCGAGAGAAAAGAACTCACGATGATCCAGAAGTGGCCTGTTCGTGTGGGCCGTCCCTACACAAAGAAGTACCCGCCCGTCACGCCGCTCCAGTCCGGCCAGCGCATTGTGGATACGTTCTTTCCCGTAGCCAAGGGCGGCACGGCGGCGATCCCGGGGCCGTTCGGCAGCGGCAAGACCGTCATGCAGCATGCGCTTGCCAAGTGGGCGGACGTGGATCTCGTCGTTTACATCGGCTGCGGCGAGCGCGGCAACGAGATGACCGACGTTCTGCGCGAATTCCCCGAGCTCATCGACCCGCGCACGGGCGAGAGTCTGATGAAGCGCACGGTGCTGATCGCTAACACCTCGGATATGCCGGTCGCGGCGCGCGAAGCGAGCATCTACACCGGCATCACCATCGCCGAATACTTCCGTGACATGGGCTACGCCGTCGCAGTCATCGCCGACTCGACCTCCCGCTGGGCGGAAGCCCTGCGCGAAATGTCGGGCCGTCTCGAGGAGATGCCCGGTGAAGAGGGCTATCCTGCGTACCTGTCCTCGCGCCTCGCGCAGTTCTACGAGCGCGCGGGTGTGGTCGAGTGCCTCGGCAGCGACGAGCGGCAGGGAAGCCTGACCGCCGTCGGCGCGGTCTCGCCTCCGGGCGGCGACCTCTCTGAGCCTGTCTCGCAGGCGACGATGCGCATCGTCAAGGTCTTCTGGGCACTGGATTCGTCACTTGCCTACCGACGCCACTTCCCGGCCATCAACTGGCTGAATTCCTATTCGCTCTATCTCGATTCCCTGCGCCCGTGGTACAGCGAGCATCTGGGGCATGAGTTCCTCGAAAACCGCGAGTGGGCCATGGCGATGCTGCAGGAGGAATCGAACCTCAACGAGATCGTGCAGCTCGTCGGCAAGGATTCGCTCAGCGCGAAGGACCAGATCACGCTTGAGGTCGCGCGTATGATCCGCGAGGACTTTTTGCAGCAGAACTCGTTTGCCGACAACGACGCCTATTCCGAGTACGACCGTCAGGCGCGCATGCTGGCGATGATCCGCCAGTACGACACGCAATGCCTGAGCGCCGCCGAGCGCGGCGGGAATTTAAGCGAGCTCTTCGCCATCCCCGCGCGCGAGAAGATCGGCCGCGCCAAGGGCGTGCCGGCCGACCAGTACAAGGACGCCTATGCGAACCTGCTCGTTGAGATGGAAGAGCAGATCGCCGCGATCGCTGAGAAAGGAGAGAAAGAAGAATGATCCGTGAATATAAGACGATCCGCGAAATTTCCGGCCCTCTGATGGTCGTGGACCATGTGCAGGGCGTCACGTATGACGAGCTGGCAGAGATCGTCCTCTCCGACGGCAGCACGCGCCGCTGCAAGGTGCTCGAGGTCAACGGCGACCGCGCGGTCGTGCAGCTGTTTGAAGCGTCGGCAGGCATCAACCTCGCCGATTCGCGCATCCGCTTTTTGGGTCATCCGCTCCAGCTTGCCGTGTCGCGCGATATGCTGGGCCGCGTCTTCAACGGCATGGGCCAGCCCATCGACGGCGGCCCCGCGATCATCGCCGACGAGCATCGCGATATCAACGGCCTTGCGATGAACCCCGCGGCGCGCAACTACCCCAACGAGTTCATCCAGACCGGCATTTCGAGCATCGACGGCCTCAATACCCTTGTCCGCGGACAAAAGCTGCCGATCTTCTCCGGCTCGGGCCTGCCGCACGCGCAGCTGGCCGCGCAGATCGCGCGACAGGCGAAGGTGCTGGACGGCGAGAGCAACTTTGCTGTTGTCTTTGCCGCCATCGGCATCACATTTGAAGAATCTGAGTTCTTCGTCAACGAATTCAAGCGCACCGGCGCCATCGACCGCACGGTGCTGTTCACGAACCTTGCCAACGACCCCGCGGTCGAGCGTATCGCGACGCCGCGCATGGCGCTGACCGCCGCGGAATACCTCGCGTTCGACTGCGGTATGCACGTGCTCGTCATCCTGACGGATATCACGAACTACGCAGAAGCCCTGCGCGAGATCAGCGCGGCGAAGAAGGAGGTCCCCGGCCGCCGCGGCTATCCCGGCTACCTCTACACCGACCTTGCGACGATGTACGAGCGCGCGGGCCGTCAGGTGGGCAAGGACGGCTCCATCACGATGATCCCCATCCTGACGATGCCCGAGGACGACAAGACCCACCCCATCCCCGACCTGACAGGCTATATCACCGAAGGCCAGATCATCCTTTCGCGCGAGCTGTACCGCCGCGGCATCAACCCGCCGGTCGACGTACTGCCGAGCCTATCTCGACTGAAGGACAAGGGCATCGGCGCGGGCAAGACGCGCGAGGACCATTCCGGCACGATGAACCAGCTCTTCGCGGCCTATGCCACCGGTAAAGAGAACAAGGAGCTCATGTCAATCCTCGGCGAGGCGGCGCTGAGCCCGACTGATTTACTCTACGCCAAGTTTGCCGACGAGTTTGAAAAGCGCTATGTCGCGCAGGGTACGGACGAGAACCGCTCCATCGAGCAGACGCTCGACCTCGGCTGGGAATTACTTTCCCTCCTGCCGCGCAGCGAGCTCAAGCGCATCAAACCGGAGTATATCGACAAGTATCTCAAGAAGGAAGAGTAAGGGGGGAGAAAAGTGCCTACGACCACTGTTAATCCCACCCGCATGGAGCTCACGCGCCTCAAGGGGCGGCTGCGCACCGCCCAGCGTGGGCACAAGCTTCTCAAGGATAAGCGCGACGAGTTGATGAAGCAGTTCATGGAGGTCGTGCGCGAGGACTTAGCGCTGCGGCAGAAGGTGGAGCAGTCGCTTGCGCGCGCCTACGGCTCGTTCACCGTGGCGAGCGCGCTGATGTCGCCGGAAATGCTTGAGCAGGCGCTATTGTGCCCCAAGCAGAGCGTTTCGCTCGAAACGGGCACGGAGAACGTGATGAGCGTCGAGGTGCCGCGCTATGAGTTCAAGCTCGCGAGCGAGGACGGCGGGAATATTTATCCGTACGGCTTCGCCCAGACGAGCGGCGAGCTCGACGACGCCGTGCGCGAGCTCGGCGACATTCTGCCCGACCTGCTCCGCCTTGCCGAGGTCGAGAAGGCCACGCAGCTTTTAGCTGCCGAGATCGAGCGCACGAGACGGCGCGTCAACGCGCTCGAATACGTCAAAATTCCGCAGATGCAGCAAAACATCAAGTATATCACGATGAAGCTCGATGAAAACGAGCGTGCCAACACGATCCGACTGATGAAGGTCAAGGACATCATCCTGAAAGAGGCCATCGAAGAGCGCCGCGAGACCGACAAGGCCGAGGGCGCAGGTGTTTGACGTAACAGGTACAAAAAAGAGGGAACCTTAAAGGTTCCCTCTTTTTTGGCTTTTTACTTTTCGGCCTTGGTCTCGCAGTACAGGCAGCGGTAGGTGCGCGTGCTCTCTTCGGTCAGTGTGAAGACCTGCGGCAGCTCCTGCTCAACGGAGGTGATGCAGCGCGGGTTCTTGCAGCGAATGACGTTGGTGATGCGCTCGGGCAGCTTGAGCTGGCGCTTTTCGGCGAGTTTGCCGTCCTTAATGATGTTGACGGTGATGCCGGGGTCGACATAGCCGATGACGTCCCAGTCAAGATCGAGTACCCGGTCGATCTTGATGATGTCCTTGCGGCCGAGCTTGCCGCTCGAAACGTTCTTGAGCAGCGCGACCGAGCAGTCAAGCTTGTCAAGACCGAGGATGTTGTAGAGCTCCATCGCCTTGCCGGCGGAGATGTGGTCGATAACGATACCGTTGGAAATAGCGTCGATGATCATTTATAAGTCCCTCCCTTATTCGATACCAAGCAGCTTGAGGATCAGTGCCATGCGGATGAAGCGGCCGTTTCTGACCTGCTTGAAGTAGCAGGCGCGCGGGTCATCGTCCACGGCAACGGAAATTTCGTTTACGCGCGGCAGCGGGTGCAGGATGCAGAGATCCTTCTTTGCATTCACGAGCTTTTCGGGCGTGAGGATGTAGCTGTCCTTCAGGCGCAGGTAATCCTCTTCGTTGAAGAAACGCTCGCGCTGCACGCGGGTCATGTAGAGAATGTCGAGCTGGGGCATGACGGACTCGAGATCGGTCGTCTGCTCGTAGGGAATGTTATTCTTCTTGAGCGACTCGGCCTTCACGTAGCTGGGGAGCTTGAGCTCCTCGGGGGAGATGAGAACGATCTTGATGCCGGTGTAGCGGCTCAGGGCGCTGATGAGGGAGTGAACCGTGCGGCCGAACTTGAGGTCGCCGCAGAAGCCGACGGTCAGGTCGTTGAAGCGGCCCTTTTCACGGTTGATGGTGAGCAGGTCAGTCAGCGTCTGAGTGGGGTGGTTGTGGCCACCGTCGCCTGCGTTGATGACGGGAACCTCAGAGTGCATGGAAGCGACCAGAGGCGCGCCTTCCTTCGGGTGGCGCATGGCAATGATGTCGGAATAGCAGCTCACGGTGCGCACCGTGTCGGAAACGCTCTCGCCCTTGGCGGCGGAAGAGCTGCTTGCGGACGAGAAGCCCAGCACCTTGCCACCGAGACCGAGCATCGCAGACTCAAAGCTCAGGCGCGTGCGGGTAGAGGGCTCAAAGAAGAGCGTTGCGAGGATCTTGCCGTCGCACTTGTGTGCGTAGGCCTCGGGGTGGTCGATGATGTCATTGGCCGTGGCGACCATTTCGTCGATCTCCTGGGTGCTCAGCTGTAAAATGTCGATCAAATGCTCCATGTTAGTTCTTTCCTCCGATCCAAGATTCGTCCGACGGGTTGTTGCGGAACTGAATGAGACGCGCAACATCGTTGGGGTGGATATAATTTTGTTTCGCCGCTACGTCGGCGATGACGTCAAAGTTGGTCAGGCTGTGGTTCTTTACGTTCGCGGCGGCAAGGCGGTCAAGCCCCTTCTGCATGCCGTAGGTGAAGATGCTCGCAACGCCGAGCACCTCCGCGCCCGCTTCGCGCAGGACGCTCACAACGTCCAGAACGCTGCCGCCGGTGGAGATCAGATCCTCGACGACCACGACCTTCTGCCCCGGGACGAGCTTGCCCTCGATGCGGTTCTGGCGGCCGTGATCCTTGCTGCTCGAGCGGACATAGCCCATCGGCAGACCGAGCAGATGCGCGGCGATGGCGGCGTGGGCGATGCCGGCCGTGGCCGTGCCCATGAGCACCTGCGCCTGCGGATACTCGCGCCTGACCGTCTCGGCGATGGCGCGCTCGACCAGATCACGCGCCTCGGGCGCGGTCAGGATGAGGCGGTTGTCGCAGTAGATGGGGCTCTTGATGCCGCTGGCCCACGTGAACGGCTCCTGCGGGCGCAGGAACACCGCCTCGATCGAGAGCAGGCTGCGCGCAACTTCGTGTTTGATATCCATAGCAGTTCCTCCTGTTGAAAAAGTCTCTGATCCGGCGCTCAGCCGACGAACGCGGCCACGCACCGGCGATAGGCGGCGACAGGATCGTCCGCCTGCGTGATCGGACGGCCGACGACGATGTAGTCCGAGCCGATCTCCCGGGCGCGCTCCGGCGTTGTGACGCGCTTCTGGTCGCCGCTCTCCCCGTCGGCAAAGCGCACGCCGGGCGTCACGGTCAGAAAGTCCGCGCCGCAGCGCGCATGGATGCTGCCCGCCTCCAGCGGGGAGCAGACCACGCCGTCAAGACCGGCATCGCGCGCATTGCGTGCATAGTGCAGCACGACCTCGTCGATCGGCGCGTGGATGAGCAGCTCCCGGTCCATGCGCTCCTGATCCGTGGAGGTCAGCTGCGTCACGGCGATGAGCAGCGGGCGCGTGCCGTCCGGCCGGGTCAGTCCCTCGAGCGCGGCGCTCATCATGGCCTTCGTGCCGGCAGCGTGGAGGTTGATGATATCCACATCCAGCGCCGAGAGCGCGGCCATCGCCTTTTTCACCGTGTTCGGGATGTCGTGCAGTTTGAGGTCGAGAAAGATCCTGTGGCCGCGCGCGTGGATCTGGCGCACGATGTCCGGCCCTTCGGCATAAAACAGCTCCATGCCGATCTTCACAAACGGCTTCTCGTCCTGAAAGAGGTCGAGAAATGCGAGCGTCTTTTCCCGGCTGTCAAAATCCAGCGCAATGATAACGTCCTTACCCATGATGTGCTCCTCCTATGATGTCCCTGAGATTGTCGATGCCGAAGCGCGCCATCGCGTCCGGCAGAGTTTCAATGATGTGCTTGCAGGCATACGGCTCGACCAGGTTTGCCGCGCCCACACCGACCGCCGTCGCGCCCGCGAGCATCAGCTCCAGAACGTCCTGCGCGCTCGTCACGCCGCCCATGCCAACGATGGGGATGTGCACCGCCTCGTACACCTGATAGACCATGCGCACGGCCAGCGGGAACATACCGGGGCCGGACATGCCGCCGGTCCGGTTGGCCAGCAGCGGGCGGCGGCGCGTAAGGTCGATGCGCATACCCGGCAGGGTGTTGATGAGGCTCACGCCGTCCGCGCCCGCGTCCTCGCAGGCTCTGGCAACGGCGGCGATGTCTGCCGCCGTTTGCCGGGTGTTATTCTTG
>ENA-OOZG01002188-OOZG01002188.1-human-gut-metagenome-genome-assembly--contig:-NODE-2188-length-12590-cov-2.652413_pt1 | contig 12590 bp, 10 predicted proteins | sample MGYA00241706_ERZ501384 | MGnify/ENA primary metagenome ERZ501384 (study PRJEB25962, sample SAMEA2042742) | human gut metagenome | biome: human gut; feature: human-associated habitat; material: faeces... | reverse complement strand
CGGTTGCTCGATGCCGACGAGGATCTTCATCAAGGTCGATTTGCCGCAGCCGTTGTCCCCGACGATACCCAGTTTGTCATACCGGGCGAAGTTGTAGTTGAAACGGTCGAGGATCACCAGATCCCCGAAACGCTTGCAGAGCTCTTTGGCTTCGAATATCTTGGTACCGATGCGCGTAGCCTGAACGTCGAGCTTCAGCGACGCCTGCGTGCGGGTGCTTTTCAGCCTGGCGTCCAGTTCGTGAAAGGAGTCGATGCGGGCTCGGGCTTTGGTCGCCCGCGCCTGGGGCTGGCGGCGCATCCACTCCAGCTCGCGGCGGTAGAGATTCAGGTCGCTCTCGCGCCGGGCTTCGGCGGCCTCGGCCCGCTCCTGCTTCTTCTCGACGTAGTAAGCGTAATTTCCTTTGTATAAGCAGACCGACCGTTGGTCCACCTCCAGGATGTCGCTGCACACCCGGTCGAGGAAATAGCGGTCGTGGGTGACCATCAGCAAGGCTGCCTTGTTTCGCGTGAGGTACTCTTCGAGCCATTCGGTCATGTCGGTATCCAGGTGGTTGGTCGGCTCGTCGAGGATCAGCAGGTCGGCTTCGCTGATCAGCACCGCTGCCAATGCCACACGTTTGAGCTGTCCGCCGGAAAGCTGGCCTATCTTTTTGTCGAAATCGTTGATCTTTAGTCGGGACAGAATCTCCTTGGCCCGCTGTTCGTAGTCCCAGGCAGCGAGGGCGTCCATACGGCTCATGGCCTCCTGCAACCCGTCCTGCGCAGGATCGGCGACGGCTTGTTCGTAGGCTGCGATGGCTCGCAAGGCCGGATTGTCGGAACGGAAACAGGCTTCCAGTACGGTTAGATCCGCAGCATATTCCGGGTTTTGTTCCAGATAAGCGATACGCAGGTCACGGCGGGGCGTGATCGTTCCGCTGTCGGCCGTATCTTTGCCTGCGAGAATATTCAGCAGGGTCGTTTTACCGGAACCGTTGCGCCCGATCAAAGCGATGCGCTGCCCCTCGCCGATCGTGAAAGAGATATTGTCGAAAAGCACCAGATCGCCGTACGACTTGGTCAGATTTTCGACTTGGAGGTAGTTGATCATTCTTTGTGCGTCGGTTTAGATGGACAGTTTCTCTTTGCTTTCATTCAGTAGGTTGCGGTATTCTGTCACGATGTCGTGCACGATTTCTGCCGCAGTTTGCTGCTCGCGGAAAAGCGAGGCCACCTGCCCTATTTCAAGCTCTCCGTTATCGAGGTCGCCTTCGAACATACCTTTTTTGGCGCGTCCTTTTCCGAGAAGCGTTTTCAGCTCTTCGGCCGTAGCTCCTCGGTTCTCGGCCTCTTCGACCTCGCGGAAGAAACCGCCCTTGACCAAGCGCGTGGGAGAAACTTTTTTGAGCATCAGCATCGTATCGCCCTCTTCCAGACTCAGGCAGCGGTTTTTGAAGTTTTCGTGTGCCGAGCTTTCTGCGGCGAATGCGAAGCGGGTTCCGATCTGCGCGCCTTCGGCCCCGAGGGTCATGGCTGCCAGCATCCCGGCGCCCGTAGCGATGCCTCCCGCAGCGATCAGCGGCAGCGAGGTGACACGTCGTACGGCCGGAATCAGGCATAAGGTGGTGGTCTCTTCGCGTCCGTTATGACCGCCGGCTTCGAAACCTTCGGCTACGATGGCATCGACTCCCGCCTCTTCGCATTTGCGGGCGAATTTCGAGGAGGAAACCACATGGACGACCGTGATGCCGTGCGATTTGAGAAAGCCTGTCCAGAGCTTCGGATTTCCGGCCGAAGTAAAGACGATCTTGACCCCTTCGTCCACTATCAGTTGCATGACTTCATCGAGTTGGGGGTACATCAGCGGTACGTTGATGCCGAACGGTTTGTCGGTCGCCTGCCGGCATTTGCGGATATGTTCCCGCAGTGTTTCGGGATGCATGGAGCCTGCTCCCAGCAGGCCCAGTCCGCCGGCGTTGCTTACGGCCGAGGCCAGCCGCCAGCCGCTGCACCACACCATGCCGCCCTGAACGATCGGGTATTCGATTCCGAAGAGAGTGTTGATTCGGTTCATAGTCGTCGTTTTATTAGATGTGACCAAAGATACGCAGATTTCGGCGTTTCTGCAACCCTGCTCCCGGTTCCAAAAAAGCGGACAGCCCGAAAGAGCCGTCCGCCGGATAATATGCTGCGGATGCGTCGCTTACATGCCGAAGGCGAACGCTCCGATCGAATCGTACACTACACTGGCGATACCCAACAACAGCACACCGGCAGTACAGAGCGCCAGGCTCAAACGGGTTCCCCGATCGCTGCGGAAGGTCGGGATGGGGTGTTCGCCGGGGGTGATGAACATGGCTTTGACCACCAGCAGGTAGTAGTAGAGCGAGATCACCGTGTTGAGCAGGGCGATGAAAACCAGCAGATGAAATCCCTCCTTGAAAGCGGCCGCGAAGATGAAGAACTTCGAGAAAAAGCCTGCGAAGGGCGGAATGCCTGCCAGCGAGAAGAGCGAGAGGGTCATCAGCACGGCCAGCTTGGGGTTGGTGCGGTAGAAACCGTTGTAGTCCTCGATGCAAACTTTCCCGTCCGTATGTTGTTCGACGGCCGAAACGATGCCGAAAATCGACAGGTTGGCTGCCATATAGACCAGGATGTAGTAAACCAGCGAAGTCATGCCCAGGGCCGAACCGCCGATCACGCCCAGCATGATGTAGCCCGCCTGCGAGATGGATGAGAAGGCCAGGAAGCGTTTGAGGTTCTGCTGGCGGATGGCGAAGAGGTTTGCCACCGTGATACTCAGGATGATGACTACGAACAAAATCGTTCGCCACTCCTGCACCATCGGTGCGAAAACCTTGATTAGAATGGTCATCAGCACGAAAGCGGCCGAGCCTTTCGATATGACCGAAAGATAGGAAGTGACGGTCGTGGGCGCTCCCTGGTAAGCGTCGGCCGTCCAGAGGTGGAACGGTACGAGCGAGAGCTTGAAGCCTAAACCGGAGAAGAAGAACACCAGCGCCATAATTTGAAGCGGTGAGCCGTCCAGACGAATGTCGTCGAAATAGAGCGTACCGGCCGTGCCGTAGATGAACGAGATGCCGTAGAGCATCAGACCGCTCGAAAACAGGGCGCAGAGGATGTATTTGGCGCCCGCTTCGGCCGAGTTGTGGCGGTATTTGTCGAAAGCGATCAGACAGGCCATCGGGATCGATGCCAGCTCCATTCCGAGGAAGAACATCAGGAAGTTGCCCACACTGATCATGAAGTACATGCCCAGCAGCGTGGAGAGGGTCAGCAGATAGAATTCTCCCCGTTTATGGGCGGTGTCCTCGCGCCGCAGCCATTCGTTCGATTGCAGGAAGACGATAAGCGTGCCGATAGCCAGCATGCTTTTGACGATGCTCTGCATCGGTTCGTACTGGTACATACCGCCGAACAGCTGCCCCGAGTCCGGTGTCGGAACGATATTGACGAGGATCTGTACCGTCAGGAGGACGCAGGCCAGAGGGTGGAAATATCTGCGGAGCCGCTCCGGAGCGAACAGGTCGAACAGGAAAAGCAGCGCGATCGTGACGATGAGCGTCAATTCGGGTCGCATGAAGTGGAATATTTCGCTGTAATTCATAGTCGGATTAGTTCATTAGCTGTGAGATGATCGTGGAAACGCTGCCGCTTACCATATCGCTGATCCAGAGTGGCATCGTACCCATGCCGGCGATAGCGGCGATCAGGCAGATGACCGTGAGTCGTTCGTCCCACGTGGCGTCGGTGAGTTTCAGGTGCGCCTCGTTGCGGCAGGTGCCGTAGAGGATGCGGCCGATGACGCGCAGGATATAGACCGCCGTAATCACGATCGATGTGCAGGCGATGATCGTCACGACGCGGTGGAACGTGTCGTTATTCATGAAAGCGCCGTTGAAGATCGTCATTTCGGCGACGAAACCGCTCAGACCCGGCAGTCCGAGGTTCGCCAGACCTGCGATTACGTACCCTACCGCCAGGAAGGGCATCACCTTCATCAGGCCGCTCAACTCGCGGATGTCGCGCGTGTGCGTGCGGCCGTAGATCATACCGATCAGGGCGAAGAAGAGGGCCGTCATCAGGCCGTGACTCAGCATCTGCAGAATGGCGCCCGTGCCGGCCGTAGTATTCATCATCAGGATAGCGAACAGGACCAGTCCGCAGTGCGATACCGAGGAGTAGGCGTTGATATATTTGAGGTCGGTCTGCACGCAGGCCGAGAAAGCGCCGTACACGACCGAAATCGTCGTGAGGATGATGAAAATCCAGCTCAATTCGTGCGCCGCTTCGGGCATCAGGTACATCGCCACGCGGAAGCAGCCGTAGCCGCCCAGCTTCATCAGCACGCCGGCGTGGAGCATCGACACGGCGGTCGGTGCCGATGCGTGACCGTCGGGGCTCCAGGTGTGGAACGGGAAGAGGGCGCCCAGCACGCCGAAGCCGACGAAGACCATCGGGAACCAGATGTACTGTTGCGAGAGGGGAATGTTGTGCAGCGCGGCGATCTCGTGCAGGTTCATCGTCTGCGCCCCGGCACCGAAGTAGATGCCCAGGATGCCGCAGAGCAGCAGGGCCGACCCGCCCATGAGCATCAGCGTCAGCTTCATGGCCGAATACTCCTTGCGGCCGCTGCCCCAGACGCCGATGAGCAGGTACATCGGGATCAGCGCCACTTCGTAGAACATGAACATCGAGAAGAGATCGACGGTGATGAAGAATCCGAAGACACCGACCGAGAGCAGGCAGAACCAGAGGAAGTAGGCTTTGACGTCGCTCTTCATCTGCCACGAGGCGAACGTGCCCGTGAAGACGATGATGGCCGACAGTAGCAGCATGGCTACCGAGATACCGTCCACGCCCACTGCGTAATGGATGTTGAGCGGAGCGTACCAGACGACGCTGTCCGTAAGGAGCATCGCGTCCGTAGCGCCTGCTTCCCGCAGGCCGAGGTAATGGAACACAAGATAAATCGCCAGCGCGAGCAGTGCCGAGGAGCCGGCGACCATGACGGCATGGATCTGCCGCGTATTTTTCGAAATCCACAGCCCCAGCATCATCACCAAGGGGATCAGCGGAAACAGAGAAAGTATATTCATAGCGTTCGGATTATCGGAGGATGAGTAATAAAAGGGTCAGGCCGAGCGTCCCGGCAAAGAACCAGATGCAGTAGCGCTGTACGCTGCCGCTCTGCATGAAGCGGATCCCCAGTGCGGCGCTCTGGGTTGTCCGGGCCAGCAGGTTCATGAAGCCGTCCACCACGTGACGGTCGAACCAGGCGATCGGACGCGAAATGCAGCCGAAGATGATCCGGTGCGTGACGAACTGATACGCCTCGTCGATGTAGAAGCGGTGGTAGGCCGCCTTGTGCAGGCCGCTGAAGGTCGTGGCGAGCCGGTCGGCGACGGGCTGTTTGGCCCGCAGGTACATCCAGGTCGCCAGGGCGATCGCAGCGATGGCGACGGTGAGGCTGATGGCCACTACCCCGCCGTCGAGGTGGATCGTATAGGCTTCTCCGTCGCTCGATATGAAATCGCCGAAGGGAATGAATCCCGCGACGCAGGTGATCACGGCCAGGACGACGAGAGGAACGGTCATCGTGGCCGGAGCTTCGTGCGGCGTGTGATGTGCATGCAGTTCCTTGTTCTCCTTGCCCCAGAAGATACCGTAGTAGAGCCGGAACATATAGAAGGCCGTCAGTCCTGCGATACCCGTCATCACCCAGCCCATCAGAGGACTGAATGCGAAGCAGGCGGTCAGGATCTCGTCCTTGGAGAAGAAACCGCTCAACGGCCAGATACCGGCGATGGCCAGACAGGCGACGAGGAAGGTGATGTGCGTGACGGGCATGTATTTGCGCATGCCGCCCATCGCCGACATCTCGTTGGAGTGTACCGCGTGGATGATGCAGCCGGCGCAGAGGAACAGCAGCGCCTTGAACATGGCGTGGGTGAAGAGGTGGAACATCGAAGCCATGTAACCCAGTCCGCCCGTGTGGGGATCGGATGAGGTGCAGACACCCAGCGCCACGAGCATAAAACCGATCTGCGAGATCGTACTGAACGCGAGCACGCGCTTGATGTCGCTCTGCACGCAGGCGACGACCGCCGCATAGAGCGCGGTGAAAGCGCCGATGTAGGCAACCCAGTGAAGCACGTCCGGAGCATAGCCGATGTAGAGCGGGAACATGCGGGCGACCAGATAGACGCCCGCGACGACCATCGTCGCCGCATGAATCAGGGCCGATACGGGGGTCGGACCCTCCATGGCGTCCGGCAACCAGATATGGAGCGGGAACATGGCGCTCTTGCCCGCTCCGCCGATGAACATAAGTCCGAGGGCCAGCGGGATCATTGTCCCGGCGGCGGCCAGCAGTTGTGCGTCGGGCGTGAAGGAGAATGTCCCGGCATAATAGCCGTAGAAGAGGATGCCGATGAGGAAGCCCAGATCGGCGAAGCGGGTGACGATGAAGGCTTTCTTCGATGCCGCGATCGCTTCGGGCTTGGTGTAGTAGAAGCCGATCAGCAGGTAGGAGCTCACGCCCACCAGCTCCCAAAACAGATACATCTGGAAGATGTTGGTGGCGACCACCAGTCCCAGCATACTCATCGTGAAGAGCGACAGGAAGGCGTAATAACGCTGGAAGCCCCGCTCCCCTTTCATGTAGCCGAACGAATAGATATGGACCATGAGCGACACGGTCGAGATGACGACGAGCATCATCACCGAGATCGGATCGAGCAGGATGCCCATATCGATATGCAGCGTCTGGCTGATCGGGAGCCAAACGGCGTTGTAGGGCATCAGCGTCGGGAAAATGCCCTCCGCGTTACGCCCGGCGCCGAAATAGAGAATGGCCGTGAGGTAGCTCAACACGGTGACCGCACCCAGCACTACCGATGGCGCCCGCCGCTCCCGGTTTGAGTTTGGTGCCGGCCAGTCCGAGTACCAGGAAACTCAACAGCGGCAATACGAGAATTAGAATGGTAAAATCCATAGTCGATGCGTTTTAATCCGTTACCATTTGAGTTTCTTCAAATCTTTGACCTGGATGTGGCGCAGGTTGCGGTAGATGTTGATGATGATGGCGATAGCCACGGCCGTTTCCGCAGCGCTGATGCCGATGGCGAACAGGGCGAAGAAGAAGCCCTCCAACTGACCCGGAAACAGGAAACGGTTGAATACCACGAAATTGATATCTACCGAATTGAGGATCAGTTCCACCGAGATCAGCATCGCCAGCAGGTTGCGGCGCGTGACGAACCCGTAGATTCCCACGAACATCATGATCGTCGAAACGATCAGGTAATACTCCATGTGTATCATAGCAGTAATTTGTTTTGTACACTTTCCATCGACCGCATCGCTTTGCCGCAGCCTTCATGCACGACGTTTCGCTGTTTCCTCGCCCCCTGCCCGGCTCCTCCGGAGGAGCCGTTATACGGTAAAATGGACGAATGCGGCCGGTCTCTCTTTTTTATTCTTTCTGGTACCTTTTTATTATCGTTTGCGGGCGATCAGGATACCGCCGACGATGCAGGCCAGCAGCAATAAACTGATGACTTCGAACGGCAGCAGGTAGCCCTGTTTTTCGGGACTCATCAACGCGAATCCGATCTCCCGGACGGCCAGTTCACCGTGCTCGAAGTGTTCCGGCAGGAACTGGTGGCGCAGGGTGACGAACAGGCAGATCGCCAGTCCTGCGAGGGTTGCCAGGATGCCCACGACGAATTTGTAGCCGCGCAGTTTTTCGGCCTTGTCTCCCTCGGAAGAGGTCAGCAGGATCGAAAAGACGTATAGAACCGTGATACCGCCCGCATAGATAAGCAGCTGGACGGCACCCAGGAACGAATAGTTGAGCTGGAAATAGATGCCTGCCGTGCCGAAGAGGACGAACAGCAGGAACGTCGCCGCACGCAGGATGCGTTTGGTGGTTACGGCCAGTACGGCGCTCGCCAGCGTGAAGACGGCCAGCACGGTAAAGACGATCAGGTCGAGTGTTATCTCCATGACGTTATTTGTTCAGGGTTTTTACTAATTTGTCGCGGGTATAGACCGCGTGTTCGAAAGCCGTGTCGAAACGGATCGCGTCGTGCGGACAGGCGTTCACGCACAGGTGGCAGAACATACAGGCTCCCAGGTCGTATTCGTATTTGACCAGACGACGCCGGGGCTTGCCCGTCTCTTCGTCCGTGACGGTTTCGGTGGTGATCTTTATCGTACCGTTCGGACAGGCTGCCTGGCAGAGTCCGCAGGCGACGCACTTGTTTTTGCCCTCGGCGTCGTGGGGCATCGTGAGCGTTCCGCAGAAGCGTTCGTTCATTTTGAGCGTCGCCCGGTTTTCGGGATACTGCTCCGTGATTTTCGGGGTAACGAACTCTTTGCCCGTTACCTTGAGGCCCGTGAGCAGGGTGCGGATGCCGTGAAAGAGTCCTTGGATATAATTTGCCATACTTAAAAATGCAGTTTGAATACGACGATGACGACCATCAGCAGCAGATTGACCAGCCCGATCGGTACCAGGTATTTCCACTCCAGCGTCAGAATCTGGTCCACGCGCAGGCGCGGGAAGGTCCATTTGATCCACATCAGCAGCCAGATGACGAAGAGCGTCTTGCCGAAGAACCAGACGAAGCCCGGAATGTAGTCCATGACGGTATTGAAACCCTCCCAGCCGGAGATGTGCAACGGCATCCAGCCGCCGAGGAAGATCGTGGAGGCTACACCCGCGATGATGAACAGATTGACGAATTCGGCCACGTAGAACAGACCGAAATGCATACCCGAATACTCGGTGTGGTAACCGGCCGTCAGCTCCGATTCGGCTTCGGGAAGGTCGAACGGCCCCCGGTTCACCTCGGCGTTGCCGGCGATCAGATAAATCACGAAAGCGATCATGGCCGGGATGTGCCCCTTGAAGATGAACCAGCCGTCGGCCTGTCGGGCGACGATCTCGGAGAACTGCATCGTATCGGTCAGTACGATGATCGTGAGGATCGAGAGTCCGATCGAAAGCTCATATGAAATCATCTGCGCACCGCTTCGCATGGCGCCGATGAGCGAGTACTTGTTGTTGCTGCTCCACCCTGCCAGCAGGATGCCCACGATACCGATCGACGAGGCGGCCATCATGAAGAAGACGCCCACGTTGAAGTCCAAAATCTCCATACCCTTATTGAAAGGCAGGCAGGAGAACGCCAGTACCGAGGCGAGGATGACGATGTACGGTGCGAGGTTGTAGAGGAACTTGTCCGAGCGCCGGATCGTGATGATCTCCTTGGTGAGCATTTTGAATACGTCGGCGAAGACCTGGAGAGTACCCCAGGGCCCGACGCGCATGGGACCCAGACGGCATTGGAACGCAGCGCAGACCTTGCGTTCCATGAAGATCATCAGGATCGCCACCACTACGTACATCAACAGGATGCAGAGCCCGACGATCACGCATTCGATGAAAATCGCCAGTCCGAGCGGCATGAAAGAAGTGAGCAGTTCATGTACCCAACTTGTTACTATGCTGAAATCAAACATATTGATCTGTTTTATCTGATCTGTTAATTTAACGGTCTATATCCGGAACCACGTAGTCGAGCGTACCTCCGATGGCAATCAGGTCGGCGATCTTCGCACCCCGCGTAATGGTGTCCATACACGAAACGAGCGGCAGGCCCGTCGAACGGAATTTCAGGCGGTACGGCGATTTGTCGCCCCGGCTTTCGAGATAGACGCCGAATTCTCCGCGGCTGCCTTCTACGGCTGCATAGTAACTTCCTTCGGGAACACGTATTACGGGTTTCATCTTAAGTTGATATTCACCCTCGGGGATATTGTCGATAAGCTGCTCGATGATGCGCAGGCTTTCCAGGATCTCCTCCATGCGGACCATATAGCGGGCGAAGCAGTCGCCCTCGGTGAAGAGTACCTCACGGAAATCCACTTTGCCGTACATGGCATAGGGATGCCGCTTGCGCACGTCGCAGGCCCAGCCCGATGCACGGCCCGTGCCGCCCGTAGCACCGAACGAAACGGCGTCTTCGCGCGTCAGCACGCCCGTGCCTTTGAGTCGTTGCTGGGCGATGACGTTGCCGGTGAAGATTTCGTGATACTCCTTCAGGACGGGACGCAGGTATTTGATCAGTTCTTTGACCTTTTTTACGAACTCCGGATGGATGTCCGCCTGTACGCCGCCGATGGTGTTGTAGGCCTGGATCAGGCGTCCGCCAGTGGTTTGTTCGAGGATGTCGAGCACCTTCTCGCGGTCGCGGAAACCGTAGAAGAAGGCCGTCAGCGCACCCATATCCATACAGAGACAGGAGAAGAAGAGCAGGTGCGAATCGATACGCTGCAATTCGTCCATGATGGTGCGGATGTACTGTACGCGTTCCGACACCTCCACGCCGAGTCCCTTCTCGATGCACATGCAGAGCGCATGGCGGTTCTGCGAAGCGCCGAGGTAATCCAGACGGTCGGTAAGAGCGAGCGTTTGGGGATAGGTCAGGCTTTCGCACAGCTTTTCGATGCCCCGGTGGATGTAGCCGCAGTGTACGTCGAGCTTTTTGATGATTTCGCCTTCGAGCGATACGCGGAAGCGGAGCACGCCGTGCGTGGCCGGGTGCTGAGGACCGATGTTGATGACGTACTCGTCCTCCTCGAAGAGCACGTTGCGGCTCTGCTCGGAAAGGGCGAGCGCGCCGGCGGCAAACAGCACAACGATCACGATGCCGGCAAGCATGGCCGCACCGCTGATGATCATGGTGATCTTCGTGCCTCCGGTCATTTCCTGCTTGTTGAGTTTCATTTTTCTTCCTCCTTGAGCTCGAGCAGCACGGGGCAGTGGTCGCTGCCCATGACCTCAGCTAAGATATCCGCGTTTTCGATGCGGGAGCGCAGGCGCTCAGAGACGATGAAATAGTCGATTCTCCACCCCACGTTCCGTGCGCGCGACTGGGCGCGGTAGCTCCACCACGAATAGGCGTCCGTCTTGTCGGGGTACAGCGTGCGGAACGAATCGAGAAAGCCCGAGGACAAAAGCTGCGTCATCTTGCCGCGCTCCTCGTCGGAAAAGCCGGGGTTAAAGTGGTTCGTCTTCGGATTTTTGAGGTCGATCTCCTCGTGTGCGACGTTTAAGTCTCCGCAGTACACGACGGGCTTGATCGTGTCGAGCTCGCAGAGGTACTGCCGCAGCGCGTCCTCCCATTCCATGCGGTACGAAAGGCGGCGCAGCTCGTCCTGCGAATTCGGCGTGTAGCAGCAGACGAGGTAGAAGTCCGGATATTCACACGTGATGATGCGCCCCTCGTGGCGGTGGATGTCCTCACCGAAGTCATAGGTGACGGAAAGCGGCTCCTGCTTCGTAAAGACCGCCGTGCCGGAGTAGCCCTTCTTGTCCGCACTGTTCCAGTAGATGTGGTACTGCGGCAGGTCGAGTTCGATCTGATGCGGCTGCAGCTTCGTCTCCTGTAGGCAGATGACGTCTGCGTCGATGAAATTCACAAAATCCAAAAAGCCCTTGCCGATGCACGCGCGCAGGCCGTTGACGTTCCATGAGATGAGTTTCATTGGGGAAAAGTCCTCCAAAAGTTTGATGGTGAGACCATTGTACTATCCGGGGGAGGGAAAAGCAATAAAAATCACGGCGAGTCTCCCTCCATGTCGCGCAAAATGCCGCGTTCTGTTAAGCCAAAGCGGCAAAAACCCTCATTTTCTGCGGACTTTCCACCTTTCCGTGAAGAAGCGTTTACAACGCTCGCTGACATACGGTAAAATAGACCCCATCACACGGTCTGGAGGAGTTTCCGCATGAAAAAGATCTTTCTCTCCGCAATCCTTGCCGGCGCGGTCATCGCCTTTGGCGGCACGGTGTTTCTGTCGGTGGAAAATACGGTCATCGGGTCGCTGTTTTTCACGATCGGCCTTTTCGTCGTCTGCACGCGCGGGCTGCATCTGTTCACCGGCAAGGTCTGCTACGTGTTCGATAACGATATGGTCTACGCCAAAACGCTGCCGGTCATCTGGCTGGGGAATCTCGTCGGCACATCGCTCATCGCGCTTGCCGAGAAGTGCACGCGGCTTGTATCCCTCAGCGCCCGCGCGCAGGGCATTTGTGAACTGAAGCTCTCCGAGCCGCTGTTCGGCGCGTTCATCCTCGCCGTTTTCTGCAACGTGATGATCTACATCGGCGTGGAGGGCTATCGCTCCAACCCGCACGAGCTCGGCAAGTATCTCGCGCTCTTCTTCGGCGTGTGCGTGTTCATCCTCTGCGGCTTTGAGCACTGCGTGGCGAATATGTACTACTTCACGATGGGCGGCGCGTGGAGCGGCCACGCGGTTTTATATCTGCTTGTGATGACGGTCGGCAACGCCGCCGGCGGGGTTGCCGGGCCTTTGGCAAGAAAGGTCTTGTCCCGCTGAGGGACGGGAGATGTCCCATTGGCATGGGACTGCGTATAAAAGGGGGTATTCTCTTTCCGAAGAGAATACCCCCTTTAGATCCCCCAGAGAAAGGCGAGGGGCGTCCCCCTCGACCACGCCATTGCAAGCGAGCAGCTCGAAGAGATGCAGCGCTTGCCGATTGCTACTTCCTGCGCG
>ENA-OOZG01002184-OOZG01002184.1-human-gut-metagenome-genome-assembly--contig:-NODE-2184-length-12617-cov-2.100143_pt1 | contig 12617 bp, 7 predicted proteins | sample MGYA00241706_ERZ501384 | MGnify/ENA primary metagenome ERZ501384 (study PRJEB25962, sample SAMEA2042742) | human gut metagenome | biome: human gut; feature: human-associated habitat; material: faeces... | reverse complement strand
ATCCGCAATTGCCTCACGGAGCAGGATTGATTGCCATCAGCGTTCCTTATTTTGAAACGTTCAGAAACGACTGCATGAAACGCTACATGAAGATGGCAGAGGTGATGACTCAGCAGAAGAGCAATCGCCCCAGCGACTTTATAGATGCATTAGAGCGCATGAAGAAAGAATGCCATGTAGATAATATCATGTTAAGCGATTACGGCATAAAGACTGACGACCTGCCTAAGATGGTGCAGAACGCACGCGATACGATGGGTGGCTTGTTCACGCTCGACCCTCGTCCGCTGCTCGACGAAGAAGTGCTTTCTATTTATCAGCAGGCTTATAAGTAAGACTGATTATAATTAACGCAATAAAAAACCTTGCTTTTGGATGTATTCTATCTAAAAGCAAGGTTTTCTTGTTTATATTGTTTTATTTTTTCTGAGAATACATCAATTACGCTTACATTTTTAATAATATTCTTTTTGATTATCTGCTGATAGTTTATCTCTTAATACTTGCATTTTAAAACTGCTTAGCATATTTTTGCAGAAAAATGCAACCAAAACTGAGTTAATATGAGCAAAATTCAAATTTTTGTGGTAGCTCTGTTTTTAACTATTATTACGCCATTAGGTATGTATGCACAGAATAGTGTTATTTCTGGCGTAGTTGTAGACCGAAGCGGAGCTCCTTTAGTAGGTGTTTCTGTGCGCTATAAGGATAATACCCGGATAGGCACTGTAACTAATGTAGAAGGAAAGTTCTCTATTCAGAAGACGGGACAAGGCAAGACGCTTCTGTTTTCTTACGTCGGAATGAATAATACAACTTACTTGCTGAAAGATAACACTAAATGCCCTATCAGAATTGTGATGGATGAGTCGGCTAGTGAGTTAGACCAAGTGGTTGTTACAGGATACGCTCAGACAACTTATAAAAAGCTGACAGGTTCTGTAGGTATCATAAAGGCAGATCAGTTGAAAGACCAGCCAGCTCCTACAATCGATGCATTGATGCAAGGTAAATTGGCGGGTGTAGCGGTATCGGCCACTTCGGGTCAGCCTGGTACTACACAGAAGATTCGCATCCGTGGTACAAACACGTTGACTGGCGATGGAGAGCCTCTATGGGTTATCGATGGAGTGCCCATTCAGGGTAGCTCTGTAGATATGCCAAGTAGTTCTGAAATCAAATCAGGCTCGTTCGATAACCTGTTCCTTAATGGAGTAGCAGGCATAAACCCTAACGATATAGAGAGCATTACAGTGCTGAAAGATGCTTCGGCCACCGCTATTTACGGTTCGCGCGCGGCTGGTGGCGTTATCGTGGTTACTACTAAAAAAGGAAAACAAGGTAAGGCTCGTATCAATTACTCTGGCAATGTGTCGATGACATTGGCTCCGCAGCACAGCTATTCTTTGATGAACTCGTCCGAAAAGATTGCTTATGAACAAGGATTATGGGATGAGTTCTCTGCCAGTGACTTTGCGGCAGGCAAGACAAACTATCCGGTGGTGGGTATAGTCGGTATGGTTCGCTCCGGTAAAGGCCGGTTTGAAGGTTGGACTTCTCAGCAGCAAGATGAATACCTTAACCAGCTGGCAGGGGTAAATACCGATTGGTATAAAGAATTATTCCGCAATGGCGTTTCAACTAGTCACACGCTTTCTATAAGTGGTGGTGGCGAACGATACACCTATTATACTTCTATCGCCTATACGCGTAATGCCGGTTTGCTGAAACGTAATGATTATGACCGTTATAACATTACAAGCAACTTGACTATGCAGCCCAACAAAAAAATCACTCTCGATTTTAAGGCGATGATGTCTTATCAGAATTCAAAATCGCCGGCACTGAATAGTATCGACCCGTTTGAATATGCTTATTTCGCCAATCCTTATGAAAGTCCTTATACTGAAGACGGCAGTTATCGTGCCGATGAAACCCGTTTCGCTTTAGGAGAATATAATAACAAGCGAGATAATCAGAAGGTGATTCCGGATTCAGGATTCAACATACTGCGTGAGATGAACGAAACATCATCGCGCACAAAAAATACCAATGTGTTTGTAAAGGCAGGCATTAATTATAATATCTGGGGACCGTTAAGCTTTAACGGACAAGCATCGTATACTTTTGCTACTAACCGTGTGAAAGACATTTACGGCAACGGAACGAAGGCGGCGCTCGATAATCGTCTGTCTGTAGATTCACAGAGCAATAAAGAATATGCCTCAATCTTGGAGAGAAATACCGATAATGACAGCTATACAGTACGTGGACATTTTGTTTACGACGGAAAGATTGGTACAGATCATAGCATAAACATTCTGGCAGGTGCCGAATTGAGAGGAAGTAAGTCTAATAGCTTATACAGCAAAAGATATGGTTATGATTATGTTACCGGCAACACCATAACCCCGTTGCCTAACGATCCTACAGGAGTAGGTTATGAAAAGCTGAAAGCGTATCTGGCGGCTATTGACGCTTCTAACGGTGATACTTGGTCTGAGCAACGCTTCGCTTCGTTCTATGCTTCGGCCGATTATCTCTTTCAGAACCGTTATGTATTGAACGCTTCATTCAGAACCGACGGAAGCTCTAACTTTGGTAGCGACAAGCAGTTTAATCCTAACTGGTCGGCTGGTGCCGCTTGGAATATCAGCGAAGAAAGTTTTATGGAACCGCTTAGAAAGGTGGTGGACCAATTGACACTGCGTTTCGCTACTGGTTTTACGGGAAACATAAATCGCTCTGTAAGTCCGCAAATGATCATTACTTATTACGATGATTATCGCAACGTAAATAATAATGTGTTCCATATAGGAAAAGTGGTAAGTCCGCCCAACCCGAACTTGCGTTGGGAGAAAACTAAAGATATGAAAGCGGCTTTAGAGTTCGCCATGTTCAATCAGCGTTTGGGTGGTATTATCGAAGGATACTATCGTAAGAGTATGGATGTGGTGACCAACGTGCGTGTACTTAGCACTACCGGATTTACCTCGCAGAAGTACAATACGGCCGATGTGGTAAATAAAGGTATCGAAGCTACATTACGTGGCATTCCGGTAAAGACTAAAGACTTTGAATTAAGCCTTTCGGCTAATGTGGCTTATAATATGAATAAGGTCACAAAGTATCAGTCGCCCGATAACTCCATGTCGTTAGGCAATTTGTGGGAAGGCTATCCTATTGGAGCTATCTATAGCGGAAAACTGGAAGGCATTGACCCTGAAACCGGACTTTACACATTTACTCTCCGTCCGGATGCTGAGATTAACAAGGCTACCGACCTGAACAAGTCGAACAACTATCGTTATTATCTGGGTACGAACGAAGCTCCTGTAACAGGTGGCTTTAATCTTACGGCAGAATACAAGAAAGTTAGATTGAGTGTAAATGGAGTATTTGCTGCAGGTGCCAAAGCTTTTGAATACATTAAGCCGCCTGTATCATACTCAAGTGTAAGCGGAACGATAAACGAAACAACGCAAGTTTATCAGAACGACTTATTCGCCCAGCATCTTAATGTACCTAAAGAAGCAGCCAACCGTTGGACAACTACCAATACAAGTGGAACTTATCCTAGAGTATGGAATCCTTACGGGCAGTCTTACGGATTCAGTTATTATAACCCTACAGATCCGGAAATCACTCGTGGCGCATACCTTACAAATCTATCGTATGTACGTATCAAGAGTATCATTTTAGGATATACATTGCCTAAGTCGCTATTGGCCAGCTCTGCTATATCGAATGTAGATTTCTCATTGGCGTTGAATAACTTCTTTACGTTTACCGGCTATAAGGGAATGGATCCGGAAACTCCGGGAGCTACTTATCCTGTGAGCCGCTCGGTAATGTTTAGTGTTAATGTAGGTTTCTAACGATAAAAATGAAATTAATATGAGAACAACAATATCTGTTTTGCTTGGATGTTTTTTACTGTTGTTTACGTCCTGCAAAGATTATTTGGATGTGAAGCCGAAGGGGAAAATCATTCCCGAAACGGCAGAAGACTATTCTACCATAATACACTATTGGTTGAATCAAATAGAGAAGGGTACTGACGATGTCATTATTCCAAATCCCGATAAGGTGAAGACATTAGAGATGTATGCCGAAGACCTTGACGCTACATTGGCTAGCTCCACTTCAAGCTATACGCCGGCTTATGTAGGAGTAGATATCAATAAGAATCCGTCGGATTACACTGCGCTGTATTCTGTTATTAAAGACTGTAACATGATAATAGGAAACATGGACGACAAGACTTCCGATTTGGCCAAGAAACTGTTGGGTACAGCATGGGGAATACGTAGCATTTGCTATTATAACCTGATGGTGCGTTTCTGTGACGCATATTCAGCTGCTGCCGCACAGACCACAATGGGACTTCCGCTAGTAGACGAATTCGATATGGAAGCCAAGCCTGCCCGTTCTGACTTGCAGGCTACAGCCGACTTTATAGAGAAGGGCTTTAAGACTGCGTTGGGTTATAACGTAACCGATAAGGATTATATAATTACTGCCGATGTGGTAAAAGCTTACATGGCAAGATTCTATTTATGGACTCAGCAATGGCAGTCGGCTATAGACTATGCTACCCCTTTATTGGAAACATATCCTATGCTGGATGCCTCACAATATGCTGATGTGATAAACCAGAAGTTCGTTAAGGGTCAGGATGTAATAGTAGCGGCATACACCGAAGACGATGACATAGGAACATCTAACTATGTTTCTGCTCAGGCCGATATCAAGACTCGTCCGGTTTCGGGCAATACCGCAAAACTGTTTGCTTCTTCGGCAAACGATGTTCGTACAGCTGTAGCTTTTAACTCTAAGCGTACCGTTGCAAAGGTGGTTACATCGAAATTCCGTAGTGAGGAACTCTGCCTGATTATTGCTGAATGCTATGCTCATTTAAATCAGGTGGACGATGCGTTAACTTACTTGAATAAGCTTCGTGAAAAACGAATCACTAAAGATTTCGTTGCTTATACTAAAGACAATCTGCCCGAAGTTTATCAGCAACACATTACTGTAGATGCAACCGGACAGCCGCTTAGCAAATTGATGTCGGCAATATTGTGCGAAAAACGTATGGAACTGTTTGCCGAAGGAAACCGTTGGTTTGAGCTGAAGCGTAACGGAAGCCCCGAGTTCTGGGTTGCCGCTAACGGAAAGAAATACACTACGGCAAAGTACCTTTATACTTTCGCTCTTCCTAAAAACGATATCGACTTGTTCCCTGGATTGGTTATTCAGAATCCAGGATACATAGAATAAAGAATCAACTTATTCATTTAACAAAAAAGAAAAGATTATGAGATATATATTCTTAATAGTTCCTTGTATAGCGTTTGCCGCTGCTATGTTTACTTCATGTAGCGGTCCGGAGGAACTCACACCAAAGACAAAGTCGTATTCTGAAAACCAATATTTGCTTCCCACCGGAACGATATTAAGCAGTCAGGAGCGCGAAGAGGTACAGCAGGCATGGGACGAATATAATTCAGCCATAAATCAATAAAACAAAAGCTTATGAAATCGTTTATAAAAAATAAGATATGCTTCATTCTCGCGTCATTGCTGCTGATTGTAGCAACGTCGTGTAAGGATGACGACAATGCTGACGGGGCGCAAATATCATTCAGCCGGTCTATTTATATACTTCCGGCTATGGGAAGTCTGGATGTTGAACTTCGGGCTACCGTTGCGCCAGAAAATGACGTGGTTATACCTGTAGGTATAGAAGGCACAGCCGTAGAAGGTGAGGACTTTACGGTAGAGAAAAAGGAGTTTGTCTTGAAAGCTGGAGAGACTAAGGCGACTATGACTATTACGGCAAAGGATAATCTTACTTCCGGACGTGAAATCCGTTTGTCTTTATCGCCTACAGAAGGTTACTCATTGGGAAGCAAGAATGTGGCGATGATTCCGGTGGAAACCAAGGAACACGTAATGTATTCGTTCACCACATCTTATTCGCGATTGATGAGCGAAGTAGACGTATGGGTAGAGGTTCAGGGTGAGACTACGGGAAAAAGCTATCGTGCTCCTACCGACATAAAAATTCCTATTACAGTGAATTCGGCTAGCACGGCCAGCGTAGCGTCCGATGTAGAGATTCAAGACGACATGACTTATGTCACTATAAAGCAGAATTCACGTCAGGCTAAGTTTACGGTGAAGATAAAAGACGGAGTTGCCGACTATGTAGGAAAGAACCTGATACTTGATTTGGGTACTCCCGAAGAGGATGCGGTAATGTATTATCCGGGTTCGTTCTCAAGCCTTACGGTGAAACTCGACCAGCTTAGGTTTACTGATATGCTGGGCAAGTGGAAACCTGTGGCCATAACTAATAAGGATGCCTTTTCTATGCTTGATATTCCAGAGGAAGAATGGGCTAACTCACTTCCTGAACATAATAATCCGGATGATTATCTGGAGTTTGTTCATACAGACGCTGGGGTAGATAAAATCATTCCTCATCTTACAGGTGATTTAACCAGCTATTTCTGTAATCCGGAAGGACATGAAATAGTGTTCGACCATATAGTAAAAGGTTTCCTTGATTTTGCTACATGGGATGAATTCGACATTCCTTATTTCAAGATTCATCAAGTAAACAAATTGTTCTCGAAGACGAAAAAGGAATTGGGAGACGTGTTTATAGGATTGGATAAAATAGACGATGACAATATCGTTATATACTTCCACGAATATACTCCTACCGATTTCTTTGTTCAGACTGCCGAGGATTATGGCTTTGAAGCCGATTACTTCGGAATAACCTATACGTTTACTCGTGTAAAATGATGATTTAATAATCAGCTTGATAAAATAAATAAAGGTTGCCTCGTGATGGATAGCGTGGCAACCTTTATTGTTTTTATATGTGGTGAGTGTTATTTCTCTAATGCTCTGCGCAGTGTATATAGGCGATAGTCGTACTCATCGCGTAAGTCGCGTGTAGGAGCTAAAGCTTTCGCTTTTTGGAATTCCGATTTCAAATCGAGTAGGCAACTGTACCAAAAGGCTTGGCGTACAGGACTTCCTTTATATGAAATGCTTTCTATGGCGGTCATTCCTTTGTAAGGGCGATAGTCTGTAAGCGATGATGAAGAAGATGACGACGATGAAGCACCGCTACTGTTTCCGTTGACATCCGACCAAGTTATCAAAGCGTCGAGATAGCGTGACTGCATGAATCGTTTAAAATCGGCAGGCACTTTACCGGCACGGCTTTCCTTGAACAAGAAATCTTTCAGGTCGGCAACGGCTTCTTCTTGTGTGTAAGGGTCGGCCGACTTGCTTTCGCTTAGCCACATGGCATCTAATTGCACGAATATCAAATTACCGAAAAATTTCTGTCCATAGTCGGCGGCACTGCCTGTAAGGGCGCAATGATTCAGAAGGTCTGTATTATCAAGCCATGTCATTTGCTGCAATGCTTCGAGCATCCATCTGAAAGACTTGCGCTGTACGTCTTTCGGTACAGACTGAAATGTGGGGTAGCTGTCGCCTTGATATGTATCGTTCAGATAGAAGCCTCCCACTTGCTGCAATACATGCTTTACATACTCATCGGCTTGGTTTATGATGTGTCCGTAAAGAGGAACTCGCTCTTCGTAGGTTAGGTCTTCTTTGTCAAGCCATGCATTGGCGTTGGCTATCATTTCTGCCATGTTCTTGAATGCGATAGCTGCCGAGCGTACAGCGTCATTGCCTAAATCATTCTTCATTCCACGTGGGTCGTAATAGGCTTTTGTACTTTGTGGACGTTTGTACAGTAACAGAGGATTATTGTTGCGTTCGGCTACCCAACTGCGTAGTATAGGAAGCTCTTCGTTGGTTGAGGCTTTACCGGTAGAACCGTACAAATAGTGTAAGGCCCATTCATCGTATGCCCCTAACGTGTGTTGCGCTAACGACTCTATCTCGTGGTATGTATCTTTCGAGTGCAGATAGTTCATCGGAAGATAGTCCATTACCGAGGCCGACAATCCATGCTGCTTGACAAACGATTCTGATCGGAGTGAGTCTATAGGATAGGCGATAGACCCAGCCATATTATCTGTCAGTCCGAGGCAATGACCGAAACTCTTCAGTAATTGCGAGGTTAAAACAGCATCTACTATTGTACTGTCGGGTGTCAGCGAGCGAGCCTTAGGCTCAAAGGCGGAAACCTGTAAGAACGCATCTTGCTGTATCTGTGATGCCAAGTTGTGTGGCATATAGATATTGGCGTTCAATATTTCGCCAGTCTGTGGGTCGCACCAACATTTGTAGCTTACCTTTCCGGCTGGCGAGAGTACGTAGCGTATGCATGAATGAGCCATGTTATTTGCATCGAAAGTGGAGTCGCACGAATAAGGACGTAATTCTATGGCTTGCGTATAGCCGATTTTCCGGAACGACTTGTTCCATATCTCTGCGCTTTGTTCTACACATCGTTTCCAGTCGTCCGGCAGTAGCGTATCGACATAGAATACAATAGGCTTGTCGGCTTTAAGGTTCCATCTGTTTACGTAGTATTTGGGTTTACTGCCCTGCATAGACGGGTTGAAATCTTGTCGGGTACTCCATAAGGTTCCAACTCTGGCATCAGCCAACCGCATCTTGAAATCACTGTTTTCTGGGAGCAACATGAATGTGCGCTTTACTACAGCTGTAAAAGGCACGTCTTCCTTGACCGAAAAAATACCGAATAAAGAAATAGATAGGTCATAACTCATGCTGCACGCTACAGATACATTGTCTGAATAAGCGGTAATGCCAGAAATCATCGACCTGTTTTGTTTGAATGAGGCTTTTCGTTTAATCCATCCATCCATGCTGTTGAAGCCATTCGGATCGATGGCGTTCATTTGCTTGTCATCTTGAAAAACATAGTCGGTTACGTCTATAACGGCTGCACTATCGGGCGAGAAAGCCATGATGGAGAACTGCTTGATAATCTTATCTGTGAAACTCTTTGATAATGCCAGTGCAGCTTCTGCGCTTTCAGTACATTCCGGTACTTGTGTAACTTGGAGTACTCTAACTAATGAATCCTGTCGGGCAAACTTGATTTCTATCGGGTCGGATGTACAATAGCCTACGGCCGACTCTTGTGGGTTGCTCATTTTGTCTACCATAGCTCCCATAAGTATTCTTCGTCCGAATATGGTTGACGGTATCTCCATATACACCTTATTGTCCGTCCAATACAGGTTGATAAAGCCATTAGCCTTTACGGTGCTTGGCTTAGATATCAGTTTTTCGTATTTGCTCTTTTGCGGTTCCGTTGCCTTCACCTTCTTTTTGGCAATCACCATAGAAGGGAAAAGCATCACGAAGACAAGCGCCAACAAGATATTATTGAATAATCTTCTGCTTTTCATGATAATTATCTGTTTAGAGCGTTCTTAATTTGGCGGAGCAATAATGCGTAGTGCATACGTGTATTCTTGTCTCCGCTGTTTTGATGCTTCTCTAATAAGTCGCGTATGCGTAAGAAATATCCGTAACACATGCTGTCTTGGCTTCTCGGTACGAAGTATTCGGCCATTGGTTCGTCGAATCCCGCAATAGGATTGAATAATCCCGCTACAGATGACTGGAAGCATTCGCCGCATCCACATGGCTTGGCTGCCACGTCGCTCAAGTGTTGTAAGAACTCAGCTTCATATCCGTTGCCAGAGGTCAATGACTTGGCGTTCTGGTTCCATTTGATTCCGGCGGTCTTTGCCAAATGTACTATAAAGGCATTCTGCATCTTGATTTGCGCGTTGGTCAGTGTCTTGTTCTGCATGGTTGGTTTCCATATGAACTGATAGATATCGTCCATGCATTCTTCTACGCCATATCCCTTGCTTCCTGCTTTTGAGGCGGCAAATTCCACTCGTCCCGGAGCGGCCATCAGTTGTTTCATCAAGACATTGCGTAATACATCGGCGGGGCTGCCTACCAGCGGCAGTACTTGCAAGATATTCGCGTTATCTATCCATTCCATTTCGGCCAGTTGTTTCAGGAAAAAGTCCATCGCTTCTTTTTGCTTTGCCTTATCCTCAATCAGGAGCGTTTCAACAGGGTCGCCTACATGCTTTTCTTGCAGATAAATACCTCCTATGTTATGATATACATGCATCATGTAGGTGAGGTATTGCATAATTATTCCGTCGTATAAATCCGAGCGATGACTGTAATCATCGTCTTCATTCTTGAGCCATTCGTTCATATGGCTAAGTATATACTTCAGATTGCTGATTCCATATCCTGAAGCTTTTACCGCATCGTCGCTAAGGTCTTCGGTTTGCGAGCGTGGGTCGAGTATTTCAGATTGTTGCTTTCCGTATCTGTATACAGGGTCGGCAGTGGCTTTTGTTATCCATTCTGAAGTAATCTTGTACTCTTCTTCCGGGGTCTTTGCCGACAGAACTGGGGTATAGTTCCAGCGGATAAGGTAATAGTCGTATAGTCCGAAGTGTGGCGGCATCATGGCGACTCCTTTTTCCATATCGCCGGGCTGGGCTACGTAGTTAAATCGCGCGTAATCCATTATTGATGTTGTAGTGCCGTACTTTTGTGTGTACGAAGCTGACCGTAGTGAATCGACCGGAACGACAGACGAAGCACTCATGTTGTGCATGAATCCTAAACAGTGCCCAACTTCATGAGAAACGACATATCGAAGTCCATCCTCCAATACTTCAGAAGGAATCAGGCTATGGCGTGTGCGCTTGTCGGCTTGCGATGTCTGAATGAAGAGCCAGCTGTTAAGCAACTTCACTACATCATGATACAGATAAACCGATGCGTTAAGAATCTCACCGCTTCGCGGGTCTACCCATGACGGACCCATTGCGTTCTCTATTGCGATAGGCGCATAGCGGATACATGAATATTTCAGATTGTCGGCATCAAATTCAGGATCGTTTTTTGGGAACTCACGTGCCTCTATAGCATTTTTGAATCCTATTTTTTCAAAAGGTTCATTCCATTGGCGGACTGCTGCGAATACAGACTTCTTCCATGCCTCAGGGAAGCAACTGTCAATATAAAATACGATAGGCTTTGTTGGGGTGACTTTTTCTCCTGCCATGTAAGCGGCAGTGTCCGATGGCTCCAGACGCCAACGGTTGGCATAATAGATTTCTCGTGTGTTTTGCTTGGCTGCAGAATATACCTTTTTGTCTGTAGGGAATATTCCGATTCGGCTATCTACTATTCTTGGGCGGTAAGGAACAGAGTCAAGCAGTAAAATGGAGCGTGTCATTTTAGCCGTAAATGGAGCGTCTTCTACCTTCTTCCCTTTACCTCCTGTCAGCGAATATGTGTAGCTTAGGCAGCTTCGGATGGAGAGGTTGTCTTTGAACGATTTTATTCCTTCAATGTATGATAGGCTCTTTTTAAAAGATGTGCTCCTTTTGCGCCCTCCAGAAAGGTTGGTGCTGTATTTATCGAACGGTTCAATAAGTTTGTTGTCGCCGACAAAGAGATCTGTCACGTCGAATGTTACGGCGGAACTGTCGTTATTGTATGCTGCGATATCGAAAGTCTGCAATATGGCGTCAATGTTGTTCAGTTTCATTGCGGCGTTTATTCGGCTGTCATTGTCAGAAATGTTGCCGGTCTGTACTACTGCCATATTTATCTTCCCGTTCACTTTATGAAACCGGAAATGTATTGGAGTACTGGGTTTAGAACCGACGATAGCGTTGCCGTTATCGCTGACTTCAGAAACGGTAGACCCTAACAGCATGTCGCGTTGCAGTAGATTTAGTGGCAATTCAAAATAAAGCTTGTTTTTTAGCTTATGTAGAGTGATAAAGCCTTTCGCCGTAGGGTGAGGCGATGCGAACAGTTTGTCGTAAGCCGAGACTTTCTTCTCGGCGATTGTTTCTTTCTTTGTCTTTTTCGATTTTAAAAATGGAACTTCGGCATAAGCCGTCGTTCCACTTAATAAAGACAAAGCTAATAATAAGATTGCAGTTTTCATTTTATTCTCGTTTATCTGCGTATGCAGATTGGTTATTTAGCCTTTAGCTCTTCTGTCGGAACTATGCGGTATAGCTTGTCGCTAGGACGCATACGTTCGGGCACTTTAAACGATACGTGTTGACCTTTCTTTACTACATCTACCGGCTTCAGGTCTACTCTTGCTTCTTCAAGGTCTACATACATAGCTCCCGTTGTTGGTCCTGTAATGAGCAACTTGTCGCCTACCTTTATTTCTGTAGCCTCTATCAAGAACTCAGCTACACCGATGTTTGAGAAGTATTTTATTCCGCGTCCGGCGTATACCTTCTTTTCTGTAGCTTCAGAACCGTAGTTCTTGCTCCATTCGCCAAGGCGCTGTCCTAAGTAATATCCGTTCCAGAAACCACGGTTGAATACAGTCTTCAGACGTTCGTCCCAAACCTCTTTCTTCTCTTCGGTAAATGTACCGTCAAGATAAGACTGGATGGCTTCCTTATAGCATTCTACTACGGTCTTTACATACTCAGGACCGCGTGCGCGACCTTCTATCTTGCTTTGTCCGCCGCCTTGTCGTTCAGCCACCATTCAAACCACTGCTCCGGCGTGCTGGCAAATTCCAGAACCGGCAGGCCAAGCGCGCGCCTGTCCTCCAA
>ENA-OOZG01002166-OOZG01002166.1-human-gut-metagenome-genome-assembly--contig:-NODE-2166-length-12722-cov-3.009394_pt1 | contig 12722 bp, 11 predicted proteins | sample MGYA00241706_ERZ501384 | MGnify/ENA primary metagenome ERZ501384 (study PRJEB25962, sample SAMEA2042742) | human gut metagenome | biome: human gut; feature: human-associated habitat; material: faeces... | reverse complement strand
TAAAGAAAGATTGTTTAAATTAACATTCTTTAGTCCTAATATCACCACACAGAACAAAAAAGCAACAAAAGAATAACAAAACGGATATAATTATTGCGAAATAACAAAACTTTTTTCAGAGACCAAAACGCTTTGATTCATAAAGTCTTATTTCTCAATAGCTACACCCGTTTTATATCTGATTTGATTTTTGAAAAATATAAACTTACTTTCCGATGCAGTAATTGCAAGTTTCTGAATATCAATTATTTGGGGCTCTAAAAGGTACAGAAGTCTAATTTTTTTGTCATTTTTAGTCATTGCAACCTATTGATTATCAATAAGTTATATACTGTAACTTTCTTTTTGTAAGACAAAGATAATTGTATTTTGTTGAATTTCAAAGTTTTCCAGTAAATAAGTTACAAGAACGAGGTATTTTTACCCCTTTTTAGTGATGTAGCATATTTATCAAAGGTGTGCAATATTATTCAAATAAAATACGTATTTTCGGGTTGTATTTAAATCTTGGTGAAGTGAGATAATATGAAGATAGACGTTGATTTGTGTCGTTTTTTGTATGGTACAGTCCGTTTGTTGGCATTTGTGCTTGTATTTTATGATACTATGAAATTTAGTAGAACAATAGTAATTGTTAGGCTTGACTACTGTATACATCCTCCTCATATAATTCGTTATTTTTCCTGTCCAATATATTAGTGAATAGCTGATTTTTACAACCTACCATACTTGTTTATTGGTTATAGCTTTCTGCATACTGATGAAGCATAAGAGATATAATTTTTTCATAAGTTTAGTTATAACTGAGTTTTTAGTAAGGATTTCCAATAAAATTCTTTAAATTTGTACCTTAAAAATGATATTATGGAGTTTAATACAAGTTTTTTAAAGCATGTATCAAGTATAATTGCACCATCTGGTTATGAAAAGGATGTTATTGATATCTGGTGCAAAGAAATGTTTCAATATGTTGACGAAATTAATCTTACTAATATAGGTAATGCTGTTGCAGTCAAATGTGGTTGTGGAGATGAGCGTAAAAAGATAATGATAACAGCCCATGCTGATGAAATAGGAATTATAGTAACTTATATTGATAATAATGGTTATTTGTATTTTGATGAAATAGGTGGCATAGATACTAATATTCTTCCTGGTAGAACAGTCTTGATTAAGGGTGTTGACAATCGGATTGTTAAGGGAGTTATAGGGGTTAAACCAATTCATCTTCAAAAAGAGTCTGTTTCTAAACAATCATTGAATCCTGAAGATTTATGGATTGATATTAGCGTAGATAGTAAGGATTCAGCGTTAGAGTTAGTTGAGATTGGTAGTATAGGAACATTGGAGTCAGTAACATATCAGCAAGGAAATAGGTTGATAGGTAAGGCTATGGATAATAGATGTTCACTTTCTGCAATGGTTTCAATAGCTCAGGGGCTTGCAGGGAAAAAATGTAATGATGACATATATTATGCTGCTACAACTCAGGAAGAACTCAGAGGAAGAGGAGCTCAAACTGCTGCATTTACTATAAACCCGGATATTTGTATTGTTTTGGATGTAACTCATGCAACAGATTATCCTGGGATGTCACCAGTAAGAGACGGTGATATTAAATTGGGAAAAGGTGTTGTTATTGCAATTGGTCCGAATATGGACAATGAAATTACAAAAAAAGTAGTATCTTTGGCCAAGAATTTGAATATTCACTACCAAATAGAGGTCTGTGCACGTCCAACCGGTACTGATGCTAATGTCATTCAGATTAGCCGTAGTGGAATACGTACTTTACTGTTAAGTATCCCATGTAGATATATGCATAGTCCTGTTGAGACAATAGATATAGAAGATTTGAAAAGTTGCTGTACTTTAATAACCCAGTTAATAGAGAACAGATATTATTAATTAAATAAAAATAAGTTAAATATGAAAAAGACAATTTCATTCAGCTGGTCAGAAAAGAAGATTTCTGATGCGGAGCGCGTAGGAGCCATGTATTGCTTCAAACGTTGTGATGTAAACCAGAACTAATTTTGGTTTACAAAAAATTGATGCCCCTAAAAGTGGGGCATTTTTTATTTATATAAGTTTTGATAGATTATGAATGGAGAATTGAATTACGATGATATACTTCATTTCCCTAATGAAATAGTTGTAGAAAAAATCAATAATTTCTATCTGGTTATTGCCGTACAAACAGCAAATTGGATTGTTCTTTATAATGCCAGACAGATGGATTTTCTAAATATGCTACGTTCTGGAAAGTGCGTTGGTGATATAATAGAAACAGTGGATAGTGAAGAAGCAATGGGTGACTTAAAGATTGTCTTAGCTGCAATTTTTGCAAGAAGATTTGCAGGAGTCAATGCTGAGGTGGCTAAAGAATATCTTGAAGGTTACAAAATGCTTAATATATATATTACAAATGCATGTAATCTTAAATGCAAACATTGTTTCATGCTGTCCGGGAATAAACTGGAGAATGAATTAACATTAGGAGACTGGATGAAAGTGCTGACCTCATTCAAAGAGAATGGAGGAGAAGTTGTAACTTTCTCAGGTGGAGAACCTCTTATGTTTAAAAATTTCCCGCAAATAATAAATCATGCTCATGATTTAGGTTTGAAAAGTACTGTTCTTTCCAATGGGTTGTTGTGGTCAGATAAATTGATACATGAATTGGCCCCATTTATTGATGAAATTCAGTTCAGCCTTGATGGTGTTGATGAAGAAACAAACTCCATGGTAAGAGGAAGTGGGCATTTTGAAAAAGTTGTAGATACTATTGTGAAATTTGCCAATGCTGGAGTAAAGACGTCTGTCGCTACTACATTTACTTATGACAATCTTAATGAGAATACACAGACCCGATACAAAAATCTGGTCGATTTGATAAAAGAAAAAACATCAGGTAAAGATGTATTCTTCAAACTTAGCAAGAAGCTTCTTCCTGGTAGAGATGTGCATTTTACAGCTGAAGAGAACGAAAAATACTCTGCAATAATAAAGGATATAGAAAAGCATGTTGATGAAAATGCAGATTATGAGAACTTCCTTGCTGGTCATACTGCAAATTTGGTAGCTATAAATTGTGGATTAGGAGGTATATCTGTCAGTTCGGATGGAAATGTCTATTTCTGTAACAGAATAAACGAAATGGAATCATTCGGAAATGTTACTGAGAAACCAATGTCTTTTTTCATGGAAAAAGGTAAAGAAATAAATTTGGCTACTTCGGTTGATAATGTTATCCCTTGTAAAGACTGTGAATTAAGATATATTTGTGACGGTGGATGCAGAATAGATGATTTCGATTTTGCAGGTAAAATACAATCTTCAGCTTTGCCATATCATCAGATAAGTTGTAATAATGAAAAAAAGAATAAGCTGAAGAAAAGAATGATAGATAGCTTTAATTACTTTTATAAGTTTGATTGATGGAATACAGGTTTGTGTGTATATTGAATAATACGACTTCAAACCGAAATATTGACATTGAAGTCTGTATGGAAACAGGTTCCAGGTCTTTGTCTCCGTTTCAAAGAAAAGTAAACGGAGACGATATTCGTCGTTCCAAAACTTTTCAGGCAGACCGTTTGGCTCAAATCCTGTTTATGGTTGGACAGGAAGAACAGCCGTTTATTTTCTCTCCAGTGCAAATGGTGAATGAAGAACTAATTCAAACTTTGTCTAATCATGAATGGATATACCAGCGTTCTGGAGGGAAAAATTCATCTCTAAAAAAAATAAAGAATATAACATCTGTTCTGAAAAACTCTGTTTCCCCAGATAAAATACCTATTTGCAAAGGAAAACTTATCGGGGGAGAAATTTATATATCAGATATTCGGGCGTGGTGGAAGAAAATGAATCTAAGATTTAGATATGAAGATTCTGCTACATTATATCCAATATGTTATACTTCCATTCCAATTAAAAATGATAATAACGATTTCTTTTACAGAGATAAAGAGGGTGAAGATATATTTATAGAATCTATTGATTTAAATATTGACAGATTATACAGCACTTTATCGTTAGACAAGCCCGATGTGAAGGTACTTACAGAACTTATATCTAAGGGATGGAAACTCTATTTACCCTCTTCTAAAGGAACATACTCTACGGCTTTATATCATAGAGATAAGAATGGAATAGAGTGGTTTTCGTCTGCAAATGAAGAAAGTCCTGATTCTTTAAATATAAAAGATATTCTTCATGCATATCTTAATAGCAGAAATTATGTAGAGTCGGATGGTTACTTTAATTTGTTTGATTCTGATAAGATAAAGAATCTTACTCCTGAGAAGTTTATCGGTAGTTTGATTCCTAATAATATAAATATTGAGAAATTTTATAAACCTATAATACTTTTATCTGATAACGAAAGAGAAAAAATTAATTCGATAGTTATTGAAAATGTGAATGTACATTTGAAACCATATCAGATGGATGGCGTTATGTGGTTGTCTCAGCTCAGAAAGAATCATAGGGGAGGGCTGCTTGCTGACGATATGGGATTGGGCAAGACATTGCAGACATTGGCTTATCTTACTACAATAACTGAAGAAAATAACAGATTTCTTGTAATATGTCCAGCTTCACTTACTGCAAATTGGAAAAATGAGATAATGAAGTTTACTCCCCAATTATTAGAAAGAATTGAAATACAGTCATACGAAGCCATAAGGATTCATGCTTCGAAATACCACAAAAGAGAATTTGATACAATAATAGTAGATGAAGGACAAATGGTAAAAAATGACAATACACACCGTCATAAAGCCATAGAGTCACTTAACAGGCATTATTTGATTATCCTTAGTGGTACTCCCATTGAAAATTCTATTGATGAAATATGGGCACAATTTAAACTTATACAGCCAGAAACTGAGCTGATATATAATAAAATCAAGAGTTTGACTGACACTAACGATAGAAAGAGGGTAGTGGAACTGTCTAAAATGCTCCTGTCACCGTTTATATTAAGAAGGACAAAGGATGAGGTTTTAAATCTGCCTGATATGGTAGTGGAAAACGTATATATAGAACTTTCGAAGGAAGAACGAGAAATATATTCCAAAGTAAGAAAAACATTTCTCCTTGCTATGAGTGATGGAACAAGTGGGCGATTGACCAGTATAGCACTTGAGGGGTTATTAAGATTAAGACAATGCTGTGTAAACACCAGTCTTTTGCCACTTAGTCTGAGTGGAAAAGCGATTATAGACAGTTCTAAATTCAATTTCGCAATAAAACTGATAAAGGATTTCGTTTCACAAAACCATAAAGTATTGTTGTTCTCACAATTTACTTCAGCTTTGGAGTTGCTTATAAAGCATCCGGAACTGAAAAAACTGAACCCGTTAATACTTACAGGTGAGACGCGTAACAGACAAATACTTGTCAATACATTTCAGAATGATCCTTCTGCTACAGTTATGATGGTAAGTATAAAGGCTGGAGGAACAGGACTGAATCTTACTGCTGCCGATAGAGTAATTCTTCTGGATGATTGGTGGAATCCTGCTGTTGAGAGTCAGGCTTTTGCACGTACTCATCGGATAGGTCAGAAAAATGATGTTAAGGTGTATCGTTTGGTTTGCAAAGATACCGTTGAAGAAAAAATTTTGGAACTACATAAAAATAAGGAGGAAATGTCTGAATTATTCAATACTATAAATGAAAAACTCACAATAGAAGAGATAAAACAACTTTTTGACTAATAAATCTATATATAATGGAACATTTAAGTAATGCGCTGAAAGCTGTTTTTAAGGAACAGGATGGCGATGAAGTCCTTTTTTGTGCGGATATGTTACAAAAGGATAATCAATATAACCGTGGTGAAATGCCACGTCCCGATACGGAGATGAAAGAATCGCAGATTCAATATCTATTAAGAAAAGTTAATGCATATAATACTTTAGATCAAGAATCAATAGTAGGGCAGGTTGTAGTTTCTGAGTGGATGAAACCTTTAAAGTCTCATAAAGAGTTAAAATCTTTTAACCTGTCAGTTTTCAATATGTTGTTGCATTTTGCTTGTAAAACTATCTATTTTAAAAACAACGATCCGGTTTGTCATTATTCCAAATTATTAAGGTGGCATAATGTCTCAAATCTCTTTGGAGAAGATACATTTACTACTGTATTTGCAGCATCTCTTGATATTGTTAACAAGTCCAAAAGGAAATATTTTGATTGGCCGGCATATATTGATCATAATAATAAGGAAATTAATGCTCTGTTTAAAAATAAAATGGCAGATCTCCACATGCACTTAAAAGGCTCTTCATATAATTTTGATATAAGCTGGCTTTCGATAATGAACAATATTACGAGCATGGAGAATGTTTTTACCGAAGTTTATAACTTACGGAAAACTTACGGATGGGATAAGGACCTTTATGCAAAAATGTATAGAGCATGTGCCATACGTTTATATTTAGCCTCAAGAACCGGATTACTATTAGAAAATGCCCAAATTACATCTGCACAATTGTTAAATATTATTGATGATAAAAAGAATAATGCAAATGACGCTATTGTAAAAAGTGCAATAGATGAGTCTGTTAAACGTCAATTATTGGAGTCACATTCATTGGAATTTCTACTATCCAAAGCTAAGGAAACATCAAGACATTTTGAAGATAAATCTGATTACCAGGATTTGGATTATATACGAATTCCACGTTACAATAAGGATAATGTTAGATCTATACTTTCATCTGAAAGAGAACTGATGTATAGTGTTTTTAGACTATTATTAGAGGGTTGTGATGACTATAAAGATATAAGTTCTCTTTTTTATAGTTATCTCTGTTATAAGGTTAAATTTAGAAATGCAATAATTCAGTTAAATTCTACGGTTGGATTTCACAATTTTACATTGTATGAAGAAATAAAAGATAAGTTTATTGCAAAAAGACATAAGAAATTTCTTTATAAAGCAGCGATAGAATCTTTTTTAATAAATGGTAAAGATCGGTATCTTGAAACTCGTATAGTTCCTGATACAACAGCAGAGGGCATAGCAGAAAAAATAAAAGAAATAGCAGAAAGTGTAGATGAAAAATATAAAGAAAGATTTTCAATTATATTACATTTCATAAAGTCTAGAGATGAAAGAAAGGATAAGGAATATAGGCATAAGGAATTAAGAGAAGATATCAAAAAAAGAGCTTTTGCTATACATAAATTCCGTAATAAAGCTGAATATCTGGGAGTAGGGTCTGAAGATTATCCCCTTTCTGGCTATGTTGTGGGGATAGATGCTGCAAACACAGAACTCATGTGTCGTCCAGAGGTTTTTGCTCAAGCTTTTCGTTTTCTTAGAAATCATAATATAAAAAATAATGGCAGACAGAGGCCTAATGATTTGAATATTACCTATCATGTAGGTGAAGATTTTTATGACATAGCAGATGGACTTCGTGCTGTCGAGGAAGCCATGATTTATTTTAATTTGAAGAATGGTGATAGACTTGGACATTGTTTAGTTCTTGGTACCGATGTAAGGAAGTATTATACGATGCGCTATAATACAATTTGTTGTACTAAACAAGTACTTCTTGATAATATGGCTTGGTTACATCATAAGTGTAAGCGATTGTTTGGCTTTACTCCTCTTTGTTATTATTTAGAAGGAATATTTAATCAATATTTTTATGAAGTGTATCAAGGGCAAATATATCAGGATGGTAAGATTAATTATGAATTATTGGATGATCCTGATGTTAAAAATAATATCAATGACTATTATCAATCGTGGGTGTTAAGAGGAAATAATCCTAAATTTGCTAGTGATATGGAAGAAAGTGATGATGAATTAGAACAGGAATGGGACAACTGCGCAGAAAATCATGAATATGGAATAGAAATTGCAAAATTCAATATTAATGCGCTTGAATTGTTCGATCAGTATCACAAAGATGAAATTGTAGAGAGAGGATCAGAAGCTGTAGCTTTTACCATAAAAGAAAGCTATGTAGAAGATTTTTATAAGCTTCTTGAGGCGATACAAGAGCAATTACTTAAAGAGATTGAAAGTAAAAGAATATCTATAGAATGTAATCCTACTTCCAACTACAAAATAGGAGAGATGTCAAACTATGATGAACATCCAATACTGAAATTTTATAATAGTGGTTTGAATACTCCTTACAACAAACATGATATAGCCGTTTCAATTAATACAGATGATCAAGGCGTATTTTCTACATCGTTGGAAAGAGAGTATTCTTTGATAGCTTTGGCTATTGAAAGGCATCAGACTGAAGGGTTTAAAAATTCACCAAGGCAGATAATAGACTGGCTTGATAAAATTAGACAAATGTCTGTTGAACAACAATTTGATAATGATATTTTTAATTATAAAAAAAATTAGTTTATGGGAAAATTTTACAAAGAATTTGGACTAAAGAAAGTCCTTGAGTGTGGAGTTGCAGAATTTTGGGAAAAAATTAAAGTGGGGGATATAGTTCAATTGACATTGAATCTTGAAGAGTATAATCAAACAGATTTAAAAGAACAAGTAGGGGCTCTTTTTGAATTTAAAGAAAAAAAAGAAGTAAATGGTGCAGAAGTAGTAAATGATGTAAAAGCAGTCATTGGTGTAATTCCCGAAGAAGAAGGGAAGCTTATTAAGGACTTTCTTGATATGGGATGGAATAAATTATTCAAAGCAGTAATCAGCCAAAACGATAATACAAAGCCATTGGAGAATCGTTTTAAAGTGGCAGTTTATATAGAAAGATTTAATTGAGTGAAAAAAATAGAAAAAATATAATACTTTATTATTATGAAGGTGTAAATCAACTACACCTTCATAAATTCAAAAAAAATTCTTCTACTTGTTTGTGAAATTGTTCTATTATTGATGTGCCATCGTTAGGGTTCTCTACATTGAAGCAATAGTATTTCTTACGGTCACCTAGCTCATTTTCCAGGGAGTCAGGGCGCATTTTGTAACTCCACTCGTTAGTCATCAGATAGATGTCATACGCATTGTAACTGCGTTGCTGATACCACTGCAAGTGCAGGGTACGGCCGTTTCGTGCATGATAGAGGAAGTTGATGTTGAAGTCACCCCAGAACAGTCCGGTATTATCTATCCGTCGGTTCCTGTCGGTCAGTTCAATGACACCTTCATCCAAGAGCAGATTCAGGTAAGTATCGCGACGCTCAAAGTTCAGCATTACCCCATATTTGTAGTAGTATAGTGCGTCATGCGGATCTCTGATATACATGTCCGATTCGTTCTTGTTCTCGGTCACGAGGAAGCTGACCATCGATTCGTCAGTCAGCAGTCGCATGCGCCGGTCGTCACTCGTCTTTTCCGACGGGCCGTCTCCCATTAGCAGGTAGTGGACTGGCGTTGCGTATGTATAGCTGTTATCGTTACCAACTTTGGTCAGAATGCTATTCTTCCAGGTATTCGCGCTGCCATTGAATATTTTGGCATACCGCCAGAACTGTGCATCCCAATTGTTGCAGTAGCTGTACAAAGTGCGTAGCGCATGTACTTTCTGTTCTATTTTGACGCCATCCTTGTCAAATAGCAGTTGCGCCGTATCCAGTTTCCGGTCAAAGTTGCTCCAATCTGTTTCACCTTTCTCATTGTTGAACAGGAATGCTATGGCGCCTTTGAAGAATGCAAAGCGTTCGGCAGCATCTATTTTTTCTTTCCAACTGTTGTCTGCCTTTATCTGTCGGGCTTTTGCTATCTCTTCCAGCAGTTGTCTGCGTCCGAATATGTTTTTCAGCTGGCCTTCGTTTGTCCCAGCCAGGAAAGTGATGATGTCGTCGGATGCCTGGCAGGTGCTTTCACAATCCTGAAGCCTGGGCAGTGCATGAAGTCCCCGGTCGAAGAAACGGATGGCACTGACACTCTGCTCGCTGTCTATGTAGCTGTTTTCAACGATGTTCCAGACTACATGCATCCATTCTTTCAGACAATAGTCTGACAAGTAGTAAGATATACACAGACGGCATGGAACACTACCTGTTGCTGAAGGTTGATGGAGTCAGGAGTGTTTTCTGTTTCATATCTGGGGATGAAATAGAAGGTTTTCTTTGTTTTTCCACTCTCGTCGTCGTTCGCTTTGTTTTCCCAATAAGGGCTTAATAGGCTGTCCACTACCAGTGATGCCTGTTCTTTGCCATATTCGGTTATAGCTTTCTGATAAAGATCGTACAGGCGGTTCAGGCAGGTCTGAAGTGAGGAGATACACTCACGGGTAAGTACCTGATTGTAGATGGAGATACTCTGGTAGCGGTAGTCCTTGTTTTTACCGTTTATGGCTGCTGACAGTTGCTTGTAGAAATCGCGGGCTGTTACCTCTTCTGCTGTGGCGTCCGTGTTGCAGCGGGCGATGTACCAGTTGAGGAAAAAACGGTTGAGGAAATTCAGGTATATCTCGTCAATGTGGTATTCGGCCGAATGGTATGGCCAGAACAGGTCTGTCCACCGGATATCAAGCAGCAGGCTGAAGCTGTTTTCGCTGGTATCGTTTTCCGGTATCAGGTATTCCCGGTCCGACAACTTGTATTTCAGCAGGTCAGCTTTGAAATTCTCAAAGTCGGTCAGAGTCTTGCCGCGGGCATTCATCTTGATGTAGAGGTCGTCGGTCAGGGGCATGTTCTTGTCCTCCATGTTCAGCAGGTAGAAGCTGATGGGGGAATCCGCGCTTTTCAGCCGTTCCAGCAGCTCTTTTGCTTTATCCTCAGTAAGTTTCAGCTGCGTGGCATATTCTTCAATGCCGTCGATAATGTCAATGTCATTGTTGTCCTTAATATCCGTCCCCCCCCCAGCATGCGCAGCATGGACTGTATGGTAGGATCCTGCTCGTATGCGGAGTAGAACCAGCTTTGGTTGCGTACAAAGCCGGCTATATCAGCCTTTTGTGGGAGCTGGCACAAAAGAGCGCATCAACCGTGTGGATAGTTTAATTCATAATCACACCAATTCTGACGATGGTTATATTCAAGTTGGAGAAGAAGATAAGGCGATGGCGTATATCACCAATTGGTATCAGTCTGTACACTACAACACCTTGACAATCATCGACCCTTATTTTAAACCAAAAGATTTAGATATAATCAAGACGCTTTGTGATATCAACAATGAATTGGAAATAAGAATTCTCGCCCATCGAAAGGAATACTGTAACGAGGATTATTCCTCTCAATGGTGCACAATATCTTCAGGTGTAACCAACCGCATAAAGCTCAATTTTGTATGGTACGCAGATAAGCCAAATGATGGTCCTATGCACGACCGTTATTGGATTTGTTCAGATGAAGACAATGGCATTCATGAAGCTATCATGCTCTGTTCGGTAAACTCTTTGGGTAAAAAAGAGTCTTCTATAACAAAAGCAGATAATAATATTGCATTGGCTGCACTCAATTCATATATGAGATACGCGTATGCACAAATAAAGACCGTCAAAGGCCGAAGTTTACAATATGATAGCATGAATTTGGATTAATCAATCAGTCCTTACAGTCGAATAGTGCTTATTATTGAATAAGAAAGCCACCACCAAATCCTAAGACCTGATGATGGCTCAAAGCTCTAAGACAATATCAATTGATGTAGGCATAGCTTACGTTGAAGCAGGTATCAGAAACCTTTGCAGTCGTAATGACCATTGACCTGTCTGAGTTCGTAAAACAGTATTCAAGTGTAGTCTCGTTTGCCGGGGCAATCAGAGAATAATGGACTTTCAAATACTCTATGACCAGACGGCTATTGACTATCAGCTCTGTATCTATTACTGAATACAATGCTCCATTTGAAGCGTAAAAGCTATAGAGGATACCCTCATTACCTTTGCCAGTTGTGTAAGTGAGCTGAATAGAACTGGATATTGTAGTCTCCGATGCAAGACCATATCGCTTCATTGAAAAGTCCATGTAGTTCTTTACATCATCAATGGATGAACCTTCTATGTGATATGGCTCCGTCCATACTTTCAGTGTAAGCGTCTCCGCGGTTCTACATTGTATTAGCATCTATTTTACCCTATCTTTGTTGCCTCAAATCAACAATATAAATTATGGATCAACAAAGAGCATTACAACGTTATGAAGAGACCTGGTTGGCATTTACTGAAGAACTCAAATCCAATCCAACAGTAACCCTTCGTGCAATCTGCAAAAAGCTACACACCAATGAATGTGGCATGAGCAAGTGGGCATCAAGGCATGGCTATTCAGTCAGTCGCTGCAAGGCTTCACTGTCACAAAAGACAAGTGCGCTATCATCCTCATTCGTTCGTATCGACCCCAAAGTTCAACCTGTGCAACATAAGGTTTCCGTGCTTGCCGGAGTCAGTGTTACTTTCAGCGGTGGTACAACGATATGCATCAAGCAGGGAGATGCGGACAGCATTATCAGACTTGTCAACCTGTACGAGAGAAAGGATGGTGAATCATGTATTCTCTAACATCAGCCAACAAGTACTATCTCTATCAAGGATTCATCCGGATGAATCTTGGCATAAACGGGCTGTACAAATTGGTACGTTCTGAAATGAGCCAACTGTCACCTGTATCAGGCGATGCTTTCATCTTCTTTGGCAAACGAAGGGATGGGGTTAAGATACTCAGGTGGGACGGTGATGGATTCCTGCTATATTACAAACGCCTTGAAGGTGGCACTTTTGAGCTTCCGACCTTCAATCCGCATACAGGCCATTATGAGGTTCCCT
>ENA-OOZG01002164-OOZG01002164.1-human-gut-metagenome-genome-assembly--contig:-NODE-2164-length-12726-cov-1.905138_pt1 | contig 12726 bp, 9 predicted proteins | sample MGYA00241706_ERZ501384 | MGnify/ENA primary metagenome ERZ501384 (study PRJEB25962, sample SAMEA2042742) | human gut metagenome | biome: human gut; feature: human-associated habitat; material: faeces... | reverse complement strand
TATCTGGGACAGCTGGGCAGATGAGAACGGCTCCATCGGAAAAGCCTACGGCTATCAGTTGGGTGTGAAACATCAGTATAAAGAGGGAATGATGGATCAGGTGGACAGGGTTCTTTTTGATCTTAAGAACAATCCTTACAGCAGAAGGATCATGACCAATATTTATGTACATCAGGATCTTCATGAGATGAATCTTTACCCATGTGCCTATTCTATGACATTTAATGTGACCAAAGAGCCGGGAAAAGATAAACTGGTCCTCAATGCTGTTCTGAATCAGAGATCTCAGGATATCCTGGCAGCAAATAACTGGAATGTGTGTCAGTATTCCCTTCTTCTGATGATGATCGCACAGGCCTGCGATATGGAAGCAGGAGAGCTGGTTCATGTAATTGCGGACTGTCATATTTATGACCGCCATATTCCGGTGATCAAAGAGCTGATCTCCAGAAAACCGTATCCTGCACCAACGGTAAAACTGAATCCGGAGATCAAAGATTTTTATAAATTTACAACCGATGATCTGATCGTGGAGAATTATGAGACATGGCCGCAGATCAAAAATATCCCGATTGCGGTATAATTGCATATAAAGAAAGGAAATCAGGATGAATATTATTGTTGCAGCAGATAAAAACTGGGGAATTGGAAGAAACAATGAACTTCTGGTAAGCATTCCGGCAGATATGAAGATGTTCCGTCAGGAAACTACAGGAAAAGTGGTTGTTATGGGAAGAAAAACGCTGGAGTCTTTTCCAAACGGACTTCCTCTTAAGAACAGAACCAACATTGTGATCACCGGAAATAAGGATTATCAGGTAAAAGGTGCGGTGGTCGTTCACAGCATCGAAGAGGCGTTAAAAGAAGTGGAAAAATATCCGGCACAGGATGTGTACTGCATCGGCGGAGACAGTATTTACAGACAGATGCTTCCTTACTGCGATGTGGCCCATGTGACCAAGATCGATTTTGCATATGAAGCAGATGCACATTTCCCGAACCTGGATGAGGATTCGGACTGGGAAGTTACAGCGGAGAGTGAAGAGCAGACGTATTTTGATCTGGAGTATACGTTTATGAAATATGAGAGAAAAAATAAATAATGCTTGCTTTGTAATTACACAGAAAAACAATATAAAACAGGCCACCGGTAAAAATCCGGCGGCCTGTTTTTGGCTCTTAATATTATGTATAAATCCCAAAATCCGGTAATTGATTACTCGATTACATGGATCCATCCTTCCGGAGCTTCGATGCGTCCCATCTGGATACCTGTCAGTGTGTCGTACAGTTTCTGGATAACCGGGCCCATCTTCTCCATTCCGCTTGGGAAGCAGATTTCTTTGCCATGGTCGTTGATCTTTCCAACTGGAGAGATAACAGCAGCAGTACCGCAAAGACCACACTCTGCGAAATCTTTCACTTCGTCGAAGTAGATCTCACGCTCCTCAGCTTCCAGTCCCAGGTACTCTTTTGCAACGTAGATCAGGGAACGACGTGTGATGGATGGAAGGATACTGTCAGACTTCGGTGTTACAACCTTGCCGTCTTTTGTAACGAAGATGAAGTTAGCTCCGCCTGTCTCCTCAACTTTTGTACGAGTCTTAGGATCAAGGTACATGTTCTCATCAAATCCCTGTTTGTGAGCATCTACGATAGCGTGAAGGCTCATTGCGTAGTTCAGTCCGGCTTTGATGTTACCTGTTCCACAAGGTGCGGCACGGTCGAAGTCACTGACACGGATTGTGATCGGTTTAGCGCCGCCTTTGAAGTACGGTCCAACCGGTGTTGTAAGGATACGGAACTGATACTCGTCAGCTGGTTTAACACCGATTACGGCATTGGAACCGAACATGTACGGACGAAGATAGAGAGTTGCGCCTGAGCCGTATGGTGGAACCCATGCGGCATTTGCCTTAACAACCTGATTGACAGCGTCGATAAATCTCTCTTTCGGGAATACCGGCATTTCAAGTCTTGCAGCAGAAGCAGCGATACGCTCTGCGTTCAGGTCAGGACGGAAAGTAACGATATGTCCGTCTTCTGTTGTGTAAGCTTTCAGGCCTTCAAATACACTCTGAGAATACTGAAGTACACCGGCGCACTCATTAAGTACGATATTCGGGTCTGTGCTTAAAGTACCCTCATCCCATTTTCCATCTTTAAAATTAGACACGTATCTGTAGTCGGTTGGCATGTAGCCAAATCCGATGCTGGACCAGTCAATGTTCTTTTTTTCCATAACGATTCCTCCGTTTACGAATTTTTACTTTTTACCATTGTAAAACTTTTACGTGCTGACTTCAATAGTTTTTTGCGCCTTTTTTGTATTTGCTTGTAATTTTAACGGGATTTCGCTATAATAAAAGTTATCTATGGACTGGAGGAAAAAATGGACAATCACGAATTTGAAGACCTTGGAAAAAAGATTCAGGATATTGTAGATAATGCCGTGAATTCAAACAGCTACCATGAGCTGAGCCATACTATCAACCAGACGGTAAATAAGGCAATTGATTCCGGAAGTGAGGCTCTGAAAAATGCCATGAATTCCGTATTTGAACCGGGAAATGATCCCCAGTTTCGAAAGAGAAGCTATACCTATCAGAGCCCCTATTATGGAAAAAGTAAAAAAGCGAAAGAGCAGGCCGCGAAGAAACAGACGGAGCTTCTTTATGGAAAAACAACCGGCGAAAATCTGAAAGGCATGATGATGGCAGTTTCCGGCGGAATCCTTTTAAGCGGTATGGGCCTTGGAGCCATGGTGCTTCTGATCTGGATGGGCCTTGGTCATTGTGGTGCACTAGCGGCAGGGGTTCTTGGTGTGATGTGTGCAGGCGCGGCAGGTGGCGGTGCTCTTCTGGGGGCAGGAACCAGCCGTCTTGGTAGACTGGGGCGTTTTCAGAAATATATCCGTGCACTGGGAGACCATACTTACTGTAATTTCCAGAAACTTGCCCAGGCAGCAGGAAAGACAGAGAAATTTGTAAAAAAAGATATCAGCAGGATGATCGAGAAAGGCTGGTTCCTGGAAGGCCATGTAGATGCTGAAGGCACCTGTCTGATCACCAGCAATGAGACGTATCAGCAGTATCTGGAAACGCAGAAACAGCTGGAACTCCGCAAACAGGAGGCAGATCCGAAAGTTCAGCTTGAAGAGAATATGAGCCCGGAGGCCCAGGAAGTTCTGAGAAAAGGAAATGAATTTCTGGTAAAGATTCGAAAGAGCAATGATGCCATTCCCGGAGAGGAGATTTCCGCGAAGATTTCCAGAATGGAACTGATCGTTCAGAAGATTTTTGAGCGTGCCGGAGAACATCCGGAGGTAATCCCGGATCTTAAGAAGCTGATGGATTATTATCTTCCTATGACGGTGAAACTTCTGGATGCCTACGAAGATATGGACGGACAGCCTGTACAGGGCGAGAATATCACAGCTTCCAAGAAAGAGATTGAGGAAACCATTGATACACTGAATGTTGCTTTTGAAAAACTTCTGGATTCCATATTCCGGGATACCGCCTGGGATGTATCTACGGATATTTCTGTGTTACATACGGTTCTGGCACAGGAAGGTCTGACAGAAGATGATTTCGAAAAAATGAAACAGAATGCGGAAATGAAATAAGTACAACGAGCAGATGAGAAAACAAATCGCAGATGACTGCCGGAAGGTACAGCTGATTAAGGAGAAGATTATGGGAGAAGAATTTAAGGACTTTGAGGTGGAAGCCCCGGTGCTGACTCTGGAACCGGATCTTACAGAAGAAAAAGAAGAAATTGCGGCAAAAGAACCGGAGAAACCGCAGGAACCTGCAGTGGAGGAACCGGTGTTATCTCCTCAGGAACAGAAAATCGTAGAAGATTTTGCGGCAAAGATCGATATTGAAAATACGAACCAGATCCTCCAGTATGGAGCTGGTACGCAGAAAAAAATGGCAGATTTTTCTGATGCGGCACTGGTAAATGTGAAGACCCAGGATCTTGGAGAGGTGGGAGAGCTGCTTGCAAATGTGGTAGGAGAACTGAAAGATTTTGATGCCACAGAAGAAAAGGGACTCTTCGGTTTCTTCAAAAAACAGACAGCGAAGGTGGAAACCCTGAAAAACCGTTACACAAAAGCCGAGGGAAATGTGACGAAAATTACAGAAGCCCTGGAACAGCACCAGATGCGCCTGATGAAGGACTCCGCTGTGCTAGATAAGATGTATGAGCAGAATCTGGCATATTTTAAAGAACTTTCCATGTACATCCTTGCAGGCAAAAAGAAACTTCAGGAAGTCCGGGAAGGAAAACTTAGGGAACTTCATCAGAAAGCAGCGGCAAGCGGACTTCCGGAAGATGCACAGGCAGCCAATGATCTGGAAAACAAATGTGACCGTTTTGAGAAGAAGCTTCATGATCTGGAGCTGACCAGAACCATTTCCATGCAGACAGCACCACAGATCCGTATGATCCAGAACAATGACACCACCATGATCGAGAAGATCCAGACCACCATTGTAAATACCATTCCGTTATGGAAGAGTCAGATGGTACTGGCACTTGGAGTGGCACATGCATCTCAGGCAGCAAAGGCACAAAGAGAAGTTACCGATATGACGAATGCCCTGCTTCGCAAAAATGCAGAGACATTGAAGATGGCAACGATTGATGCGGCAAAAGAGTCTGAACGTGGAATTGTGGATATCGAGACATTAAAACATACAAATGAAAATTTAATCAGCACCTTTGATGAAATCATGAATATCCAGAAAGAGGGGCATCAGCAGAGAATGGAAGCAGAAGCTGAGATGAACCGCTTAGAAGAAGAATTAAAGAAGAAACTGTTGGAAATAAACCATTAATTTTTGGAGGCGAAGGTAGATGTATCGTGACAATACAAAAGTAGTTTCAATTGGAGACAGAAAAATCGGTGGTGGAAATCCGATTTTAATTCAGTCCATGACAAATACCAAGACAGAAGATGTCGAGGCAACCGTAGCGCAGATTTTGGAGTTAGAAGCAGCAGGATGTGAGATTGTCCGCTGTACCGTTCCGACTTTAGAAGCAGCAAAAGCATTAAAAGAGATTAAAAAACAGATTCATATTCCACTGGTCGCGGATATTCATTTTGATTATAAAATGGCAATTGCAGCGATGGAAAACGGAGCCGATAAAATCCGAATTAACCCGGGAAATATCGGAAGTTCGGAAAAGATTAAAGCCGTTGTAGATACTGCGAAATCCAGAAATATTCCAATTCGTGTCGGTGTCAATTCCGGTTCACTCGAAAAAGAACTGGTTGAAAAATACCATGGAGTCACAGCAGAGGGACTGGTAGAAAGTGCACTTGATAAAGTGCGCATTATCGAGGACTTTGGTTATGACAATTTAGTAATCAGTATCAAATCTTCGGATGTTATGATGTGTGTAAAGGCGCATGAACTGCTGGCAAAACAGACCAATTATCCGCTGCATGTCGGAATTACAGAAGCCGGTACTTTATACTCCGGAAATATCAAATCCGCAGTCGGACTTGGAATTATTTTATATGAAGGAATCGGAGATACCATTCGTGTTTCTCTGACAGGAGATCCGGTTGAGGAAATCAAATCTGCAAAAAGAATTTTAAAGACCTTAAATTTAAGAAAAGGCGGAATTGAAGTCGTATCATGTCCAACCTGTGGACGTACCCAGATTGATCTGATTGGTCTGGCAAATCAGGTGGAGACGATGGTTCAGCAGTTTGACTTAGATATCAAAGTGGCAGTAATGGGCTGTGTGGTAAATGGTCCTGGAGAGGCGAAAGAAGCAGACCTTGGAATCGCAGGAGGAAAAGGTGTGGGTCTTTTGATTAAAAAAGGAGAAATCGTAAGGAAAGTGCCGGAAGCTGAACTGCTTGATACCTTAAGAGAGGAACTGGAACACTGGGCGAAATAATCCGTTCTTATTTATAAGCAAATGATGAGAACTTGTATTGGATGGAATAGAAGAAAGGAAGCATATCAATGGAAAAAGATTTCTTAGAAGTCTTTTTAGGTCTTGAAGTAGAAAAAGAATTAAAGGCACTTTTAGAAGATGTGAAAGTGACGAAGATTGCAGTCAATCCGAAAAAAGACCGTATGAGAGTTTACATTCAGAGCATACAGTGGATTCAGAAAAAATACATCTATGCTCTGGAAAAGCAGATAAAGAAACAGTTTTTTGCTTCAGCGCAGATACAGATAAAAATTATTGAAAAATTTACGCTGACCTCTCAGTATACGCCAAAGCTTTTCTTTGAAGCCTACCGCTCCTCTATGTTAGATGAACTAAGAGGGCACAGTATTTTAATTTATAATACCTTTCGTACTGCGAAAATTGAATTTCCGGAAGAAAACAAAATGAAACTTGTCATGCAGTCCTCTGTACTGGCAAAAAGTCATGAGGAAGAATTGATTTCTTATATTGAAAAAATCTTCTGTGAAAGATGTGCATTCTCTCTGATTGTAGAGCCGGAATATGAAGAAGCAGGCGAAAGTAAGATACGCAAAAACAGCGAAATACGAATTATGCAGGAGGCTGCTCATGTCATTGAGCAGTCTTCTTTCGGGCATGTAAAAGATGAGGCGGAAGAGGGCACAGAAAGCGAAGCAAATCAGCCAGACACAACAAAAGAAGAGAAAAAAGAAAGCAAGAAAGAAAGCAAAAAAGAAAACAAAAAAGAAAAACAGACGGAATCAAAAACGAAAAAAGAAAATACAAAAGAAAAAAGATTTACGCAAAATTCCGAATACAGACGTGGTGTGAAACGTTCTGATAATCCGGATGTGATTTATGGAAGAGATTTTGATGATGAGGTCATTCCGTTAAGTTCGGTTCAGACAGAGATGGGTGAGGTCTGCATCCGTGGACAGATTATGAGTCTGGATACCCGTGCCATCCGTGGTGAAAAAACAATTATTATGTTTGCGATTACGGATTTTACGGATTCGATTATGATAAAATTGTTTGCCAAAAATGAACACGTAGATGAAATCTTAGAGGGCGTAAAAGTTAAAAACTTTATTAAATTAAAAGGTGTCACCAACATTGACCGTTTCGACAGCGAGCTTACGATTGCGTCTGTTGCCGGAATCAAGAAAATTGCACCATTTACTTCTTCGAGAATGGATACCAGTCCGGAAAAACGAGTGGAACTTCACTGTCATACCAAGATGAGTGATATGGATGGGGTTTCCGATGCAAAACAGATTATCAAACAGGCGTACGAATGGGGACACAAAGCGATTGCAATTACCGACCACGGGGTTGTTCAGGCGTTCCCGGAGGCAAACCACTGCTTTGATGAGTGGGGCGGAGTTGTGCCAAAAGATGCGGATTTTAAAGTGATTTATGGAATGGAAGCCTATCTGGTCGATGATTTGAAAGGAATTGTACAAAACAGTAAGGGACAACCGCTTAGAGGAAAATACGTGGTCTTTGATATTGAAACCACCGGATTTTCGGCAATGGCAGATAAGATTATTGAAATCGGTGCGGTTCGTGTGGAAAACGGAATCATCACTGGACGTTTTTCTGAGTTTGTAAATCCAAAAATTCCGATTCCATTTCGGATTGAAAAGCTGACCAGCATCAATGACAGTATGGTGGCAGGGGCAGAAACCATTGATACCTTGCTTCCAAAGTTTATTGAATTTTGCGAGGGCGCAGTTATGGTTGCCCATAATGCGGAATTTGATATGAGTTTTATTCAGAAAAACTGTAATGATTTAGGAATTGAGACAGACTTTACTTTCGTAGATACCGTGGGAATGGCGAGATTCTTACTGCCACAGTTAAATCGTTTTAAACTCGATACGGTAGCAAAAGCGGTTGGAGTTTCTCTGGACCATCATCACCGTGCGGTCGATGACGCAGAATGTACCGCCGGAATTTTCCTGCGCTTTATCGAGATGTGTAAGGAAAGAGATATTGAAAATCTGGATGATTTGAATGAAAAAGGCGCAGTTTCTGTCAATGCCATCCAGAAAATGCCGACTTATCATGCTATTATTTTGGCAACCAATGATATCGGGCGTGTCAACCTCTATCATCTGGTATCGGATTCGCATTTGATTTATTATCACAGGCGGCCGAGAGTTCCAAAAAGCGTGTATCTAAAATATCAGGAAGGCTTGTTAATCGGTTCTGCCTGTGAAGCCGGAGAATTGTATCAGGCAGTGTTAAACGGCAGACCGGAGCCGGAAATCGCAAGACTGGTAAATTTCTATGATTATCTCGAAATCCAGCCAGTCGGAAACAATGAATTTATGATTCGGGATGAGGATCGTGGGGACATCAACAGCGAAGACGACCTGCGTGAAATCAATCGAAAGATTGTAAAACTGGGAGAATTATTTAATAAACCGGTTGTTGCAACCTGTGACGTGCACTTTTTAGACCCGGAGGATGAAATCTACCGCCGAATTATCATGGCAGGAAAGGGATTTGATGATGCAGATATGCAGCCACCGCTTTATCTGCATACCACCGAAGAAATGCTTCAGGAATTTTCCTATCTGGGAAGCGAAAAAGCCGAAGAAGTTGTAATTACCAATCCCAATAAGATTGCAGATATGGTGGAAAAGATTTCTCCGATTCATAAAGGAAAATGTCCGCCGGTTATTGAAAATTCCGATGAGATGCTTCGAGAAATCTGCTATAACAAAGCACATGAAATTTATGGTGATACTCTTCCGGAAGTCGTAGAAGAACGTCTGAACAGGGAATTAAATTCCATTATTTCTAACGGTTATGCGGTTATGTACATGATTGCACAGAAGCTGGTGTGGAAAAGTAACAGCGATGGTTATCTGGTAGGCTCAAGAGGTTCGGTTGGTTCTTCTTTTGCTGCGACAATGTCTGGTATCACAGAAGTAAATCCATTAAGTCCGCATTATTACTGTTCTTCGTGTCATTACAGTGATTTTGATTCTGAAGAAGTAAAAGCGTACTCGGGACGTGCCGGATGTGATATGCCGGATAAAATCTGTCCGGTGTGTGGAAAACCATTAATTAAAGAAGGATTTGATATCCCATTTGAGACCTTCCTTGGATTTAAAGGGGATAAAGAGCCGGATATCGACTTGAACTTCTCAGGAGATTATCAGGGAAAGGCACACCGCTACGTTGAGGTTATCTTTGGAGCAGGACAGACATTCAAAGCCGGAACGATTGGAACACTTGCAGAGAAAACCGCATTTGGTTATGTGAAGAATTATTTTGAAGAGCGTGGAGACCGCAAACGAAACTGCGAAATTACAAGAATTGTACAGGGATGTACCGGAGTCAGACGAACCACAGGTCAGCACCCGGGAGGAATCATTGTACTTCCGATTGGCTGGGATATCGAAGAATTTACACCGGTGCAGCATCCGGCAAATGACATGGCAAGTGATATTATTACGACCCATTTTGATTATCACTCAATCGACTCAAACTTGTTAAAACTTGATATACTCGGACACGATGATCCGACCATGATTCGTATGCTTGAGGACTTGACCGGAATCAATGCAAGAGAGATTCCGCTCGACAGTAAAGAAGTCATGTCCTTATTTAAAGGTACGGATGCATTGGGAATTACACCGGACGATATTCGTGGCTGTCCGCTTGGATGCCTTGGAATTCCGGAGTTTGGAACCGACTTTGCCATGCAGATGTTAATTGACGCAAACCCGACTTCCTTTTCGGATTTAGTTCGTATTTCCGGTCTGTCTCATGGTACAGACGTATGGCTGGGAAATGCACAGACTCTCATCGAAGAGGGAAAAGCAACAATTTCCACTGCAATCTGTACACGAGATGATATTATGATCTATCTGATCGACAAAGGGGTTGAATCCGAACAGTCTTTCAAGATTATGGAAAGTGTCCGTAAAGGGAAGGGCCTGACACCGGATTATGAGAAAGTCATGAAAGAACATGATGTGCCGGACTGGTATCTCTGGTCCTGCAAAAAGATCAAATATATGTTCCCGAAAGCCCATGCGGCAGCTTATGTTATGATGGCATGGAGGATCGCATGGTATAAGGTTTATCACCCATTAGCATATTATGCAGCATATTTCAGTATTCGAGCGAAGGCATTTTCTTATGAAGATATGTGTCTTGGAAAAGAACGTTTGGATGAAAAGATGAGTATTATTAAGAATACACCAAAACACGAAGTTAAAAATGCAGATCTTGATCTGTTACGAGAAATGAAGATTGCGGATGAAATGTATGCAAGAGGCTATGAATTCTGGCCACTGGATATTTACAAGGCAAAGGCAAAAGATTTTCAAGTGATCGATGGAAAGATCATGCCAGCACTTACCAGTATTGATGGAATGGGTGAAAAAGCGGCACAGCAGGTAGAAGAAGCAGCCAAAGGAGAACCATTTACATCCTTGGAAAACTTTAGAAACAGAACAAAAGCACCACAAGCATGTATCGAGAAAATGAAAGAACTTGGAATTATGGGAGATCTATCAGATACTGATCAGTTAAGTTTCGATTTTCTTTGATAATATATGAAAAAACTCTTGTCAAGAGATATTTTTCATGTTAAACTAAATATAGCTTAAGAAAAGATGACTTAGGAGTGGGCATATGTCCACTCCTATTTTGTGTAACAATGAAGAAATAACACTACAAAAGAAAGGGTTGATACATTGGCAAGACGAGTTGATATTGAAACAAAAACAGAAGAACTGGTATTACCGATCATTGAAGCCAACAATTTTGAACTGGTGGATGTAGAATATGTCAAAGAAGGAGCAAACTGGTATTTAAGAGTTTACGCAGACAAAGAAGGTGGAATTGCAATTGATGACTGCGTGCTGATCAGCAGAAGCTTAGAAGAGAAACTAGATGCAGAAGATTTTATCGAAGATGCATATATTTTAGAAGTAAGTTCTCCAGGACTTGGAAGACCACTAAAAAAAGAAAAAGATTATGTAAGAAGTGTCGGAAAGTCCATTGACATCAAGCTTTATAAAGCAATTGATAAGCAAAAGGAATTTACTGGTATTTTAAAAGAAAACATGGAAGATCAGATTGTACTAACAATCGAAGATCAGGATATTACATTTGAGAAAAAGAGCATTGCAAGTGCTCGTTTGTCGTTAGATTTTTAAGGAGGAAGAAAGAGAATGAGTGAATTAATTGCGGCATTAAATCAGTTGGAGAAGGAAAAAGGTATTGATAAAGACGTTATCATGGAAGCCATTGAAAATTCCCTGCTTGCTGCATGTAAAAGAGATTTTGGAAGTGCAGATAACGTTGTAGTTAATATGGATCGTGAAACAGGAGATATTTATGTTTATGCGATCAAAGAAGTTGTAGACGAAGTTTATGATCCTGCACTGGAGATCAGTCTTGGAAAAGCAAAGGCAATCGATCAGAACTTAAATCTTGGAGATACTGTAAGAATTGAAATCACACCAAAAGATTTCGGACGTATTGCAGCAATGCATGCAAGAAGCGTTATTGTTCAGAAAATCAAAGAAGAAGAAAGAAGAGTTGTATATGATCATTTCTACTGCAAAGAAAAAGATATCGTAACAGGTGTTGTTCAGCGTTATGTTGGAGAGAATGTAAGTGTAAGCTTAGATGACAAAACAGATGCTCTGTTAATGAAATCTGAACAGATCAGAGGTGAAGTGTTCAAACCAACAGAGAGAATCAAACTTTATATTGTAGAAGTAAAAGAAACAAATCGTGGACCACGTATTCTTGTTTCAAGAACACATCCAGATCTTGTAAAACGTTTATTTGAGAAAGAAGTTGCGGAAATTCAGGATGGAACAGTAGAGATCAAGAACATTGTGCGTGAAGCAGGATCAAGAACAAAGATGGCTGTATGGTCCAATGATAAGAATGTAGATCCAGTTGGAGCATGTGTCGGATTAAATGGTGCCAGAGTGAATGCAATCGTCAATGACTTAAAAGGCGAGAAAATCGATATCATCAACTGGAATGAAGATCCTTGTGTATTCATTGAGAATGCATTAAGCCCATCAAAAGTTGTTTCTGTGGCAGTTGATGTAGAAGAAAAGAGCGCAGAAGTTGTAGTTCCAGATTATCAGTTATCATTAGCAATCGGTAAAGAAGGACAGAATGCGAGACTAGCTGCAAGATTAACAGGCTATAAGATTGACATTAAGAGTGAATCACAGGCAGCTGAAGAAGCAGCAAAAGTCAGTGAAGAACCAGAGGCAGATGAATTTGAGATTGAAGAAGATCTTTTTAACGAAGAGATCAATGATGATTTCGTAGAAGATGCAGAGAATACAGAAGAAGCTGTTGAAGATTTTGATGCAGAGGATATTGAAGAATAGGAAATATCAGCAGGTGATAAAATGAATCGAAAAATTCCAACAAGAAAATGTATCGGGTGCGGTGAATTAAAAGAAAAGAATCAATTAGTCCGGATCGTGAGATCAAAAGAAGGCAAAATAAGTCTTGATGTGACTGGAAAGAAAAATGGGAGAGGGGCATATATATGCCCTGATCCACAGTGTCTAAAACAAGCATTTAAGAAAAAAGGATTAGATCGTTCTTTTAAGATAGGAGTACCGGAATCGGTCTATGAGACATTAAAAAAGGAGATGGAAGAACTTTATGAATAAAGGATTATCTCTTCTAGGTCTTGCATTTAGATCAGGAAATCTGGTCAGCGGAGAATTTGCCACAAGAGAAGCAGTCAGGAAAAAGGCAGCGACTCTTGTCATTGTAGCC
>ENA-OOZG01002153-OOZG01002153.1-human-gut-metagenome-genome-assembly--contig:-NODE-2153-length-12766-cov-3.067265_pt1 | contig 12766 bp, 7 predicted proteins | sample MGYA00241706_ERZ501384 | MGnify/ENA primary metagenome ERZ501384 (study PRJEB25962, sample SAMEA2042742) | human gut metagenome | biome: human gut; feature: human-associated habitat; material: faeces... | reverse complement strand
GAAGGGTACGGCCTGTACCACCGCCGGATGCTACGGAGAAGTATTTCTTACCCTGTTCAATACATTCCTTCTTGTAGGTACCAGCTACAGGATGCTGGAATCTGGTCGGGTTGGTGGAGTTACCGGTAATGGAAACGTCAACACCTTCCTTGTGCATGATTGCAACACCTTCACAGACATCGTTTGCGCCATAGCAGTTAACCTTTGCACGAAGTCCTTCAGAATAAGACTTACGGAATACTTCCTTAACGGTATTGGTGTAAGGATCATATTCAGTTTCAACAAAAGTAAATCCGTTAATTCTTGCAATGATCTGTGCTGCGTCTTTTCCAAGACCATTTAAGATAACACGTAACGGTTTCTGACGAACCTTGTTAGCCTTCTCTGCAATACCGATTGCTCCTTCGGCTGCTGCGAAGGATTCATGTCCTGCAAGGAATGCGAAACATTCAGTATCTTCTTCAAGGAGCATCTTACCTAAGTTACCATGTCCTAAACCTACCTTACGGGTATCTGCAACAGATCCCGGAATACAGAATGCCTGAAGACCTTCACCGATTGCTGCAGCAGCATCAGCGGCTCTTGTACATCCTTTTTTAATTGCGATCGCTGCACCTACAGTGTAAGCCCAGCAAGCGTTCTCAAAACAGATTGGCTGGATTTTCTTAACCTGCTCGTAAACATCAAGTCCAGCATCTTTTGTAATTTTTTCAGCTTCTTCGATAGAGCTGATACCATAGCTGTTTAATACAGCATTGATCTGGTCAATTCTTCTTTCATATCCTTCAAATAATGCCATTTTCGTTCGTCTCCTTTCCTACTCTTCTCTTGGGTCGATGATCTTAACAGCATCTGCTACACGACCATACTGTCCTTTTGCTTTTTCCCATGCTGTGTTAGGGTCATCACCTTTTTTGATGAAGTCAGTCATTTTTCCAAGAGAAACGAACTGATATCCGATAACTTCATTGTTCTCGTCAAGGGCGATACCTGTTACATAGCCTTCTGCCATCTCAAGGTAACGAACACCTTTTTCTTTTGTTGCGTACATTGTACCAACCTGGGAACGAAGTCCTTTTCCTAAGTCTTCAAGACCAGCACCGATTGCTAATCCGTCATCAGAGAATGCACTCTGTGTACGTCCGTAAACAATCTGTAAGAATAATTCTCTCATAGCTGTGTTGATAGCATCACAAACTAAGTCTGTATTTAAAGCTTCAAGGATTGTTTTTCCCTGTAAAACTTCTGCTGCCATAGCTGCAGAGTGAGTCATACCGGAACATCCGATCGTCTCAACTAAAGCTTCCTCAATGATACCATTCTTTACATTTAATGAAAGCTTACAGGCACCCTGCTGTGGTGCACACCAGCCTACACCGTGTGTAAATCCTGAGATATCTTCAATTTTTTTAGAGTGAACCCATTTTCCTTCTTCTGGAATTGGAGCTGGTTCATGTTTTGCGCCTTTTGCTACTGGGCACATGTTTTCGACTTCCTTAGTGTAAATCATTTTAAGTCTCCTTTCACATATAAATAGATATGTCATCTGCTAAACATTGTTAGATGCTTAACATACTTCAAACATTTTCGCACATTTTTTTCATTTTCACAAGTAGAAACCATAAAATTTATGTACTTTTTTGTAAAAAGGAAAAACATACCACAAGCAATATATCATTTCGGAATTTTTACTGCTTTTCTACAATTTCATTTTTATTTTTGTAAATAGAGTTTGCCGGAACAACGCCACGCACCATGGACAGCGGATAAACATTGCTGTGGCTTCCGATCACAGTACCCGGATTCAGCACGGAATTACATCCTACTTCCACAAAATCACCTAACATTGCACCAAACTTCTTCAAGCCTGTCTCGATTTCTTCCCCGGTTGTCTTATCCTTTACTACTACAAGTGTCTTGTCTGATTTCACATTTGAGGTAATAGAACCTGCACCCATATGGGATTTGTATCCCAGAATAGAATCTCCTACATAATTATAGTGTGGCACCTGTACAGAATTGAAAATAATATCGTTTTTCAACTCGGTAGAGTTTCCGACAACAGAGCCTTTTCCGACAATGGCACTTCCTCTTACAAATGCACAATGGCGTATCTCTGCCTCCTCATCAATGATGAGCGGTCCATTTAAGCAGGCAGTCGGTGCAACCTTTGCACTTTTGGCAACCCAGATGTCCTCGCCGCGTTTTTCAAACTTTTCAGGATCTAATGTCGGTCCTAATTTTTTGATAAATTCACTGATTCCTTTTAATGCTTCCCACGGATAAGTAAACTGCTCTAAATATTCTTTCGCAATTGTCTCATTCAGATCATACAAATTACTGATTTTTGCGTTTTCCATTTTTTCTTCCTTCCTGTCTGAAAACTTCCATAAATATTTCACACATTCATCATTCCGTATCTTTATTCTTCCAACACTTCATGATTGCCTGCGCCTTTTCATTATAAACACATAAAACTGATTATTCAAGAAAAAAGAGCCACAGACTTTGCTGTGACTCTCTCTCATTCTTACTGTTCACACATACCTCGTTCCAGTAACTTATCGTTCTTTATTATTTCTGTTCTCTTAATGTGAACTGTCTTACAAGGTTATCAAGTGTTTCAGCCTGTGCTGACAATTCTTCACTGGTAGCAGAAGTTTCCTGTGCCATAGCGGAGTTGGACTGAACAACTTCGGAAATCTGGTTGACTCCCTGCTCTGCCTGCTCCATAGCCGTTGCCTGAGACTGTGAGTTCTCACTTAAGGACTTGGATGTATCTGCGATATCATTAATTCCTTTGATAACTTCGTCTAATGTCTCTGAAACCAAAGCAACCGCTTTATTTCCTTCTTCTACATCATGGATAGAACCCTCGATCAGTTCTCTTGTGGAAACTGCCGAAGCCGCACTCTGTTCTGCAAGTTTACGGATCTGGTCAGCAACAACTGCAAATCCCTTTCCTGCCTCACCTGCACGTGCTGCCTCGATGGAAGCATTCAAAGATAACAGGTTTGTCTGGCTTGCGATATCCTCCAGTTCGGAAATGATATTCTCAATCTTCATGGAAGACTCGCTGATACGCTGCATAGCCTCCACCATTGCGTGCATCTGCTCACGGCTGTGATCCGCATCATCTGCATATTTTCTTGCATCAGCATGAGACTTTTGAAGATTCTCTGCTGTGTGTTCTACATTGGCGGTGATATCAGCAATGGTCGCCTGAAGTTCTTCGACTGCTCCGGCCTGTTCCGTAGCACCTTCTGCCAGGGACTGTGCAGCCTCTGCCATATTGCCGGAACCTAAGGATACCTGTTCTGCTGTCTCCTCTACCTGACGGAGAGATTCATCAATCTTACGGTTCATGTTGCGTATTCCAATAAGAAGATCATTGAATTTTCCGGTGTATCTTTCTTCATGTTCTGTTGCGACAGCAAAATTACCATCTGCCATCTCATTTAAGAGTTTTCCGCTGTCAGAGATGATCACATTCAGGTTATCTGCCATCTTTCTTGCCGTTTCGATCATTTCTGCAACCTCGTCTTTCGCATCATGCTCCGGGAACTCACTGTCAAGATCTCCTTCCGCAAATGTTTTCAGACGTTCTGAAATCTGCTGTAATGGCTTTGAAATTCCATCTGCGATCTGGTTTCCATATCTTCTGCCACTCAAAATGGAAAGAATGATCACTGCGATCATAATGATCACAGCAATAATCTCCATCACTGCCAAAACTGATTCTATCTGATCCCCCTTCTGGACATAGATGTTCATCAGATTCTTCAGATCATTGTAAACTACCTGATATGCAGGTCCAAGTTCGTCTGCTTCACGTCTCTGGACTTTTTTACTGATTTCCTGATCTGTGGTTGAACCCTCCTCGATCAGTTGATCTGAAAGATCCCAATATCCGTCAAGATCTTTGACAATCTGATTATAAGCATCTTTTCCAGCCTGTGTCACCATGCTGCTTTCAATGTCGTCAAGATACTGCTGGAATGAATCTTTTCTCGTATAATACGTATCCTTGGCATCACTGATAATATCTTCATCCATATATCCCACTGCCGCACGAACCTCGCTGCGCGCACCTGAGAATGCTGTCATCGCCTTCCCAATATCTTCCTGAGAGAATCCATAATTGTTCAGCGCATTATTATACATTCTTGTCATAACCAGCAATGCAATAATGCCAACGATTGCAGAGATACTTGCAATAAAAATAACCTGTAAGTAACTCTTAGACAATCTCTCACGAATTTTCAATTCATGACCTTTTTTCATCTTCATTTCTCCTTTGAATTTATTTTTGTACGCACATATCTCAATGTACCGTACCACTGTATATAAGCATAACCCTGTACCCGACAAAAATCAATAAATTTTGTCAATTTTTTTACATTTTATTTACGCTTCAAACATAGTTTGTTTTTCCTGATTCTGTGCGCTTTCAGCTGGCTTTGCATTTTCCAACACCACGTTTTCTCCCGGATTATCAAAATCAAAACTGATCCTGTCGTCCTCAAATTTCAGGCAGGTATCAAACACATTCCCCGCTTTTGACGTAAATCCGGTTATTTTTTTCTTCGTCTTTCCGGTCTCAAAAAGTTCCTGCATAATGGCTTCCTCTAACTCCACCTTTGCCACCGTATGCGCCACTTTAAATCCACATTCACACTCATAATACCACTGGGATTTTTTCATATACTGTCCACATTTCGGGCATTTTAAAGTCGTGTCTACAGGCTTTGGTTTCTCCGGGAAATCAAACGTCACCTGACCTTCCGGCGTGAGTTTTAACGGTGCATCAAACATCATGCCTGTCTTTGCGATAAAACCTTTGATGACTTCCGTTTTGCCGCGGAGCAGCAATTCTTTCACCTGCGCCTCTTTTAACTTCACACCCGCGATTGTTCCGATTGCAAATTTGCAGCTCTCCGGGTTATCTTTGGAGTAATTGGCGCATCCAAACCCAAACGGTGTCTGGATGATCTCACCGCCGCAGAGCGGACAGACAACATCCTTCACTTTTACCGGCTCTAAATCCGTGAAATCGAATTTTAACCCGGTCACTTTTCCGGCTTCATCTCGATTCAACGCCACGCGCGCATCAAATTTTTTTCCGGTTTTCGACTTAAATCCACGGATCGTCCCGGTTCTTCCATTTATCAAAAGTTCTCTGACCTGTGATTCTGTCAGTGATTTCTCTGCCATTTTTCCAATGGAGAAACGGCAGCTTTCCGGATTCTCTTTGGAATAGTTTGCACATCCAAACCCAAATGGGGTCTGGATGATCTCGCCTCCACAGAGCGGACAGACAACATCTTTTACTTTTTTTGCTTCCACATGCTCAAAATCAAACTTAATGACAGTCTTACCGTTTTCATCTTTTTCCAGACAGAGACAGGCATCAAATTTTTTTCCGTTTTTTGACTTAAATCCGCGGATTGTCGCAGTCCTTCCGTTATTAAGCAGTTCCGAAAGCTGGGCTGCATTCAAATTTTTGTCAGCGATTTTTCCAACAGTAAAATCACATGCGCCCTCCTTTTCCCTGTCATAATGGATACATCGGAAGCCATAAGCTGTTGATACGATCTCACCTCCGCAGGACGGACAATGCAGTCCTTCAACAATCTGCGGCTCATTTTCCGAAAAATCAAAGCTGATGATGGGCTTTCCGGCTTCATCTTTTTGTAATACAAGAGCTGCCTGGAATTTTTTCTTTGATTTGGATACAAAACCATCTAAAACTCCCGTCTTTCCGGTTGTGATCAGGTTTTTGCATTCTTCCTCTGAGAGTTCCCTCCCGGCAATTGTGCCGATGGAAAAGCCACAGCCGGTTCCGTCTTTTTTATAATTGCTGCACCCATAGCCAAATGGTGTTGTTTCTAACTCGCCTCCGCACACAGGACAGGCGATTCCAAGTTTTTTCTTCGCTGCGATCCCTCTTGCACCTTTCCCAGTCAGCGGCTGGATCTGTTCCACAAGCTGTGTCGTCAGATTCCGTTCCACCATGTTTAATGTCTCTTTACGTATAAAATCCTCGAGTTTTTCACGGTAATCTTCCATGATCACCGTTCCACGCGTGATACCGTCAAGTCCTTTTTCCCACGAAGCGGTCATTTTCGGATTCAAAAGTGCCGGGACAGTCATATTCACCACTTCGTAGACCATCTCGCCCAGCACCTCCGGCGACAGGATCTGCGATTTTTTATTCAGGTGCAGATAACCGATGCGCACAAGTTTTTTGATGATCTCCGCACGGGTGGCGGAAGTTCCAATTCCAGAGCCTTTGATCTGTGCGCGCAGCTCTTCATCCTCGATCAATTGCCCGGCATTTTCCATCGCAAGCACCATTGAACCGGAAGTGTAGCGTTTCGGCGGCTTTGTGCTTCCCTCTTTTAAAGAATAACCATTGACCGGCAATTCCTGCCCCTCTGTCAGCTGATCTGCCAGTTCCAGAAGTCCCGGACTGTCTGTCTCCTCGTTCTCATCCTTGCCGCTTTCTTTTTCTGCGTCCTGTCTTCTTCCTGCAATCTCTAAAAATCCCGGCGCCTTTAATGCTTTTGCACCGGCAAAAAGTTTTTCCTCTCCGACGGCCACCACAAGTTTTACCGTCTGATATTCTGCTGCCGGATAAAAAATACTTAAGAAACGCCGGACGATCAGATCATACACACTTCTCTGCAGTTCATTTAAAGAACGCAGCTCTGTGAGCTGTCCGGTCGGAATGATCGCATAGTGATCGGTGATCTTCGAGTCATCCGTATACTGGGTCTTCGCAATGTTGTAATGAAGTCCTTCCTTCATGATACGCTCCACAAACCCCTGCACCGGTTCATAGCCTTTCAGTCTGCTGATATTTTTTCCGATTTCTTTTGCCACTGCCGTTGAGAGAACACGCGCATCCGTTCTTGGATAAGTAGTCAGTTTTTTCTCATAGAGATCCTGTGCCACCTGCAATGTCTCATCCGGACTGATCTTAAAGCGCTTCGAACACTCGGCCTGCAGTTCTGCCAGGTTAAAAAGAAGTGGTGCCTTTTTCCGTGAAGTTCCGCGTTCGATTGAGGAAACAACCGCTGTTTTCCCGGAAAGTCCTGCAATTAAGTTTTCTGCAGACTCCTGCTTTTTAAATCCGTTTTCCTTATACAATAATGGAGATTCAAAGTATTTAGAACCTTCTACCACTTTCCACTCCGCCTCGATGTTCGCATCCGTGAAACTTCCGACTACACGGTAAAATGGTGTTTCCACAAAATTGCGGATCTCACGCTCTCTTATCACGACCATACCGAGCACGCAGGTCATGACACGTCCGACTGCAATTGCAGTATAGTTTCTCGTCCCTGCCGCATCATTTAAAAGATTTCCATATTTCACAGACATCGCGCGGGAAAAATTGATTCCCATCGCGTAATCCTCAATGGTCCGCATAATGCCGGATTTTCCGAGGTTCGCGTAATCCGACATCGGTTTTGCCTCCCGGATGCCCCGCTTGATCTCCTCTTCTGTCTGGGAATCGATCCAGACGCGCAGCTCTTTCATCCCCTCGCGGACACCGCCGAACATACGGATGTTTTCCTCTATAGTCTGTCCTTCTTTTCCGGCATCCCCTGCCCAGTAGACAGTATCAATATCTTCGCGGTGCAGCATTTTGTGTACCACGTCATACTGTCTGCTGACTGCCGGGATCACATCATATTTGTAATCTTTCGGAAGAAAAGGAAGATCCTCTAACTTCCATTTTTTATACTTTTCATCATATACCTCGGGATAAACCATCTCCACAAGATGACCGACACACCAGGTAATGACGTAATCACTATTTTCTATGTATCCGTCATTTCTGCCTGATACACCAAGAATCCGTGCGAACTCCTGCGCAACACTTGGTTTCTCCGTTATAATTAATGACTTTGCCAAAAAAATTCCTCCAACTTCTGTAATTCTTACTTCTTTCCTAAATAAGAAGTTTTATAATTCATTCATATCGACCAGAATATATCTGGTATCCTCTTCTGCAAGCTGTCTGATCTCTTCTGAAAAACCTTTTGCTGAAAACAGAAAGAAATACTTTGCATCAATTTTTGCCTGCTTCATACTCTTTAACAATTCTTCTTTCATCTCCATGGTAAATTCCGGCTGATTCCAGTTACAGTATCCGACAATATTCTCCCGCACAGAGTTCTGTGCAATAATGTCGATATTTCCTTCTTTTCCAATCCATGTTCCCATCTTACTGATCTTCATTGGCAGTTTTCCAATCAGATTCAAAAGTCCTACATATTCCATGCATACTTCCTTGAAATAGCGTTCCAGATATTCGTCGATTCCCGATGTGATATACGCATCGTAGAACTGTTCCGGACTCATCATATAAAGTTCGGAAAGATGTGGATACACAAAACGGAACCAGAAATTCACATAGTTATCCTTAATGCGATAAACAGCTTTTTTCGTGTTTTCCCATCCACCAGTCTCAAAAGATGTCTCTTTCTCCACAAGATGAAATGTTCCAAGATTCTTCATGTATACACTGACCTTTGCACGCGAATAGCCGGTTTTTAAATGAAGTTCATTTAACTTATCATAACCGCTTGCAATATAATAAAGAATTGTCTCATACACAGACAGTTCCCTCAGTTCTGCTGCGATCAGCTGCTCTGCTGCCCGGTGCATATAACCATTCCGGTTTAAAATATTTCTGCATATATTGGTTTTCAGATCCACGCGCTGATCCCAGTGGTTGATATAGCCTGCAACGCCGCCGATAACACCGTAAGTTCTGATACAGTCACTGACCTGATACTGTGGAAATGCACGTACCACCTCTAAGAAATTCAAAGGATTAATCTTAATCTTTCCATCAATTCTTTTGCTCTGCTCACCGAGTGTTGCAGGCATCTCCTGTTCCACCCATGCAACCGAAGAACTGCACAAAAGGATCAACACCGGTCCCGGATAAAGACGTTTCATTCTTAATTTTTCAATGCTCTCCATAAAAGAGGCATCTTTTTTTGCGATCAATTGAAATTCATCAATCACAACCACAAGTTTTGACGCATCACCACTTTTGATCCGGTTAAAAAATTCGTCATAGCTGTGCTTTGTAATATTCGCTGAAAACTTCTGCCGGATCTCTGTTTCCATCTGTTTTCTCTGTTCCTGTCCCGATGCCTGTCTGCAGCGATAATAAAAGTACTTCTTGTCTGAAAGAAACGCTTTCAATAACTGTTCTTTCTCAGAATCTGTCCGTCCATACAAAACATAGAGCTGATTTCCACTCTTCCCATAAATTGTCTCAAGTTCTTTTAAAATGGATGTCTTCGCTACCATAAGAAACCTCCCATTTCTGTCTGTTTGTTCGTTTTCCCTCAATGTAGTAAAAATTATATCATTTTTTAACTTTTCCGACAACCCGGTTCTTGCCATATAAAAAGATACATAAGAAATGACCGGAACAGCATTTTACTATTCCGGTCATTTCTTTACAGTCCACACATCTGTGATACGGACTTTTTAAATCGCTATGATGTTCTTTCTTATTTCTTTGTGATGTAACCCTGTGCTTTTAACAGCTCTGCGCAGAGCACTGCACCACCTGCTGCACCTCTGACGGTATTGTGGGATAAACCGACAAACTTCCAGTCATAAACGGTGTCCTCTCTCAGACGTCCGACAGAGATTCCCATACCGTTCTCGAAATTGACATCTAAGGAAACCTGTGGTCTGTTGTCCTCCTCTAAATACTGGATAAACTGCTTTGGAGCACTTGGAAGATTTAATTCCTGTGGAACTCCACTGTAGTTTCTCAATGCTTCGATCAACTGTTCTTTGGTTGGTTTCTTTTTGAATTTTACAAATACGGCTGCGGTATGTCCATTTAATACCGGAACACGGATACACTGGCATGTGATAACCGGAGATGCTGCAGGAACAATCTCTTTCTTCTCATCATCAATGTGTCCCCAGATCCGAAGCGGCTCTTTCTCGGATTTTTCTTCCTCACCACCGATGTATGGAATGATATTTCCAACCATTTCCGGCCAGTCTTTGAACGTTTTTCCTGCTCCGGAAATTGCCTGATAAGTAGTTGCCACTACTTCGTATGGCTCAAACTCTTTCCATGCGGTGAGAACAGGTGCATAAGACTGGATGGAGCAGTTTGGTTTTACAGCAACGAAACCGCGCTTTGTGCCAAGTCTTTCTCTCTGATATCTGATCACTTCCATATGTTCCGGATTGATCTCCGGTACGACCATCGGCACATCCGGTGTCCATCTGTGTGCACTGTTGTTGGATACAACCGGTGTCTCTGTCTTAGCGTATTCTTCCTCGATTTTTTTGATCTCTTCTTTTGTCATGTCTACTGCTGAGAAAACAAAATCTACTTCTGCCGCAACTTTTTCTACTTCGTTGACGTTCATGACAACAATCTTTTTTACTGCTTCCGGCATTGGAGTATCCATTTTCCAACGATCACCAACTGCCTCTTCATATGTCTTACCGGCACTTCTTGGGCTGGCTGCAATCGTTGTCACCTCAAACCACGGATGATTCTCCAACAGAGAGATGAATCTCTGTCCTACCATACCTGTTCCACCAAGAATACCTACTTTTAACTTCTCACTCATTGCCTAATCTCCTCGTCTTTCCCTGTTCGTTCGAAGAACCGTCCCCTGTTACCCTGGCTCTTTTCATTCATGACAATCGAATATCCGCGGATCGTACGTCCTATTGTTTGTCCGTCTATCACGAACAGATGTCGTTATAGTGAATATATTATGCTATTTTTCTCAAAAAAGCAATGGTCTATTTTGTAAAAAAATGTCATCTTTCCGGGTATTCTTTGTGCATTTTTTACAATAACGTTTTACCGTGTTAAAGTTTCCTTTTTCCAATCCTCTGCAAGATATGCCTTTTCTGCCTCGATCACTTTCTCCATGGCTGCCTTTCCCGGCGCCCCGATCGTCAATCGGTTATTCACGCATGTCTCCATGGAAATCTCTTCATATATATCTTCCTCAAATACCGGACAGATAGCCTTTAACTCGTCTAAACTCATATCGTCGATCGCAATTCCGCGTTCAATACAGTAGAGAACGATTTTTCCGATAATGCCGTGCGCATCACGGAATGGAACACCATGTTTTACCAGATAATCTGCTGCATCGGTTGCATTGGTAAATCCGTTGTTTGCGGACAGACGCATTTTACCCTTATTAAACTTCATGGTTGCGAGCATTCCGGTAAATAATGCAATACATCCTTTGACGGTATCCATGGCATCAAAAGACAGTTCTTTGTCCTCCTGCATGTCCTTGTTGTAGGCAAGCGGGATTCCCTTCATCGTGGTAAGTAATGACATTAAAGCGCCATAAACACGTCCGGTCTTGCCGCGCACAAGCTCTGCGATATCCGGGTTCTTCTTCTGAGGCATAATACTGCTTCCGGTACTGTAAGCATCGTCAATCTCGACAAACTGATATTCATTGGAGTTCCAGATAATGATCTCCTCGGAAAATCTGCTCAGATGCATCATGATGGTTGCGCATGCAGATAAAAATTCGATCAGATAATCACGGTCAGACACACCATCCATACTGTTTAATGTCGGTCCATAAAAGCCTAACAGTTCTGCAGTATATTCACGGTCCAAAGGATAGGTTGTTCCTGCTAATGCACCGGAACCGAGCGGACAGTAATTCATTCTCTTGTAAATGTCTGCAAGGCGGCCTCTGTCGCGGCGGAACATTTCAAAATATGCGCCCATGTGATGTGCCAGTGTGATCGGCTGTGCTTTCTGCAGATGGGTGAATCCCGGCATATAGGTGTGAATGTTCTCTTCCATGATTTTTTCGAGTGTTACCAGCACCTCTTTGACGAGTGCATCAATCTCGGTGATCTCATCGCGGACATAAAGTTTCATATCGAGAGCTACCTGGTCATTGCGGCTTCTTCCGGTATGCAGCTTCTTTCCGGCGTCTCCGATGCGGTCGATCAGGTTTGCCTCCACGAAGCTGTGGATATCCTCATATTCGCTGGTGATTTCCAGTTTTCCGCTCTCTACATCGGCAAGAATCCCCTCCAGTCCTGCAAGAATCTGGTCTCTCTCCTCTTCTGTCAGGATGCCCTGTTTTGCCAGCATCTTTACATGTGCCATGCTGCCTTTGATGTCCTGTTTATAGAATTTCTGATCAAAGCTGATGGATGCATTAAAATTATACACTAACTTGTCGGTCTCTTTTGTGAACCGTCCGCCCCATAACTGTGCCATTTTCATTCCTCTTTTCCTGTAAGTTTTTTAAATTATCATGCATTATTATACAAGCATCCAACCTCCCTTTGCAAGTCAAATCACCTACTTTCCCGAATTTCGGCGTTTTGTGTAGTTTTTTTCCAGCCAGCCCAAGATGCCGTACAATCCTGCCGCAACGAGGCAGAGGATCAGGATGGACAGGATTACCCAGTCAAGTCTGAACAGATTTGCCCACCTTTTTGCGGCAGAGACGCTCGTCAGCCGCCCGATTTGCCGCTATCCAGAGCTCTTCAGAGACGATAGCAGGAATTTTCCCCGCATAGACGTACTGCCCGCCCGGCGGTGTAGGGAGCGTTTTTCCGGTGTTAAAATCGTAATGCTTCTTGTTCATGACTACGGTGCCTTTATTCATGGGATTCCGCACCATGCGGATAATGTCTGTTCCAGAGAATGGTTTTCCGGCGCGGCTGCGGACGCCCTCCGCTGCCAGAACCGCCGCAATTTTCC
>ENA-OOZG01002144-OOZG01002144.1-human-gut-metagenome-genome-assembly--contig:-NODE-2144-length-12807-cov-2.467221_pt1 | contig 12807 bp, 10 predicted proteins | sample MGYA00241706_ERZ501384 | MGnify/ENA primary metagenome ERZ501384 (study PRJEB25962, sample SAMEA2042742) | human gut metagenome | biome: human gut; feature: human-associated habitat; material: faeces... | reverse complement strand
AAGTAAGATAAATATAAACGTAGAAGAGACAAAGTAAAATAAAGGTTGCTTAAAGAGAGGGTTAGTGATTGCGCTGAAAGCTAATCTAAGTAAACATATTTGAAAAACTACCTCGGAGTTTCTAATTAAAAGTTAGACGCGTAAGACGCGATAAAGTCTTTAATTAAGTAAAATAAAGGGTGGAACCGTGTTTTATAAAAATACCCCTAATAGATAAAAAAATCTATTAGGGGATTTTTTATTGCTTAAGATAATATATAAATAATATCTAAAAAGAAAGGAAGATAATATGTTAGTATCAATAGGAAGCAGAAGCATACCTAAAATTACAGCAATAACAAGAGCTTTTTCTAGATACCCAGAATTATGGGTTAATAGTTCTGACAAAATTGAATATATAATTATGCCACAAGAAGTAAGAAAAGATGAAAAAAGTGGACAAGAACAAGATAAATTTTCAGGAGTTTCGTGTAATCCAATGTCTCTTTCAGAAACTATAAAAGGAGCAAAAAATAGAGCAAAAAATGCTTATGAGCACGCAAAAGAAAGAACACGGCACATGTAGTTTTGGAGTAGGAATAGAAGCAGGAATGTTTAGTGTACCAGAAGTAGAAACTAAATATATGGACTCAAGCATTTGCGCAATATATGATGGAGAAAGATACTATATAGGATTTAGCCCATCATTTGAATATCCTCAAACAGTAGTAGATAGAACTTTGCAGGGAGAAGAAATAGGATATATGGAAGATGTGTTCGGAAATACTGCAAAGGGAAGAAAAGGGGCAATAGGAGTTCTAACAAACGGAAGAGTATATAGAGATGAACTAGAAGAATATGCAGTAATAATGGCACTAACCAAAATTGTTTCAAAAGAAATATATGCAAAGTAAGATATTAGGAATTTTAAAATATAAAATTAAAAAAGGAGAGAAAGATTATGTTAAAAATTAAATTAAAAGACAATTCAGAGTTAGAAGTAGAAGAAGGATTAAGTGTAATAGAAATAGCAAAAAAAATAAGCGAAGGATTAGCAAGAGTAGCAACATGTGCAGAAATAGATGGAGAAGTTGTAGACTTAAGAACAATAGTAGAAAAGGACTGTTCACTAAACATATTAACATTTGAAAGCAGCTTAAATGGTAAAAAAGCATATTGGCATACAACATCACACATAATGGCACAAGCAATAAAAAGATTATATCCAGAAATAAAGCTAGCAATAGGACCATCAATAGATAACGGATTCTATTATGATTTTGATACAGAAAAACCATTTACACCAGAAATGTTAGAAGCAATAGAAAAAGAAATGAAAAAAATAATAAAAGAAGACTTACCAATAGAAAGATTTGAACTTCCAAGAAAAGAAGCAATAAAATTTATGGAAGAAAAGGAAGAACCATACAAAGTAGAATTAATCAATGATTTGCCAGAAGATGCAATAATATCTTTCTACAAACAAGGAGAATTTACAGACCTTTGTGCAGGACCTCACGTAATGAGTACAGGAAAAATAAAAGCAGTTAAATTACTTTCATCATCAGGAGCATACTGGAGAGGAAACGAAAAAAATAAAATGTTACAAAGAATATATGGAATATCATTCCCTAAAGCAAGCCAAGTTGATGAATATGTAAACATGATAGAAGAAGCTAAAAAAAGAGACCATAGAAAATTGGGAAAAGAATTAGAACTATTCTTCTTTGACGAAACAGCACCAGGAATGGCTTATTGGATGCCAAAAGGATTTACAATGATGAACACATTAATAGACTTTTGGAGAAAAGAACACAAAAAAAGAGGATATCAAGAATTTTCTGGCCCACAATTAAACAGTAGTGAATTATGGAAAATATCAGGACACTGGGATCACTATAAAGAAGATATGTTTGTGCTAACAGATGCAGATGGAAATGAACAAGCACTAAAACCAATGAACTGTCCAAACTCAATAAAAATATATCAATCAAAACTAAGAAGCTACAAAGACTTACCATTAAGATTTAATGATGTAGATGTTATTCATAGAAACGAAAAATCAGGACAATTAAATGGACTATTTAGAGTAAGAATGTTTAGACAAGATGATTCTCACAACTATATTACAGAAGAGCAAATAGGAAGTGAAATAAAAGACATTATAGAAATAGCTAAACAATTATATTCTGTATTTGGTCTAGAATACAAATTAACATTATCTACAAGACCAGAAGAAGACTTTATGGGAGAAATAGAAACATGGGATAAAGCAGAAAACGATTTAAGAAAAGTATTAGACGAAATCTGCGGAGAAGGAAATTATCAAGTAAATGAAGGTGATGGAGCTTTTTATGGACCAAAAATTGATATAAAAATGAAAGATTGCTTAGGAAGAGAATGGCAAATGGGAACAGTACAATTAGACTTCCAATTACCACAAAGATTTAATTTACATTATATAGACAAAGACGGAAACAAAAAAACACCTATAATGGTACACAGAGCTTTATTCGGATCATTTGACAGATTTATAGGAATAATAACAGAACACTTTGCAGGAGCATTCCCAACATGGCTTGCACCAGTACAAGTAAGAATATTGCCAATAGCAGATAGCCATAAAGAATATGCAGAAAAGCTAAAAGAAAAATTAGAAGAATATGATATAAGAGTTGAACTAGATGAAAGAGAAGAAAAAATAGGATACAAAATTAGAGAAGCACAACTTCAAAAAATTCCATATATGCTAATTGTAGGAGACAAAGAAGTAGAAGCAAATGCAGTAGGAGTTCGTTCAAGAAAAGATGGAGACATAGGAGCAATGAGCGTAGAAGACTTTATAAATAAAATAGAAGAAGAAATAAAAACATTTGCAAGATAAAATGCAACAAGGGGGAAAAAGGGGACAGACCCCTTTTTTCCCTCTTGTTTTAAAAAAAGCGTTGTGATATACTAAAAAACAATAAAACAAATAGGAGGAATTAATATCTTGAATACTAATGAAAATATTGTAAACAACTTAAAATACTTAGGTCTAGACTTAGAAAATGTACCAAATTCAATAAAAGAATTTGTGCCATTAGATTATAGACCATCAAAATTTAATGATGAACACAATTACAAAGTATATAAATATGTAAATGTAGAAGATATTCAAATATTACTTACTCCAACAAATAGACTATGTGACATATCAGAAAAATATCGGTAAAGCAGTTCCCTTATATGAATATTTAATACCAGAAAAGGAAGAAAGCATAGAAAGACATACTAAGTTTTTAGAAATGGTTAAAAACTTGGAAGCAGATAAAATAGAAGAAATATCAGAAGAACAAAAAATTCTAAATAAACAAGTACCATTTAAAATAAAATATCCAAAAGATTATTTATGGCAAATATATTATTCAGAATATACAAATAAATACTTTATGTTAGTCACAATAGAAGATTTAGAATACAGTGCATTTTTCTATCTTTTAAAACAACAACTAGCAGGAAATAAAGGTAAAATATTTGTGCCAATAAGTTATACCGATTATAGTAGAGAGTACCTAACAAGAACTCAAGAAGCAGACATAGAAAACTATTTATGGTATTTTACAAAAGAATGGCCATTAGTTTATGAAGTATATGATAAAGAAAATAATCTTACTGTTCATATAACAGGCAAAACAAATATTTTTGATGAAATAAAAAGTGATTACAAAATAAAACTAAAAAGCAAACAAGAGGCAGAGAAGTTCTATAAATTATTAAAAGCATTATTTATAATGCAAACAGAATCGCCACATTACTATAATTTTGAAATTAGTATAGACGAAAAAGGAAGCTTGCAATTTAGCTTAGAAGGTAAAAAAATAATTTATGAAATTTTATCAAGTTTTATAAAACAAGAATATCTAAAAGCAGAAGAAAAAGATGTAAAAATAAAAAAAGAACTAGCAAAGTTAGAAAAATCATTAAGTAAAATAAAAGAAGACTCTAAACAAAAAGAACAAATATATTTAGAAAAAGAAAAACAAATATCAACATTTTTAGAATGTAAAAAAACATTTTTTGGCAGAGTAAAATATTTCTTCAAAAATAAAAAATTAACAAAGCCAAAACAAGAACAAAAAAAGGAAGAAGAAACAAAGCCAAATACGTTAATAGAACAAGAAGAATATGATGAAATAAAAAAATACTATACATTAGAAGAATTAATTGCACTATATAAAAAAGTAAATGAAAATGAAATTAGAGTTAAAAACCTAAGACTTGATGAAAAAGCTTTAACTAATAGATTAAATAATTTAAATAAAAAAATAGAAAATGCAGAGTTATATATAAAAGAAATAGATGAACATAAAAAAAGCATTTTCGAATTTTGGAAATTTACCAATAAGGATAAAAAGGCAGAACTAGTTGGAGGAGAAATAAAAGAAGAAAATACTAAGAAATTAAAAAAAGTATTTAATTACGAACTAGATTTTGAAGATTTATCAAAACAGCTAGACAAAAAACAAAGACTAGAACTTACTCAAGCAGAAACAAATAGTATATATATTGCAACAACAGACATTATAAATGATATAAATACAGTAGCAAATGGGGAAAAAATTACAGAAGAAAGACTAGAGAAAGTAAAAGAAGTAGCGTCAAAAGAAAAGATACTATTTGAAAATGAACCATTCGATATATTTGGCGCAATAGAATCTAACAATAATTATGTAAAAACATTAGCAAACAAAAAGCATAGGGAAATAAAAAAAGAGTTGTTTAGAATACTAGACATAAGTCAAAATACAACAGTAGAAGAATATACAGAAACTATCAACAATATAATTAAAGACATAAAAAATGCAATAAAGAAAATAAAAATAGAAATTCAAATACCAGTATATAAAGAAACAAAAGATTTAGATAAGTTTAATATTTTTAGTATAAACCCAGAAGACGCAATAGCTAGATTTAAGAATTCAGAAGAAGAAGAAACAAATTTGTATAAAATAAATTTAAAAGAAAATGACAAGGTAGTTGCGTTAACAAATATTATATATTACTTTAATAATAATAAAACATTACCATTAGGAATGGATGTAGAAGAGGGATTACTATTAGAGATGGGCAAAGTAGAAGAGAAAATAAAAGAAGCAAAAACAATAAACCTTGTATGCTATAAAAATCCAGATGATGAAATGTCTAAAATAGAAATAAAAAAAATCCATGTAAAAAACATATAGGTAGGGGGTGGACGAATTGGTCCACCCAACTAATTTCTAAAAAAACAGTTGTAATTTTAAAAAACATATTGTATAATACAAATTACAAATTAAATAAGCCGATGTGGCGGAATTGGCAGACGCACTAGACTCAAAATCTAGCGGGAAACCATGTGGGTTCGAGTCCCACCATCGGTACCAAAAAATAAATCTCATAACAAAGTTATGAGGTTTGTTTTTTGAATTTGAAATGGTAGGACTCGAAAAGACCGTAAAAAAACTGTCCAGTGGACAGTTTTTTAGGTCGCGGGTAGAGGAGCCACCATCGGTACCAAAAAATCATGTACACAGTTAACGTTGCAATTAACATAATGATATGATATAATAATAAAGCAAAAATTTGCAAATTTCCTTATTTTGCAGCTATGGAACAGAAATGTTCAAGGGTCAGCATAGTAAAATAATTATTTAAAAGGAGAAACAAATATGCAATTTTTAATTTCTGAAGAAGCTTTAAAAAGCTTAAAAGAAGAAACCCGGGCAGATATTGCAAAGAATGCAACTTATGGAAAAAAGATGCTAAAACTGTTTTTAAGAGATGACGACTACTCTGTAAGAAAAGCAGTAGCCAGAAATCCAAACACATTGCCAGAAACATTGGAAGAGCTTTCAGAAGATGACGACGAGGGTGTAAGAGCAGCAGTAGCTGAAAATCAAAACACATCGCCAGAAACATTGGAAGAGCTTTCAAGAGATAGCGATTGGTGTGTAAGAGCAACAGTAGCTGGAAATCCAAACACATTGCCAGAAATATTGGAAGAACTTTCAAGAGATGACGACTGGGATGTAAGAGAAGCTGCATTTCAAAATCCAAATACTTTAAAAGATTGCTAACTGTATTAACAACCTATTTTCTTTTTAGAAGATAGGTTGTTAATATTTTATTGTATAGGAAAAATCAAAGTCTTTTACGTATTTTTATATGAAGACATATTTATTTTATCTTATTGTAAAGAATTTAATAATATGATAAAATCCAAACAAAAAGGAGAAAACTATGTTAGAGATTAAGGTTAGAAATCCAGGGGCAGAACTTACAAGTGTGAAGTTTAATGGAAAAGAAAGATTGCATGATGGGAAAACTTTTTGGGATAGGCAAGCTCCAATTTTATTTCCAACGGTAGGAAGATTAAGAGATAATAAAACTGTAATAGAAGGAAAAGAATACAAAATACCACAGCACGGATTTGCAAAAGATATGGATTTTGAGCTAATAGGAAAAACAAAAAATAAAGAAACATATGAATTAAAAAGTAATGAAGAAACGCTAAAAAAATATCCATTTAAATTTGTATTAAATATAGAATATGAATTTACAGAAGATATCTTATCAACTAAGATAAGAGTAATAAACAAAGATGACAAAAATATGATATTTGGACTAGGCGGACATCCTGGTTTCAAATTAGAAATGCCACAAGAAGAATACTATTTTGAACTAGAAACAGAAGAGCCAGAAGTAGAATTTATGGAGGTAGAAGGAAACTATATATCTAATAAACCAGCTAAAAACATATTAAAAGAAAATAAAATAATAGAAATTACAAAAGAGAGCTTCTTAAATGATGCAATAATGATGAAGAAACTAAAATCAAATAAAATTACTCTAAAACAAAAGAAAGATAATAAAAAAGTATTAGAATTTAATTTTAAAGATTTTCCAATACTTGCAATTTGGTCATTACCAGGAGCACCATATATATGCTTGGAGCCATGGTTTAATTATGCAGACAGAGTAAAAGAAACAGGTTACTTTAAAGATAAAGAGGGGATAATAAATTTAAGACCTAAAGAAGAATTTGAATATGAGTTTAGTGTGACATTTTTTTAGAGAAAAGGAGTAAACCATGCAAAAAAATATGTTGTTAATAGTAAACCCAAAAGCAGGTAAAGGCACAATAAAAAGAAAACTTCCAAAAATAATTAAGAATTTTTCTGATGAGGGATACTTTATTGAAACTTGCTATACTAGAAAAGACTATAAACCAAAAGATATATTGAAAGACCATAAAGATGTAAAACTTGATTTAGTAGTGTGCTGTGGAGGAGATGGAACATTAAATGAACTAATAAACGCAGTAATGAAAATGGAAAATAAACCACAAATAAGCTTTATACCACTTGGAACAATGAATGATTTTGCAAGAACAATTAGAATGTCTACAAATAAAATATTTTTATCAAAGCACATAAACGAATCAAGACTAATAAAATCTGATATAGGCTCATTTAATAATGTATACTTTAATTATGTTGCAGCTTTTGGTTCCTTTACAGCTGTACCATATGTAACTCCACATAAATTAAAAAAGATTTTTGGCAAAATAGCATATTTTATAGTTGGAATAATTTATATAGGAAAAATAAGAAGCTATAATGTAAAGATAAAAGTAAATGGAGAAGAATATAACGATAGAGTAATATATGGCTCAGTTAGTAATTCTAAATCCATAGGAGGATTTGAGTGGTTTAAAAGGAAGGGTGTAAAAATTAATGACGGAAAATTTGAAGTACTATTTATAAAAAGACCCAAAAATATAATTGGATGGATAAACACTCTAGTACTATTAGCAATAAAAAAACACAAAAGTAAATACTTCTACTATTTCCAAACAGATAAAATAGAGATTGAATCTGAACAGAAATTAGCTTGGACACTAGACCGGAGAATATGGAGGACGTAAAAACAAAATAGAAATAAAAAACAATAAAGAAGCAATAGAATATATAATTCCAGTTTAGATAAAACAAGTGGTTTGCATTATAAAGAGAGAATAAAAAAATACAAGAAAAATCTTAAAAACTATTGCAATATTAATTTTATTTTTGTATAATATTCAAAATATAAAATTAAAGAGGTAAAAGATGAAGAATTATTTAAGAAAAACTAACTTAATAATTATTGCAGCAGTTTTCTTAATAATTGTTTCATTTTCATTTATATTTTAAATAAGGAATTTATTCCTTATTTTTTTTTGCCCATTAAAACTAAACAAAATGGGACAATCCCTTTTGCTTAGAACAATATAAAATAAAGAAAGGATGAAAAAAATGAAAGAATTTAACAAAAAGATTGTGCTAGAAGATGGCGAAGAATATTTAGGATATGGCTTTGGAGCAAATGTGGAAAGTATTTGCGAAATAGTTTTTAATACATCTATGGTTGGATATCAAGAAATAGTTTCAGATCCGTCATACACATACCAAATGGTAGTTATGACATATCCTTTAATTGGAAATTATGGGATAACAGATGATGATTATGAAACAGGTAAACCTTCAATAGGAGGATTAGTAGTAAGAGAATATAATGATCACCCTAGCAATTTTAGATACACAAAAACATTATCAGAATATCTAGAAGAAAATAATATTCCTGGAATATATGGAGTAGATACAAGAAAAATAACAAGAAGTATTAGAGACAAAGGAAGTAGAAAAGTTATAATAACAGATATATCTACAACTAAAGAAGAGGCAATAGAAAAAATGAAAAATTATCAGATTCCGAAAGATGCTGTTTCAAAAGTAAGTTGTAAGAAAAAATGGTATGCGAGAACAGCAAATGCAAAATACAATGTAGTTGCAGTAGACTGCGGAATAAAACTAAATATAGTTAGAAACTTAAATAAAAGAAAATGTAATGTAACAGTAGTTCCATATAATACAACAGCAGAAGAAGTAATAAGTTTAAAACCAGATGGAGTGTTTTTGTCAAATGGACCAGGAGATCCAGAAGATGTTAAAGAAGTGATAAGTTTAGTAAAAGAACTAAAAGGAAAATACCCTATATTTGGAATTTGCTTAGGACATCAAATGATAAGCCTAGCATATGGAGCAAAAACATATAAGTTAAAATTTGGGCATAGAGGAGGAAATCATCCTGTACTAAATTTAAAAACAGATAAAATAGAAATAACAAGCCAGAACCATAGTTACGCAGTTGACGAAGGATCATTAAAAAGTACAAAGTTGGAGGCAACGCATAAAAATATTTTAGATAACACAATAGAAGGTGTTGAATGCAAAAAGGACAGAATATTTAGTGTCCAATATCATCCAGAAAGTGCACCAGGGCCACAAGATAGTGGATATTTATTTGACAAATTTATAAATATAATGAAAGGAGAAGAATAATATGCCAAAAAGAAAAGATATAAAAACAGTATTAGTAATAGGGTCAGGACCAATAGTAATAGGGCAAGCTGCAGAATTTGATTATGCAGGCACACAAGCATGTTTAGCACTAAAAGAAGAAGGATATAAAGTAATACTTGTAAATTCAAATCCTGCAACAATAATGACAGATACTGCTATAGCAGATAAAGTATACATGGAACCATTAACACTAGAGTATGTTGCAAAGATAATAAGATATGAAAGACCAGATGCTATACTTCCGGGAATAGGAGGACAAACAGGTTTAAATATAGCAATGCAATTATATAAAAAGGGAGTTTTACAAGAATGTCAAGTAGAATTACTTGGAACAAGTAGTGAAAGTATAGAAAAAGCAGAAGATAGAGAAAAATTTAAAGAGCTATGTGAACAACTGGGAGAACCAATATTGGAATCTATAATAGCACACACAATAGAAGAGGGCGTAGAAGCAGCAAATAAAATAGGTTATCCAGTAGTTCTAAGACCAGCATTTACACTAGGAGGAACAGGTGGCGGATTTGCAGATGATGATAACGAATTAAGAGAAATAATAAAACATGCATTAAAACTTTCACCAGTAGGACAAGTACTAGTAGAAAAGAGTATAAAAGGATATAAAGAAATAGAATATGAAGTTATAAGAGACAGTAATGATACAGCAATAACGGTATGTAATATGGAAAATTTAGATCCAGTTGGAGTACATACAGGAGATTCAATAGTGGTAGCTCCAAGTCAAACATTAACAAATAAAGAATATCAAATGCTAAGAGATAGTGCTTTAAAAATAATAAGAGCCTTAAAAATAGAAGGAGGATGTAATGTTCAATTTGCTTTAGATCCACACTCATTCCAATACTATCTAATAGAAGTAAATCCAAGAGTGTCACGTTCATCTGCACTAGCTTCAAAAGCAAGTGGCTATCCAATAGCAAGAGTATCAGCTAAAATTGCAGTTGGAATGAGGCTAGATGAAATAAAACTTGCAAATACACCAGCAAGTTTTGAACCAACTCTTGACTATATTGTAACAAAAATTGCAAGATTTCCATTTGATAAATTTGTTCTTGCATCAAATAAATTAAGTACGCAAATGAAAGCTACCGGAGAAGTTATGAGTGTAGGAAGAACTTTTGAAGAAAGTCTACTTAAAGCTGTAAGGTCACTAGAAATAGGCGTATGTCATATATATATGAAGAAATTTGACAGCATAGAAACAGAAGAATTAATGGAATATATAAAAGATGGAAGAGATGACAGAATATATGCAGTGGCTGAATTGATTAGAAGAAATGTAGATTTAGGTTTAATTTATAACACTACAAAAATTGATATGTTCTTTCTAGAAAAAATTAAACATATTATAAAAATGGAAAATAAATTAAAAGATAATGCTGAAAATATAGAAATATTAAAAAAAGCAAAGAAAATGGGATTTAGTGATAAATACATTGGAGAGATTTGGAATAAAACAGAAGAAGAAATATATCTTTTAAGAAAAGAAGAAAATATTTATCCAACATACAAAATGATAGATACATGCGCAAGTGAATTTGAAAGTTATGTACCATATTTTTACTCGACATACGAAGAAGAAAATGAATCAATAGTAAGCAATAAAAAGAAAATAATAGTTTTAGGAGCAGGACCAATAAGAATAGGGCAAGGTGTAGAATTCGACTACTCAACTGTTCACGCAGTAAAAACAATAAAAGAAGCGGGATATGAAGCAATAATAATTAATAATAATCCAGAAACAGTTTCAACAGACTATACAACAAGTGACAAGTTATATTTTGAGCCATTAACAGTAGAAGATGTAATGAATATAATTGAACTAGAAAAACCAGAAGGTGTTGTTGCAGCTTTAGGTGGTCAAACAGCAATAAATCTTGCAATGCCACTTTCTAAATTAGGAGTAAAAATAATAGGAACAGATGTAAATGCAATAGAAAGAGCAGAAAATCGTGACAGTTTTGAAAAAGTGATGGAAGAATTAAAACTATTACAACCAAAAGGACAAGCAGTAACTAATATAAAAGATGGAATAAGAGTCGCAGAAGAAATTGGATATCCAGTATTAGTAAGACCAAGTTATGTACTAGGAGGAAGAGCAATGCAAATTGTTTCTAATAAAAAAGCACTAGAAAAATATTTAAAAACAGCGGTTGAAATTAATACAAAACAACCAGTATTAGTAGATAAATATATAATAGGAAAAGAACTAGAAGTAGATGCAGTTTGCGATGGAAAAGATGTATTTGTACCAGGCATAATGGAACACGTTGAAAAGACAGGAATACACTCTGGAGATAGTATAAGTATATATCCAACATTTAGTGTAAGTGATAAAGCAAAGAAAAAGATACTAGATTATACAATAAAATTAGGACTAGGAATTGGAATTGTAGGATTATACAATATTCAATTCATAGTGGACAAAGATGAAAATGTATATGTAATAGAAGTAAATCCAAGATCATCTAGAACAGTACCTTTTATATCAAAAGCAACAGGATATTCGTTAGCAGATATAGGAACACTAGTAATGTTAGGTAAAACATTAAAAGAACAAGGAATAGAAAAAACGTATCCAGAAGAAAAGAAAAAATGGTATGTAAAAGCTCCTGCATTTTCTTTTTCTAAATTAAATGGAATGGATACATATTTATCACCAGAAATGAAATCAACAGGAGAAGCAATAGGATATGACACAAAACTTACAAGAGCATTATACAAAGCACTTCAATCATCAGGAATTAATTTAGCAAATTACGGAACAATACTTGTAACAATTGCCGATAAAGACAAAGAAGAAGCTTTACCTTTAATAAAAAGATTTTATAATCTAGGATTTAATATAGAAGCAACAAAAGGAACAGCAATATTCTTAAAAGAACATGGAATTAGAACAAGAGTAAAGAAAAAAATAAGCGAAGGTAGTGAAGAAATACTAGACTCAATGAGAAAAGGATATGTAAATTATGTAATAAGCACAAGAGATGTAGACGCAATAGACCAAGAAACAGATGGTAGCATAATAAGAAGGTGTGCAGTAGAAAATAATATAGCAATGTTTACAGCTTTAGATACAGTAAGGGTATTGCTAGATGTATTAGAGGAAATAACATTATGCATATCAACAATAAATGAATAAAATTTATAGATACAAATATTGCAAAGTAGAAGAATAAAATTAAATAAAAAAAGCCGAAAAATGGCTTAAAAACAACATAAAAAATTACAAGAAAAAATTTCTTGTAATTTTTTTTAATTTTTTTAAAAAAAGTGTTGACATGGAATATAAACCTGTGCTAAAATAAATCTTGCGTTTGACAAAGAACGCAAAAGTACATTGAAAAATAAACAATAAATTCCTTTAAGAAGAATACTTTGAAGTATT
>ENA-OOZG01002141-OOZG01002141.1-human-gut-metagenome-genome-assembly--contig:-NODE-2141-length-12824-cov-3.472316_pt1 | contig 12824 bp, 10 predicted proteins | sample MGYA00241706_ERZ501384 | MGnify/ENA primary metagenome ERZ501384 (study PRJEB25962, sample SAMEA2042742) | human gut metagenome | biome: human gut; feature: human-associated habitat; material: faeces... | reverse complement strand
ATATGGTAGATATGTCGAGGCCAGTACGTTCTGCCACGTCTTTCAGAATCATTGGGCGCAGCAACGACTCGTCGCCTTCTTCAAAGAATGGACGCTGTAGGTCGATGATGGCCTGCATGGTGGTAGTCAGTGTTTGCTGACGCTGCTTTATGGCGTTGATGAAACCTTGTGCAGCATCTACTTTCTGCTTTAAGAACAGCATGGTATCTTTCGACTCCTTGCTTTGGTTGGCCTTATTGCGAGTATGCTCGTCAAGCATCTCTGTAAATTCGCGGCTTAGTCTAAGCTTTGGTACATTTCTGCTGTTCAGGCTTAGCGTGATGGTGCCGTCGTCGTCTGTGTCCACTATAAAGTCTGGTATGATTTGCTGAAGATTCTTTCCGATAGTTTCTCCTAGCGAGCTTCCAGGACGTGGATTCAGCTTAGTCAATTCAGCTACAGCTTCAGCATATTGCTGTTCGCTGAGGCCTAACTTTTGCATTATTTTCTCTTTGTTCTTTTTTGTGAACTCATCGCAGCATTTACTGATGATATCGTATTCTGCCTGCTTTACGGGCGAGTCTTCTTTTCGCTTTATTTGCAGTAATAAACATTCTTGTAGACTGCGGGCACCTATGCCGGCAGGGTCGAAGTCTTGTATTACGGTAAGAACTCGTTCCAATTCTTCGGGAGTGGTTTCTACACCTTGATAAATAGCGAGCTCATCAGCTATCGCATCCAATGGTTTGCGTAACAGACCGTCGTCGTCGAGCGAGCCTATGAGGTATTCTCCCAATTCCTTTTCTTTGGGCGAAAGCTCTTGCATATCGAGCTGTTCTTTCAATGTTTCGTAGAATGATATATTATCAGAGAACGGAATATCTTCCGGTTGGTCGTCTTTAGAATAATTATTCTCTTGAAGTTTGTAGTCGGGGATGTCGTCTTCGTTACGGTAGTCTCCCAATGACAAGTCTTCAGCGCTATCGGTATTCGGCTCGCCGTCTTCGTCGGTAGTGTTGTAGCTGTCAGCGTCATCAGCGTGGCAGTCGTCTGTATCGCTCGGTTCTCTGCCTTCTTCTAGTGCCGGATTGTCAAGTAGTTCGGAGTGTACGCGTTCTTCCAGCTCTACGGTGGGTAGTTCCAATAACTTTATCGCCATGATTTGTTGTGGCGACAATGTTTGTAGCTGTTGCTGGGCCTGAGTTTGTTCCTGACGAGAATTTATTGCCATAATCGAAGTTTGAATTAGTACTGCAAATGTAGGAATATAAAATCAATCGGTATGCGTTTTTATGTTTTTTAAAATATGTATGTATCCGCAATCGGATTATCGAAAGTTTTTGTAATGCAATGCGCCATTTAACGCTTAGTGTATGAGATTAAATGTTTTTTGGTTCTATTCCTAAGTGATAGATGGCGTAAAATATGCACTTTTTATGTAGTAAATGTGGTAAATATTGTTTTTGTTTTATCTTTGCAACTGATTATATATGATTTCTAATCAATAAAAAACACATAATCTTATGAACAAATCTTTTTCATTTCTCTTGGGCTTGTTGTTTGCTCTCGTTTCGGTAAGTTGTACCGATTCTTCTTTTAACAAGAGGGTAGAAGCCGATTTTCAGAAGAAGCAGGAATGCTTTTCTTCGGGTGATTTCTTTAAGGTTTTTCAGCGTAACGACTTATCGTCTGATGAACGCGAAGCATTGACATTCTTGTATGCTTATATGCCTGTAGGCGATATTACAGACTATGATGGCGATTTCTATCTGGAGAATGTGCGTAGCGCCTATGCTACTCGTAAGGAAACTACATGGGGAAAAACGATGCCAGAAGACGTGTTCCGTCATTTCGTACTTCCGATTCGTGTAAATAATGAAAACCTCGATCGCTCTCGCATGGTGTTTCATGATGAGTTGATAGATAGAATAAAGAATTTGTCTATGTACGACGCGGTGCTCGAAGTCAATCACTGGTGTCATGAAAAAGCCAATTACCAACCTTCGGATTCGCGTACCAGCTCTCCGCTTGCTACAGTGCGTACAGCCTACGGTCGCTGCGGTGAAGAATCTACTTTCTTGGTAGCCGCTTTGCGTTCGGTAGGTATTCCTGCTCGTCAGGTATACACTCCGCGTTGGGCTCATACTGACGATAACCACGCTTGGGTTGAAGCTTGGGTAGATGGTAAATGGTATTTCTTAGGAGCTTGCGAACCAGAACCCGTGTTGAACTTAGGATGGTTTAACGCTCCTGCAAGCCGAGGCATGTTGATGCACACTAAGGTGTTCGGTTATTACGAAGGTCCGGAAGAAGTGATGCGTACATCTGCCAACTATACTGAAATCAATGTGATATCTAACTATGCGGATAATGCTTCTGTAGAAGTTACTGCTGTAGACGAAGCTGGTAAGCCTGTACAGGGTGCAAATGTTCGTTTCGGTATCTATAATTACGCTGAATTCTATACCGTATCTACACAGAATACAGCCGAAGACGGTAAGGCACGCTTGTCGGCAGGATTGGGAGACATGGTAGTTGTTGCTACTAAGGACGATAATTTTGGTATTAGCCGTGTGTCGTTTGGTAAAGATAAGGACGTTAAAATCGCTTTGTCGCATAAGGTAGGCGAGGAGTTTTCTTTCCCTGTTGATATCGTTCCTCCTGCAGAAAAACCGAATACTCCGGAGGTAACTCCCGAACAGCGTGCTGAAAATGACCGCCGTTTTAATATTGAAGACTCTATCCGTCATGCGTATATCGCTACATTCCCTCAGGCAGACGCTATCAAGGCTTTTGCCGGAAAGAATGGATACGACGTTAAGAAAGTAGAACGTTATATAGTAGCTTCACGCGGAAACTATCAGTCTTTGTTCGACTTCTTGCAGAAGGCTGCCGAAAAGAACATGAAAGAACGTGCTTTGCAACTGCTCGAAACTCTTGCTGAAAAAGACTATCGTGATATACCTGTAGAGGTTCTTGATGATCATTTGTATAACACAGCTCCTGATGCTGACGTGGAATGGATCTTGGCTCCGCGCGTTTCTAATGAAATGCTTATTCCTTATCGTGCTTATTTCCAGAAGGAAGTTGCTCAGACCGATGCTGAGGCTTTCCGTGCCGATCCTCAGAAGTTGGTTGAATGGTGCCGTACCAACCTTACTATGCACGATGAACTTTGCACAGTAGGTACTACTATTTCTCCTGTTGGTGTATGGAAGAGCCGTATCTGCGACAGCCGTTCGCTTAATATCTTCTTCGTATCTATCGCTCGTTCTCTTAATATTCCTGCTCGTATAGACCATGTAACAGGTACTGTATTATATAAGAAAGGTAATGACGAGGTTGTAGCCGATTTCAAGTCGGGTACATCAGAATCAGTAGTTACCGGAAAATTGAAACTCGACTACGTGGCATTGCCTAGATTGGACGACCCAGAATACTTCCGTCATTTCTCATTGTCAATGTTCAATCAGTCTAAGGGCTCGTTTGATTTGCTGGGATATTCTGACTTCGAAAAATGGAGCGCTCTCTTCAAGAATCCGTCTTCATTGCCGGTAGGATATTATATGATGGTAACAGGTAGCCGTATGGCCGACGGTAGTGTATTGGCAAATGTCTCATTCTTCAATATTAAAAAGGATGAACTGACCGAGACTCAGTTAGTAATGCGCGATAATGCAGAGAAGATTTCTGTAATAGGTAGCTTCAACTCAGAATCTATCTATACTAACGTAGAGAGCGGACAGGATGTTTCTGTCCTTTCTACTACCGGACGTGGATATTTCTGTATTGCCGTACTCGGAGTAAATCAGGAACCTACCAATCATGCGTTGAAAGACGTGGCTCAGAAGGCTGCCGAACTTGAGAAATGGGGACGCAAGATGATATTCTTGTTTACCGATGCCGATGCGTATGCTAAGTATCAGAAGTCTCCGATTGCTGGATTGCCGTCTAATGTAGTATTCGGTATCGACCATGATGGCTCTATCCGTAATCAGATTTTGACAGCTATGAAGTTGGCTCCTAATACTCAGCTTCCGTTGTTCATCATTGCCGATACATTCAACCGTGTAGTATTCGAACAGCACGGATATACTATCGGTATGGGCGATCAGCTCCTCAAGACTATTCACGGATTATAAAAAAGTATCTGTTTGCTCTGAATAGGGCTTCTTAAAATATGCGGTTTGTCTATTGCTCCTCTTTATAAAGGCGATAGGCAAACCGTTTTTTTGTGTGAATATCGGTTGGTATGGACTTTTGTTACATACGTTTTCGGAAAATGGTGTAACTTTACGGCGCGTAATTTATAGAAAATATCATGGCAATAGAACAAGGAATATTTGCACGCTCAGAGTTGCTCTTGGGGCGTAATGTGATGGATGTAATGGCTACAAAAAGAGTCATCTTATTCGGAGTGGGAGGTGTAGGCAGTTGGTGCGCGGAGTGTTTGATACGTACAGGAGTTCGTAAACTGACTATAGTAGACTCGGACCGTATCTGCGTGTCGAACGTAAACAGGCAGTTGATGGCTACTACCGAAACGGTAGGACAGGTAAAGGTCGATGCGTTGAAGCAACGCTTGCTCTCTATTAATCCGTCTGCCGAGATTACCGCATTGCAGAAGATTTATTCAGCCGAGACTGCCGACGAATTTCATATTGAAACCTACGACTATATTATAGATGCCATTGATAGCCTCGAAAATAAGGCGTTGCTTATCCGCAATGCTTGCGAAACTGATGCCGTGTTCTTTTCATCAATGGGTGCGGCTCTGAAAATGGACCCTACCAAGATAGCGGTAGCCGAATTCTGGAAAGTGAAAGGCTGTCCGCTTGGTGCGGCGTTGCGCCGTAAGTTCAAGAAACAACACCTGTTCCCGAAAAAAAAGTTCAAATGTGTTTATAGCGAGGAACTTTTGAAGAATAAAGGAGTAGACAATTCGGCGGAGATAGATGCTAACCTTGGCTCAAAAGAAGAAGGCGGACCTGGTGATCCGGATTTAGTTAATCATGACTGGAATACTACAAAGGCACAGATAAACGGAAGCCTTGCGCATATCACAGCCATTTTTGGTTTTACCATTGCAGGACTGGTATTGCAGGATATACAGGCAAAGGCTGAGACATCGCTATAAAAATAGTGAAAAACTCGTTGTGGCACCAGATATTTTGTAATTTTGCGGCGAATAAAGATTGAATATAAAACAACTTTAAACAAAATAATTTATTATGGCAAAGAAAGCTCTTTTGATGATTCTTGATGGTTGGGGTATTGGTGACCACAAGAAAGACGACGTAATCTTTGAAACTCCCACTCCATATTGGGACAACTTGTTGGCTACTTATCCGCACTCTCAGTTGCAGGCCAGCGGAGAAAATGTAGGTTTGCCCGACGGACAGATGGGTAACTCAGAAGTAGGTCACCTTAATATCGGTGCCGGAAGAATCGTTTATCAGGACTTGGTTAAGATTAACCGTGCATGTGCTGATGGCAGCATCTTGAAGAACAAGGAAATCGTTTCAGCTTTCTCATATGCGAAAGAGCATGGAAAAGGCATCCACTTTATGGGCTTGACTTCTAACGGTGGTGTGCACTCTTCACTCGATCATTTGTTTAAACTTTGCGATATCGCTAAAGAATACGGATTAGATAAGACATACATCCACTGCTTTATGGACGGTCGTGATACTGACCCGAAGAGCGGTAAGGGATTCATCGAACAGTTGACTGCACATTGTGCACAGAGCGAAGGTGTTATCGCCTCTATCATAGGCCGTTTTTACGCTATGGACCGTGACAAACGTTGGAATCGTGTGAAAGAAGCATACGATTTGTTGGTTAACGGCATAGGTAAGAAAGCTACTGATATGGTGCAGGCTATGCAGGAATCTTACGACGAAGGCGTAACCGATGAATTTATCAAGCCTATCGTTAATGCAAACGTAGACGGTACTATCAAGGAAGGCGATGTAGTTGTCTTCTTCAACTACCGTAACGACCGTGCTAAAGAATTGACTGTAGTATTGACTCAGCAGGATATGCCGGAAGAAGGAATGAAGACTATTCCGGGATTGCAGTATTACTGTATGACTCCGTATGATGCTTCATTCAAGGGTGTTCACGTTATCTTCCCGAAAGAAAACGTGCAGAATACATTGGGCGAATTCCTTGCTAACAACGGTAAGACTCAGTTGCACATTGCAGAAACAGAAAAATATGCTCACGTAACATTCTTCTTTAACGGTGGACGTGAAACTCCGTACGAAAACGAAGACCGTATCTTGGTTCCGAGCCCGAAGGTTGCTACTTACGACTTGAAGCCGGAAATGAGCGCATACGAAGTAAAAGACAAATTGGTTGCTGCTATCGAAACTAAGAAATACGATTTCATCGTTGTTAACTATGCTAACGGTGACATGGTAGGTCATACTGGCGTATACGAGGCTATCGAAAAGGCTGTGGTTGCTATCGATAACTGCGTGAAGGATACAGTAGAGGCTGCTAAGGCTAACGATTATGAAGTTATCATCATCGCCGACCACGGTAATGCAGATCATGCATTGAACGCAGACGGTACTCCTAACACTGCTCACTCTTTGAATCCGGTTCCTTTTGTTTACGTAACAAAGAACCAGAAAGCTAAGGTTGAAAACGGTGTGTTGGCAGACGTTGCACCGTCTATCTTGCACATTATGGGCATGAGCCAGCCGGCAGATATGACAGGTCACGATTTGATTATCGACTAATATCGACTTGATATAGTAGTCCCGCTTTGCCAAACCTGTATTTAGGTAAGGAAAAGCGGGATTATTTTTTCTTTTTACAACTAATAATTAACATAAAGCACAACGTATATGGTTCAGATTGACGATGTAGTAATAAGTTTAGATGTGTTTCGCGAGAAGTTTCTTTGCAATCTTGATGCCTGTAAAGGGGAGTGTTGTATAGAAGGCGATGCCGGAGCACCGGTAGAGCTTGATGAGGTAGAGAAACTAGAAGAGGTGCTTCCGGTAGTGTGGGATGACTTGTCGCCCGAAGCGCGTGCCGTTATAGATAAACAAGGTGTGGTTTATACAGACCAAGACGGTGATTTGGTAACGTCTATTGTAAACGGAAAAGACTGCGTCTTTACTTGCTATGATGAGCGTGGCTATTGCTATTGTGCCATCGAAAAGGCTTATCGCGAAGGACGTTGTAATTTCTATAAACCGGTGTCATGTCATCTGTATCCTATACGAGTTGGCGATTACGGTCCTTATAAGTCGGTGAGTTATCATCGATGGGATGTTTGTAAAGCGGCTGTATTGCTTGGACAGAAAGAAAACCTTCCGGTTTATAAATTTCTTAAGACTCCTCTCATTCGTAAGTTCGGTGAAGATTGGTATGCCGAATTGGAATCGGTAGCCGAAGAGTTGAAAAATCAGCATATTATTTAATAAATAAAAGAGTCTCAGACGCAATGGTAGTGATGTGTGCCTGAGACTTATTTTTTATCATTCGCAATAAGTGCAAAATCCTTTCTTATAAGGAATCGTTTCCTTTCGCAAGAGGAATTGGTTCCTTTCGCAAGAGGAAAAGGTTTTATTCGAAATCTAACTCTCCGAAGAATTCGGGGCAATGAAATTGTACTTTGTCTGTAAGTATCGGATTCCACGACAGAAAATGCGGTTTAGGTAATTGGTTGCCGCATTTATAGAAGTTTCCGCGCATTTTTCTGGCATCCAGTTTTTTTATGTTATGCTTAAATAATGCTTTTGCCGGAATGATGAGGCTAGCCGTCCATTCTGTCTCTTCTTTTCTTGTGTCGAATACACTGTGACCTAAAGAACTCCATCGTTTTATCATATTAGCTACCTTTTGCTCTGCTCGTGAACGTTTGTCGGCAGGGCCGTATTCTATTAGTATATAACCTATGCAGTTACATTCTATGTTATAATAACAACTGTCTCCGTCAGGAGCGACGAAAAACTCAACGCAAGAATCCCTCCATACCGATCCGAAGTCTTTGCCTGTCATGGCGCGTATCCCGTCTTCTTTTACCTTATATTGAAGAAGGATGCTCTTGCCTGTGTGGGCTATTCTGAATTGTACATCTGGTTTGTACGGATAAGATGGCCAGTTTGCTACAGATATGGAATGCCATTTCACTCCTTCTTTATCGAGTAGCGCAGGGACTGCTTTTGCCGAAGATGTCCCATGTATCTTTTCCACTAATAAGCGTCTTGGGTTTTGTGCGATAGATAGCAGTGAACTGCATATCCAGATGATCAGCAGAAAGCATAGTCTATTTATGTTTATTGTTTTCATAGCGTGTTTTTTTTAGTAGGCCAAAACTACTGATTTTTTCTGTATTGCTGGCGAGTGAAGTAGGGTTTTTATTTGTTGGTTTGTAGTAACCGCCTTATTAATTGTAGATATTTGTTGTTTTTGGAATATAAATCCTGATAAACAGATAGGTAATTAAATCCGAATTGTTATATTTGTAGTGTTATCTATTGTATTTGTTTTACTTTAAAAATCATAGATTATGAAATCACGTTCTTTGTTATTCGCTATGGTATTAGCTGTAGCCGGTACATTTCAGGTAGCAGCTCAGAGTGTTCAAGAAAAAGTGCCTTTTACCCTAAGTGGCATTTGGCAAATGTGCTTTTATCGTTCTAGTCAGCCCGGCATTCCAGGTGAACTGAAGACTGGTAATACCTTGAAGATATTATCGGACGACGGTAGATTCTCTAATGTGGTAATGATGCCTACTGGCGCTATTGTCATTGGTTACGGAACGTATACTATTGATTCAGACAGTACTTACACTGAAAATGTCGAGAAGAATATCCATTTACCTCAGCTCAATAATCAGAAAAACGTGCTTCATTATACGTTGAAAGATCAAAATAAGGTTATGGTATTGAAATATTTCCTTAAAGACGACATTGATGGAAACAGAATAGACTCATGGTGCTATGAAACTTGGAAACGAGTAGATATGCCTTCTAAGTATCCCGAAAATATTGTGCGTTGACACACAGTATCATGCAGTAGAAAAAAAAACTTAAAACCTTTGTCAGTTCGGATAAAAGCCGTACCTTTGCAAGCCGATTATTATCAAATAGTGATAAAAGTTTAATTCTGAATGCTTTATAAATCTTTGTCCGGGATGAGTAGGGCAAACGGAAATTGTTTTTTAGTAGTTAACATTTAAAAAAAGAATTAAGAGTGGATACTTTAAGTTACAAGACCATTTCTGCAAACAAGGAAACAGCGAACAAAGAATGGGTCGTTGTTGATGCTACCGATCAGGTTGTAGGCCGTCTCGGTGCTAAAGTTGCGAAACTGTTGAGAGGTAAGTACAAACCAAACTTTACTCCTCACGTAGACTGCGGTGATAACGTTATCATCATCAATGCAGACAAAGTTAAATTTACAGGTAACAAGTGGAATGACAAGGTTTACCTGAGCTACACAGGCTATCCTGGTGGTCAGCGCGAAATTACTCCTGCTCGTTTGATGGCTAAGCCTAACGGTGCAGAGAGATTGATGAAGAAAGTAGTGAAGGGTATGCTTCCGAAGAACCGTTTGGGCGCAAAGTTGCTGAGCAATCTTTACGTATACGAAGGCTCTGAACACAAACACGAAGCTCAGACTCCGAAAGCAATTGATATTAACTCACTTAAATAATAAAGAATGGAAGTAGTAAATGCATTAGGCAGACGTAAAAGCGCAGTTGCTCGCGTTTTCGTAAGCGAAGGTACAGGAAAGATTACTATTAACAAGAGAGACCTTGCACAGTACTTTCCATCAACTATTCTTCAGTATGTAGTAAAACAGCCTTTGAACAAGCTGGAGGCTGCTGAAAAATATGATATCAAAGTTAACTTGTGCGGTGGTGGTTTCACTGGCCAGTCTCAGGCTCTTCGCTTGGCTATCGCTCGTGCTTTGGTAAAAATTAATCCAGAAGATAAGAAGGCATTGCGTGCTGAAGGCTTCATGACTCGTGATCCGCGTGCCGTTGAACGTAAGAAACCGGGACGTCCAAAAGCACGTCGTAGATTCCAGTTCAGTAAACGTTAAGAGTTGGTGGAATGTTGGATGCGACAAGTTGCGTAGATTATATTCAGCTTTCATAATCCAGCTCTCAACAAAAAGCGTTTAGTATCTAAACTGCCGGGATTTTCCTTGCACGGACATGCTGGAAACTACCAGACAGTTGGTTCAATTAACAAAAAAGAAAGTAAACGATTTAAAGATTAAAACAATGTCAAGAGTAAATTTTGATACATTATTGGAGGCTGGTTGCCACTTCGGACACCTTAAAAGAAAGTGGAACCCGGCAATGGCTCCTTATATTTTCATGGAACGCAATGGTATCCATATCATCGATTTGAACAAGACCGTTGCAAAAGTAGACGAAGCTGCTGAAGCTTTGAAGCAAATCGCAAAATCAGGAAAGAAAGTCCTGTTTGTTGCTACTAAGAAACAAGCTAAACAAGTAGTAGCTGAGAAAGCTGCTTCTGTAAATATGCCTTATGTAATCGAGCGTTGGCCGGGTGGTATGTTGACTAACTTCCCGACTATCCGTAAGGCTGTGAAGAAAATGGCTACTATCGATAAGTTGACTAACGATGGTACTTATTCAAACTTGTCAAAGAGAGAAATTCTTCAGATTTCTCGTCAGCGTGCTAAATTGGAAAAGAACTTGGGTTCTATCGCTGATTTGACTCGTCTGCCGTCTGCTTTGTTCGTTATCGACGTATTGAAAGAAAACATTGCAGTTCGTGAAGCTAACCGTTTGGGTATTCCTGTATTCGCAATTGTCGATACTAACTCAGATCCTTCAAACGTGGATTTCGTTATCCCGGCAAACGACGACGCTACTAAGTCTATTGAAGTAATTCTTGATGCTTGCTGTGCTGCTATGGCAGAAGGCTTGGAAGAAAGAAAAGCTGAAAAGGTAGACATGGAAGCAGCTGGCGAAAACGCTCCTAAAGCAGCTAAGAAAAAATCTGCAAAGGCACGTATGGACAAAGCTGAAGAAGATGCAATCAACGCCGCTAAGGCTGCAGCTTTCATCGGCAAAGATGAAGAAGCTTAATTCGTTTTAAGTTTTATATTATACTGAAACGCGGGTTCACGCAGATGATTTTCTCTCTGTGAGAATCTGCGTTTCATTCTTTTAGAATCTATTATTAATCTAATAAAATTAAAATATTATGGCTGTAACAATGGCTGAAATCACCAAGCTCCGCAAAATCAGTGGTGCTGGTATGATGGACTGCAAGAATGCTTTGACTGAAGCTAATGGTGATATTGACAAAGCAATGGAAATTATCCGTAAAAAAGGACAGGCTGTAGCCGCTAAACGTTCTGACCGTGAAGCTGCTGAAGGTTGTGTTTTGTGTAAATCAACTGGTGACTTCGCTGCTATCATCGCTTTGAAGTGCGAAACTGACTTCGTTGCTAAGAATGCTGATTTCGTAGCTTTGACTCAGGCTATTCTCGACGCTGCCGTTGAAAACAAATGTAAGACTCTTGACGAAGTGAAAGCTTTGCCTTTGGGTAATGGTACTGTTCAGGATGCAGTTACTGACCGTAGCGGTATCACTGGCGAAAAAATGGAATTGGACGGATATAACTGGATTGAAGGTGCTGCTACTGCAATCTACAATCACCAGGGTAAGAACGCATTGTGTACTATCGCTGCATTCAACAAGCCTGCTGACGAAAAGGTTGCTCACGAAATCGTAATGCAGATCGCTGCAATGAATCCTATCGCTATCGACGAAGATGGTGTTTCTGAAGAAATCAAGCAGAAAGAAATCCAGGTTGCTATCGATAAGACTAAGGCTGAACAGGTTCAGAAGGCTGTAGAGGCTGCTTTGAAGAAAGCTGGTTTCAACTTGTATATCGCTGAAAACGAAGAACACTTGAACGAAGGTATTATGAAGGGTAATATCACAGAAGCTCAGGCTGAAGAAATCCGTCAGTTGAAAGCTAAGGTAGCAGAAGAAAAAGCTGCTAACTTGCCTGCTGCTATGATCGAAAATATCGCTAAGGGTCGTCTGGGTAAATTTTTGAAAGAAGTTTGCTTGTTGAAGCAGGAAGACATCATGGATCCTAAGAAGACTGTAGCTGATGTTTTGAAGGAATCAGATCCTGAATTGAAGGTTGTTGATTTCAAACGCTTTACTTTGCGTGCTGAATAATTAGAATTTTAAAAGGTTCTATTATAAAAGCCGTACTTGCGCTTGCAGGTACGGCTTCTTTTAGGGACATTCAGTAAATACTATAAATTTAGCCAACTAATTCATACACAAAATGTTGCGAATTAGTTGGCTTTTTTGTATCTTTAGGTATTCCCCCGCAAATAAGGTTTGGCAGCCAAAACGGGGGAAATCCCCTGACTAAGATATGGCTAAGATACAAAATATTTCAGAAATTCACCCTACTTTGGGGTTTACAGAATTTGATATTCTGGAAAAATATCGCAAAAGTTTTAATGAGAGTGAGCTTGGCAGGCTTCATTCGGTATTTCCGTTTGAGCGTATGGCAAAGACTGTGGGCTTGTCGGACCAGCGTCTGGGCCGCAGGAACATATTCAGTCCCTGCGCAAAGATCGCCCTCATGGTCCTGAAGGCATACACCGGATTCTCTGACAGGCAGCTGGTGGAACATCTGAACGGGAACATACACTACCAGATGTTCTGCGGGATCATGATAAATCCGTCCTTCCCCATAACCAACTACAAGATAGTCAGCGCCATCCGCAATGAGATAGCGTCCCGTCTTGATATTGATTCCCTCCAGGAAGTGCTGGCTTCACACTGGAAACCCTATCTTGACAGCCT
>ENA-OOZG01002139-OOZG01002139.1-human-gut-metagenome-genome-assembly--contig:-NODE-2139-length-12828-cov-12.172551_pt1 | contig 12828 bp, 7 predicted proteins | sample MGYA00241706_ERZ501384 | MGnify/ENA primary metagenome ERZ501384 (study PRJEB25962, sample SAMEA2042742) | human gut metagenome | biome: human gut; feature: human-associated habitat; material: faeces... | reverse complement strand
CTCCGATGGTTCCGATAGCTAACAGCCAATAGCCAATCCATGGCTGACACATTATTATATATGGTGCCCTCATCTATTCCTCGCTTGTCGCTCATGTGTCGCTCCAGACAGAGCGATTATAACGCGTCAACCCTGCAAGCGAGAAGTCGAGAGATCGATGAGTTCATTGTATATAATGCGTCACCCCTGTAGTTAGACTCCCGTCGTATCAGTGCGAAGACAATTCGGATATTCACGTGGATGTTTCGGATTTCTCACGTGAGTATCGCAAGCTCTTTGACACTCAACGATTTAGTCGTAAGTCTCCCCCAGCACGCTCAAAAAAAAATTAGCCGAAGTCATTTTGATCGATTGAAGATGTCAAGTAATTTATCGAATTTGACAACAGAGGTTCGGAATCTTTTCTCTACCTTTGCACCAAAGTTTTCAGAAGAAGGTCACCTTTCTATGAAATTTCACAATTGCCCGTACACTCCAAAACAACTACTAATCTAGTGAACCTAGCTTTTGGCATATCATATCTTCAGGAGCTACAGACGAATGTTTCGCTGAAACCTTCCTCCCCACAGCTCCCCTTATCTAGTTGGCTCCTCGCCTTGACACGCTCTTTGTTTCTTCAAGAGCGTGAGGGCGAGCAGACTGCGTGGAGTACGGATATGCACGGAAAATCCGCAATGCTAGAGAGAGAGAGAGAGAGAGAGTAACTCGTACCGCTCTGTCTCGTCACCTGCCGCTCTCACTACACATCGCCCTCAGACAACCCAAGGGCTTATCCATCTTGTGAGTCTCCTGATCGGTAAAGCGACACAGTCGCTCTACCCCATTTGTCGTGTCCTAAGCTCTTTACCACTTGTTAAGCGCCCCCTTTGTTTAGTCAGGGAGACCTCTTGCTTACATACACTATCTGATACACACCCATACGCTTTATCAATCTTATGATGCATCACTATCGTAACACACAGAGGGCACTCCTAGCCCTCATCACAGGTTGCCTACTGCTCCTACTGCCTGAGCAAGGAGAGGCGCAGAAGGTAGCCGGCAAGATTAACCTCCTCTATGGAGCCACCACAGCACCAAACGCTGCAGCCGAGTTTAGACTAGGCAAGCAGCTCACGCTAGAGATAGGTGGTGGAGGCAGCCTATGGGCCTTTGACGAGGATACCCGCTACAAGCATTGGCTACTCCAGCCGGAGCTACGCTGGTGGGCTTGTGATGTCTTCAATGGTCACTTCCTAGGACTACACCTCCACACAGGACAATATAATATAGGAGGTATCAACATTCCCGTCGGGAGGCTCAAAGCGTTCAACAATCATCGCTTCCAGGGCTACTTCTACGGTGCTGGTCTATCCTATGGATATCAGTGGATACTCAGCAAGCATTGGAACGTAGAGACCTCCATAGGAGGTGGCTACGCACGCATACAGTACGAGAAGTTTCCCTGCGCTACTTGTGGCACCAAGGAGGCTGAGGGCGCATACAACTACTGGGGCGTGACACGCGCTACGATGTCGCTCATATATCTCTTCTAACCTAAACGAACAGCTTGACTATGAACAAGATTAAATACGCCCTAGTGGCTATATCACTGCTACTGACGCTCCCAGCTGCTCTCACGGCTCAGAGACCTTATATCCATCAAATCTCAGTAGACCATCTAGAGGTGCGCAAAGCGACAGACATCGTGACCGTACAGATGGAGATAGTCCTCGACGGGCTACACCTCCGCTCTAACGACCTGCTACGTCTTTCACCCGCCCTACGTATGAAGGATAGTGGTGAGGTGGTGGAGCTGCTGCCTCCAGTACAGATCGAGGGACGTAAGCGTAGTATCGTACAAGAGCGCAAAGCATCTACCGGTATCCGCGATGAGTGGGAGACAGAAGCACTCCAGTCACTACGCCGCAAGAATGGTACCGCACAGCGAGTCACCTATAGCTACACCATCCCCCGCAAGGAGTGGATGAGTCAGGCCGACCTACTCCTCGTGGAGCGTGTCTACGGCTGCTCAGACTGCTTCAAGCTTGAGGAGTCGCAGGTGCTCCGCACCCCTTTCCTCACAGATCCTTACCAGCCTAATTATCAGCTCTCTTATATCGTGCCTGAGGTTGAGCCTGTCAAGGCGCGTGCCGACAAGCATACAGCGGTGCTTAACTTCCGCTGTGACAAGCATGACCTAGACCCCAACTACAAGAGCAATGGTCAGATACTCTCTGAGGTGCGTAAGGTGATGGATGAGATCACGGGAGACGAAAACATTAAGGTCACGCAACTCTCTGTCGTAGGATACGCTTCTCCCGAGGGTAGCTTCAGCCACAATAAGGCACTGGCAGAGCGTCGCTCGAACTCCTTCGCACAGTACCTAGCGCAGCGCTACAGCCTACCGACCAATCAGCTCCAGGTCTCTGGATATGGTGAGGACTGGGTCAAGACGCGTGAGGTCATTGCGGCTTCCTTCATCCAGGACAAGGACGAGATACTCCGCATCATTGACGAGATCGACAATCCCGATGCGCGTGATGCGCATCTCAAGCGTCTCTCCCGTGGCGAGACCTATCAAATCATGCTACGTGACTACTACCCGCAGATACGTCGTACGGAGTACACGGTCGCTTACGAGGTCAAAGCGTTTGACGTAGCTGAGGCGCGTGAAGTCATCAAGGTCAATCCACGCCTGCTCAGCCTCAACGAGATGTATCTCGTCGCTAAGAGCTATCCAGCTGACTCGCCTGAGTTCAAGCAGGTCTTTGACATAGCGACACGTATGTATCCCAATGAGCCTGTAGCTATCATCAACGCTAGTGCCTCTGACATCGAGGCAGGTAGCTATCAGGTCGCCATAGATCGTCTGAGCAAGCTACAGCACGACCCCAACGCACTCAATAATATAGGTGTCGCCTATAGTAAGCTGGGCAACTACGAGCAGGCCAAGAGTTATCTCGAGCAAGCCAAGGCTCAGGGTAGCCTAGAGGCTACGGCCAATCTAGTCGAACTAGAGAAGCTCCTACAAAGCTTGTAGCCCCCTCCCATAATAGGAGACAAACTTCAATCCAAAGCACTTAAACAGTACTTCATAATAACAATTTAATCAACTAACAATGATGAAACTAAGAATGAGAACAGCTCTTCTGGCCTCTGCAGCACTTCTGCTTGGGCTAGCAAGCTGCAAGAGTGACAGACAAGAGGCTGCACTCCAAAACGGTCAGTGCGACACCTACGTAGGTGTCTCCGTCCGCTTCCCAGCACCTGAGACGCGTGCTCTACCTGATGACCACAACAAGCTAGATGGTGAGTGGCAGGGTCGTGACGTGATCAAGGCAATCAAGGTCTACGTAGCCACCACTTCTAATGGTACTACCACGATCAGCTCAAATCAGTTCTCTGAGACTAGCTTCGGGGGTATCAACAACGGTATCCTCGCTCCTAACCTCGCTGTAGAGGCTAAGTCTGGTGATCAGGTAAAGGTCTATGTCGTCATCAATGATGTCAACAGCAAGGTCACGAGCATCCTCGATCAGAAGGTCTCTGATGGAGCTACGTTCGACGCAGAGTTCCAGAAGGCTGTCGCTGCCGTTGCTGCTATCGCTGATGTAGCTAAGTACGAGGCTGAGAAGGATATCGTCCTGATGACCAACGAGAAAGCTCCTGTGGACATGACGATCGCACCTAACGTCAGCAAGGAAGACGCTATCGGTGGTAAGGCTAACCGTGTCGAGGTACGCGTATCACGTGTCGCATCTCGTGCTATCGTTACTGTAGACGATCAGGTCAAGAAGACGATCGAAGTCAAGCGCTCCATCACAGATGCTCAGGGAGTCACAAAAGAGGAAACGACCGCAACGGTTACCGTCAAGGATATCGCCTATCAGGTCACTGGTAGCGCCCTACAGTTCAACGTCCTAGAGGATCGTAAGGACTGGAAGGTCGCAGCTCCTGTCTATGACTTCGCTCCTACATCTAGCACTTGGGCTGACCTAGTTACAGAGGGTGCAAACAAGATGCTCTACTCTGACGCTGAGGGTTACAAGGCTGCTCTCACTGCAACAGATAACACCGTTGATAAAGTCAAGAAAGCTCTAGGTGATGAGAAGTTTAGCAAGTTCGTCCTCCCTGTCACACACGCTGAAGGCAAGTACATGAAGGGCAACACGACCATGTTTGAGATCAAGGCTACCTTCACCGTAGACCAGATCGATGGCGCTGTTCCTACTGGCACCGATGCTCAGACTGTTTACCTAGGTCTATCTGATGGTAAGTTCTACTCAACCAAGGAGAAGGCAGAGGCTATGGATGTCAACGCAACAAGCACCTCCGAAAAGAAGCAGAGCGCTAAGGAGTACAAGAACGGTGAGATGTACTACTACATCTGGCTGAATCCAGACGTTGAGTACAGCAACCTAGATAAGACTATCAGCGAGTCTCCTACGGTACGCAACCAGGTCTACCATGCACACATCACAGGCTTCGGCGAGATGGGTGTAGCAGACAAGGATGAGATCAAGCCTGATGAGCCTCTCGAGACGAAGAAGACTCACCTCTCTGTACAGCTGCAGGTACTCCCCTGGACGATCCACAGCTATAAGGTAGATCTTATCAACCGTTACTAATCATCGACCCAGCTTCTATCCTAATATAGAGGCTGAGTAGATCGCACAACAGACGACTACAGGGGGCGTTGGTCCCCCATCTCACTGAGGCATCCAGCCCCCCTGTAGTCCTTTCTTATCACTTCTATCAAACATCAGAGCTATGAATAGGGTTCACCATATTATACTTCCCTTACTCACTCTCCTAGCACTCACCACCGCTTGTAGCAAGATTATCTATGAGGATCTCGAGGAGTGCCCTCAAGGGGTGTACATCAGTTTTTACAATCAGACCCCCTGTATGGAAGCACCAGAGGCTGTGGGTGAGGTAAATGGGCTGTATGTCTTCGCCTTCGACCTAAACGATGTGCTAGTCACAGTAAAGAAGGTGACTGGATGGGTGGATCTGACTGAGGTGTACAAGGTCGAGCTTCCTCCCGTCGAGAATGGACAGTACTCCTTCATCGCATGGGGCGGCACGCCAGACCAATACTTCACCCTGGGGAACTTCGTAGAGGGCACGACGACCAAGAAAGATGTCATGCTACGTCTACGTGCCGAGAATGACAAGGCCATCAGTCTCGGAGAGCATAAGGTATGGCAAGGTGAGAGCCGTGTCGTCTCTCTACCAGACCGTAAGGAGTACGGTACCGTATTTGCCAATGTCTCCATCAACATGCTAGAAGTGACCAACCGCATCAACATTACCCTGCGACTCCACGAGAGTGTACGGGACCGCTACGACATTGACGACTTTGACATACTGACCTATTCGGCCGATGGCACCTACCTCATCAACCGGCGCATGCCACTAGGCACTCCGACCCTCAACTACCCAGGCGTAGAGCTATACAAAGACAAGTTTGCTAGAACCCTCTCCTTCACACTCATGGAGCTCAAGAGTGGATACCACAACCTCCTACGTCTACACAATAAGAAGGAGAAGAAGGACTTCCTCGAGCAGGACCTCCTAGGGAAGGTCTTACTAGAGAACCCCAACGTAAACCTAGATTGTACCCACGACTTTGACATCGTCCTAGAGCTGGAAGATAAGTGTAAGGACAATAACCTCGTGATTCATATCTTCATCAACAACTATCAGATACACTCCTTCCCTGTCAATCTGATCAATAGATACTAAGGGCCTCCCCACCCTCTCGCACTATCCACCACTCCCCTCCCTAACACACATACAGCTCTCAGCTTATTATGTCTCGCAATACATTATACATCACACTCCTAGCTCTCCTCTGCAGCACGCTACTATCTGTATCGTGCCAGCGGATGAACGGAGGAGCCGTGCCTGACGATGACCCTAGTCGGACCACCTGTCTGCGCTTCTCAATGGGGGGAATAGAACTCCCCAACACTTCTCTGCGTGAGCAGGGCAACAATCCCTCTATACAGTCTGACCCCAAGGACTATGAAGACTATGTAGGCGAGCTAGCAGTCTTGATTTATAAGGTGGGAGCTTCGGATGATCAGAGCCTACTCGTCAAGAGTCACTTCACGACGGAGCAATACTTCCTTATGGAGCTACAACCCGAGGAGGGGGCACGGTACCACTTTTGCTTTGTGGCAAACTACCCTGAGAGCTGGAGGAATACGCTGAAAGGCTTGAAAAACTATGCCGACCTGAAGACGGAGCTACAACATCTCGAAAGCTTCCAGAGCCGTGACACGGGCACACCACTCTACAATGGGGCCGTTATGAATGGCACGGAGAAGAGTCTCTTCCCGATGGCGCGTATCTATGAGAACCAAATCATACCCGCAGGCGGGAGTGTGAGCGTACCCAAGCCCTTTACTCCGACGACAAATACGTCGAAGCCTCTCGAGCCTGTCAGCAATTGGACTGACAGCCCCGAGACTGGCACGAAGCAACAGACCGTCAATCTGGTACGCTCCTCAGCCAAGGTCAGCCTCAACCTCACAGGTGATGGCGTCAGCAAGATCAAGAGCATCAAGATCTGCAATGTAGCTACGCAGCACTCCTTTATGGAGAATAGTGCCTCTGCCTCTGTAGCTTTAACCGAAAAGCCCTTTAATGGTAGTGGCTCCATCACGGGCAATAGCTTCCAAGCCAAGATGTACATTCCAGAGCGACTCCTCGGTGAGGCTTCATCTACATTAGGGTGGAATTCGAGTAGCGATATGCCCATTGGCACTCCCAGCTACATACAGATAGAGATGGTGAGTGGCGTCGTACACAAGATCCCTATCATCTCCAATCAGAACACACAAAACATGACCCCAGGGTCGGAATACACCTACCTAGATGTCGCTACGGGCAATGTCTTAAGCAATCAAGCCGACTACAGCATCGTCCGCAACCATCACTATCGTTACGACATCAATGTACCTGCCGATGGTAAGTACCTAGTCATAAACTTTAAGGTGATGCCCTGGCAACTGATCCAGTCAGAGCTGCAGTTCACGCGACCGAAGTATACGTGCACGCTCAAGGTCGTCAATCCAAAAACTAATGCTACACGTGATCTAAACGACATATCTCAGGAGGTACTCCTCTCACCCAACGAGATCGTCGAGGTAACCTTTGAGATCACCAAGCCCGTAGGCGCTATCTGGTCAGCCTCTATTACGAATGGACTGAACTTCCTCTTCACGGGCGACGAGACCTACGATCAGGTAGTAGAGCCAGACATCGTCGGTCAAGTTCCTCCACAAACCTATACATTCCAGATCAAGCCCCGACAGGAGTTTACCTCTGAGCCATACTACACTCAGTTTTACATCACGGTCGATGGCAAGGAGCTAGACCTAAATCCTCAGAGAACCCGTGACAGCTATATGGATGGCGGAGGCTCTCAGCGGTGGCGCATCAAACAAGTAATGTACTAAGACTCACAATGACAATGTTTCGATATAATATCCAGACCAGCGCACGCATACTCCTCTGCGCCGTGCTCACCTTCGTGGGCATCTGTGTGGCATTCACCAGTTGCGTTAGTGAGCGAACAGACGATGCTCTGCACATCTCCGAGGGCGATGGCAAGCTCCTCGAGCTCACGCTCATACCGCGCACCGAGCAGACGACCACAGCCGCGCTCCGTAGCCACGTCGGCGAGGAGGAGGGTGACAAGGAGAACGGGCTCCACGGAGGCGCCCTGCTTAATGAGAACAAGATCGACAACATAGAGCTCTTTGTCTTTGATCCTACAACAGGCAATCTCGTCGGGCGTTACACTCCGCTCAGGCAAGAAGCGCTTACGGGCGGAGAGATTGGCAGTCGTGCCACCTTTATTATCCCCAAGGATGACCTTCCTAAGCTCGAGGACAAGCAGCTAGACTATATCTCAGTGGTCAATGCCAGCAAGCCTATAGCCACGAGCGTCACAACGAAGACAGCTCTCTACAAGCTGATACAGGATGATCAGAAGAAGCTCAACCCAGATCCCGAAAGTGGGCGAATAGCCCCACAGGATAAGTTCCTTATGGATGGAGCACTCCAGACGACCGTTACTTGGGGCTATCAAAACCCAAGAGCAGAGCTAGGGACGATCGAGCTCTATCGTGCGGCTGCCAAGATCCGACTGAGGATCGATCATATCAATGTCAAGGACTATCAGAATGGTATCGAGACTCAATATGTCGTCAAGCCAGGCAGCGTACCTGAAGTCTGTCTCGTACGCTATCCAGAGAAGACGAAGGTCGTACGGAGTGACTCTCCCTACCAGCCCAATGGTAGCGACTGGCACAACTCCGCCTACCGTCCTATGACCATAACCGACTACGCTACTCTAGGATATAAGAATAGCCAGGAAAACGGCAAGTTTTACGGCACAGTACCTTTTTACGCTTACGAGCATAACTGGAGTAAAGTCTCGACAAATGAGACTTTCCTACGTCTCAAGCTGAGTATGCGTCCTAAGGAGGCAAAGGCTGATGACCCTTGGGTCAACTACTACTACCGCATACCAGTGAACTATCGCAAGGCTCTCGGGGATGTCACCGACGAGATGCTCCACAAGCTCGAGCGCAACCATCTCTATGACGTCCTCACCTCCATCGAGGTGCTAGGTAGTCTCAACGAAGACACCCCCGTAGACATCACCTCCAATATAGCTATCAAGCCGTGGAACCTGATTGAGGCCGTCGACGGCGAGCTCCTCAAGGCGCAGTACCTCGAGGTGTATGACAAGTACCCCATTATGGCGGATGTCGATGAGGTATCCATCCCCTATGCCTCCAGTCTTCCCGTAGATATTAAGATAGAGAGCGTTTGGTACGAATATTACGACCAGCGTGGCGTACACTACCGTCGTGAGTTTAGCAAGACGGAGTCTAAGCTTTACAAAATCAATGGGACTAAAACGGAGGACGAAAGTAAGCGTAGGACTAATACGTCCGACTGGGACGGCATCGTGATTACCCCCTCAGCGGATTACCTATCCAATGGAGTCATCACGATCCAGCACCCAGTACCGGTCAACTATATTCCGTATCACATTGAGTTCACCGTAAAGCAACAGGGCGGTAACCTAAGCCAAGTAGTGCACGCCTTGCAGTACCCCAATAGGTATGTCACGGGCGAACGCTCTCAGCGTTTCCGCAATGGCAGGGAGCAGTACGTAGACGAGGATGGTAAGAAGACACCCGTCTACGCTGACTTTAGATACCACTCCACAATTGGCATCTTCGGCACCTATCAGGGAGAAACAACCCCCTCTCCTCAGATCAACGAGGTGAACTTTAAAATCACAACTGTGGTTCCTAGAGCAGGTGAGCGCATCGGCTCTCCAGTGGATCCTGTGACGGGTAAGACTAAGACTGATCACATATCCAACCAGCTCATCTCTCCACAGTTTATCATCGCCAGCCAACATGGTATGACTTTCTACTCATTCCAAATGCCAGAGGATGTGGACAACGGCGAGAATCGTGAGAAGAGGTTTGCCACGCAGTACTTTTCAGCTGAAGTTCCTTACTACGGTCCATTGTCTACTGCCTTTTGGGGTGCTTATGATCCTTATACCAACCCAACAAACTATAACACAGGCATCGTCAGCAATGAGAATACCAATAATAGGCCTGCTAAAACACAAAACATCGTAGCGTACTATTTGGATGCCCAAACGCGATGCTTCGAATACTTTGAGGGTGAGTTTGGTACTAATGGCAACTATAAAGAGTTCTATAACATTACTCGTAGTAATAATGGGGAATGGCGTATCATTTACAAAGACTTCAAGTATCAAGGTCGGTGGCGTATCCCGACCTCTGCCGAGATGAAGCTTATTGACGAGATGCAGATAGATAAGAAAACAGAGATTGAGGGCTTGCTCTTTGGCTCCTACTACTGGGTCGCAGAGAAAGGAAAGGTGTATGACTTCCTACAACATAAGGTCATCACATTTCAGGAAATGGTCAATAAACGAGGTCTCAAAAACTCGTACTATAATGGTTTCCCCACAGTCTACGTCCGTCCCATCTTTGACACATATATGTATGACGAGCAGTAATCCAATTCTTATGAAGCGAAGAGTATATCTTTATTATATAGCCCTGCCACTGCTACTGCTACTCGCAGGGTGTGTCCGAGAGCCTATGGGTGGTCTGCTCATACCTGAGGGTAAGGTGGGCGACTCGATCACGCTGACCCTAGGACTACACGCTGATGATCTGAGCGACCTAACACTCAGGAGTGAAGCAATCAACGATGACGAGGTAGAGAAGATCACTTCGCTACGCATATTGGTCTTCAACGAGCATCAAGAGTTTCTCTACTCGACAGATGCTGTGCTAGGAGATCCTGCCTCGGCTGATCCTTTAGGTGATGACGCCTTCCTCCCTGATGGCAAGAAAGGCTCTATCAAGAGGATTAAGAGCTTCCAGGCGACCTTCATACAGAGTGACAAGCCCCGATACCTACACTTCGTGGCTAATTACGACTGGACCGGACAGACGCAAGACTACTTCCTCGTGGGTAACTCGGCAGGAGCGATCATACCGAACCTGACGACAAGCATTGAGTCTGCCAATGGTAATAACGATAAGACCAAAGCCTTCGACCCGATGTGGGCACAGGCCAAGCTAAATAAGTTAGATAGCGAGTCGCTACAAGGCAAGGTTGTCAAGCTCCTACGCTGTCACGCCAAGGTCACAGTAACTGTAGCTCCTGAGTTAAAGGGCTTCGAGCTGACAGGCTTCACCGCTTGCAATGTGCATAAGAGTGGCACGGTAGCTCCCTTTGTGATGGACAACTATGCTTTTGCTTTTCCCTATGCACCGACCAAGGCAACAACCCCTCCCGATGTAGAGATCATCCCCAACGATATTTCAGAGCATATCGTTCCAGCGGATGCTGAGTTTAGACTATTTGAGCATCAAAACGATGGGGATAAGAAGGTCTTCTTGATCATCCGTGGTAATAAAAAGCTCAAGAACGGGACAATCGAAGAGCGCTACTATAAGGTAGACTTCGTTGCCAAGCGAAATAAGGAGAACATCGTCAGCGATCGCGTCCTCCCGATCATCCGCAACAATCACTACAAGGTGACCATCACGGCGGTTAACTCGGACGGATATGCTACGATGGATGAGGCGATAGCAGCTCCTGCACACAATAACATATTCTCCTCTATCGAGCTACAGGAGTTCACACAGGTCTCCGATGAGATGTTTACACTCAAGACAGACCCCGTCCAGATCCTGATCGTGCGTCCTGGTACGTATAACTTTAACACCAGCTTTGCCATCACTGATAGCAACTATCGCTTCAAGCCCTATGGGGGAGGCACGGGAGCAGGCTCTGGTGCACAGTATATCAGGTATTACAAGCGGTGGAGTGACCATGACGCTTACATGGGTGCTCTGAAACAGACAGAGGTAAGCGCTCGTAGGGGCAATGACGATCACTTTAGCGTTGAGGTCAAGGACATCCCCTCCGATGCTGTCGAGCGATACAGCATTGAGGTGGCTGGACTACGCTCTTACGCTCCTGACGACACGCCCCCGGCTAATCCTAGGGATTTATACACCTATGAGCGGGTAGATGGTACACCAGTGACTGGTGCTACCAATCCCCTGATACGTAATGTGGAGATCACCATACGTAAGCCTCTACTCTTCAAAGCCAAGCTGGTCAATGACCCACAGGGGCAGGCAGGAGATAAGCTCCTCGAGTTTGATCTGTATAAGAATCTGCCCAAGGGCATCTTCCCCTTTGATGTACTCATCGAGGCGCCAGATCTCTCCCCAAGGAATATAAAAGGGAATACGGAAAACCTAACCATCGTCAAGCGTGGTAGCAAGGTCTACTACCGCTATATCGTCAAGACAGACTCTTACGATCGTCACAATGGGCGCGTACGCATCCCTATGCTAGTCAATGACGGGACAAGCTCTCCTAGCCACGATATCGTCCTCACCTCCACTTACTACGAGACGGAGACGATCTATGCCAGCACCTCGCCCTACAAGTCCAAGCTTATACGCCTTTACTTCAAGGAGCCTGGCACCTCTAATACTAGGAGGCCTATGCCCAGCACCAGTCGTTTCACCCAGAAAGGTGACGCCGTCCCTCAAGGAACGTACTACATTCAGGCTACTAACACCGACGGGGCGTTTTATCTGACCTATAATACAAAGAAAGCTCCTGCGAATATGAATCAACCGGTAACGATAAAGAGTGTCTATCAGGCTCGATCTGAGTACGGCTACATCTCCTTTACCGTTAGTGCGACCAAGACTTTGGGAGAGTGGGTGGCAAGTGAAGAGCATGTATTCACAGCTACTAGCGTGGAGATCAAGGGGCAACTCTTACACTACTCTTGGGGAAGGTATGTCGAACGTCCCAATAATAGGCAACCATATTGGAACATCTACGATGATGCTGCGAGAAAGAATGTCAATATATCCAACTATCTAACGCTCAGTAACATGCCCATCAGTCAGAACAATCTCTCTTACGAGTTTTATCTAAAGATCCCTGAGAGCGTGTTCAAGCCAACGGTGTCTTCTATTACGGTTAGCTATAATGGAGCAAGCACCTACTCCTCTTTCGACTGGGAAGATCTTATGAATACGACCCGACTCATTTGGGACTACCCGTTAGTCTGGTTCTAAGCAGTCGAGCACTATCAGTCGGTCGGTACGCAGCAAAGTGTGCCGACCGACTGCGTTTTTACAGAGGAGCACTAGGGGTGCTAGTGCTACTAGAAAATAGACCTAAAGGTCAAAGTGGTTGGTAAAACGGAGTTCTTTTTCAGTATAGATGCTG
>ENA-OOZG01002135-OOZG01002135.1-human-gut-metagenome-genome-assembly--contig:-NODE-2135-length-12850-cov-2.158578_pt1 | contig 12850 bp, 10 predicted proteins | sample MGYA00241706_ERZ501384 | MGnify/ENA primary metagenome ERZ501384 (study PRJEB25962, sample SAMEA2042742) | human gut metagenome | biome: human gut; feature: human-associated habitat; material: faeces... | reverse complement strand
TGAATATGGTTTATGACAAAATCCTGTCATATATTGGAAACGCACATTCTCCTGAATGATTAACGAACAACACATGCTCTAAGGTTTTACATTATCACTTAATCATTTTAAAGGAGGATTTTTTATGCCAAAAAACAAATTTCAGGAAGTCATTTTTACTATCATCATGGTATTTTTCATGGTTTACGCCATGATCTGTTACAACATCGTACTGAACACCGGAGCAATGACAAATAGCGTGTTCCTCTCTGCTTTTCGTGAGCTTACTTTTATGGGACCGATCGCCTTTGTTCTTGATTTCTTCCTTGTATCCAAACTTGCTTTTGCCTGCGCAAACCGCATGGTAGATTTCCGCAGCTGTCATCCGTTCAGCATGATCCTTGCAATCTCTGTTGCTTCCATTGCTTTCATGTGTCCGCTGATGAGCTTTTTTGCAACTCTTTTCTTTAAACATGCAGGAAATCAGTTTATTGCTGTCTGGCTTCAGACAACTTTTATGAATTTCCCGGCAGCCTTTTTCTGGCAGCTGATCTACGCAGGTCCTATTGTACGTTTTATTTTCAGACATATTTTCCCTGAAAAAGAAAGCGCCAAAGAAGCCGCTACAAATATGTAACTACAAATAATTTCAAAGTGTTAAAAAGCACGCTGCTTTTGGATTTCCAGGCAGCGTGCTTTTTTATACTGTTATACTGTTTTTTTCTCAAATACCGGCATCCGGAAAATTTTTATAATCAGCGGAATTACCATAATAAACCATACAATGGGCTCTGCCACAATCACACCGGTATACCCCAGAAGCGGCACCAGCGTCATCGCAATGATAACTTTTTCAATCATTTCCAGAGAACTGGAAACCAATGGAATCACATATTCCCCCAGGCCCTGCATGGAATTACGCAGCATGCTGATCACAGCAGTCACAAAATAAAAAAGCGTATCAAATTTCAGATAATTGGTTGCATTAAGAATTACTGTTTCATTCCGGCTTCCGGTAACCAGATAAACCAGATGTTTTCCTATGGTAAAACTTAAAATTGCGGCAAATACCGACCAGATACAGGTATACATAATCGCAAGGCCGATTCCTTTTCGCACACGGTCCATTCTCCCTGCTCCTGCATTCTGTCCACAGAACGTTGCCATGGTCTGGCCGAACACGCTGAACATGATCATAAACATTTCGGTAATTTTCCGCGCTGCCGTATGTGCCACGATAATATCTCTTCCCAGACGGTTGATGGATGTCTGTAAAGCAAGCGTTCCAAGATTTACAAGAGAACTCATAAATCCCATGGACAATCCTGCACTCAGCATATTTTTCATCATGGATTTATCCGGCTTTACAAAATCCTCTCTCTTCAGCCGAAGAATCTCATATCTGCGAACCATATAAAACCAGCACACCAGAAATGCCAGTACCTGTGAAAGCACCGTGGCAATGGCCGCTCCCCGGACTCCTGCCTTCACTACCCGTATAAAAAACAGATCTCCTGCAATATTTAAAACCACAGATACCGCCAGGATCATTAACGGCGTAACCGTATCTCCCAACGCACGCAACGACGCAGCACAAGCATCGTAAAGAAATGTTGCCAGCATACCGGCAATAATAATAAAAATATACTGTGCAGCCATATTTACCAGATGCTCCGGCACATTTAAGAATGTAAGGATCGGGTGTAGAAACAGAAGTCCTATAACTGTCAGAAGTAATGCAATTGCGCTTCCCATCATCAGAGACAAGGCGAAAGATTTTCGCACGCTTTCCTTCTTTCCGGCACCAAATTTCTGTGCGGTAATAATGGCAAAACCATTTGCAAGGCCCAGCAGAAACCCGATAATCAGTCCACTTAAAGCACTGGTTGCTCCCACCGCCGCCAACGCATCTTCCTTAAGAAAAGTTCCCACAATCCTGGTATCCACAAGGCTGTACGTCAGCTGCAAAAGATTCCCCAGAAACACCGGAAGTGCAAAAGAAAGAATCAAAGCGGAAGGTTTTCCCTTTGTCAGATCTTTCATAGCATCCTCCCTCAGTCAATGATATCATTCTGAAAACGGGAAAGATGCTCATAGGGAAGAATCATTCTTCCGCGGAACAGTCCACAGCCGTCATTGATCAGGCTGTTGTTTACCGCCCCGAACATATTGACATCCAATTTTGCAAGATCCAGACCCAGAAGTCTCATCCCACGTTCATAAGCCTCGTCAAAATAAATACATTCGCCATGAGGGATCGCATCTCTTCGCCTGCGCTCACTTTCCTGTTTTTTCTCATAGCTTAAGTGATTGGCAGAGCCGATCTCTGCCACATCATCCATGTCTTTGGTCCGCAACTGTACTTCCATATAGCTTCTGGAACTGTTATCATAAAAGGTAATATGCAGAGACTGATAATCATCCTCACTGTTGTTGCAGATATAATCCCGATAGTAAGGTTTGGCTTCCTCGCTGAGCAATGGAGAAGTGCTTTCCTGCACGCCTCTGGCCGGCTCTGCGGTAAATCCTCTTTCTTCCAGAAAACCCGGGAGCACATTTGCAATCTCATAGAGATAACGCAATTCTTCCTCTCTGGCATTTTCGCCATTTTTTAGATGACACCTGGGCATGGCGATAACGATCCGGTAAGCGATAAAATCCCGAAAACAGCTTAAGCGCTCCTTGATCTTAGATACAGAAGGATATTCTCCATGTTCTTTATAATAATCATAGATAAACTCCACCACATATCCATTAAATTTTTCTTCTGCGCGGATCAGAGATTTAATTCTCCCCTTGAAGGTAAATGCCAGAAACGGATATTCCCCGGCCATATATTTATAGAATTCCCGGATTTTCTGGGACTGGGCAGTAAGGAAATCATTATGTTCCAGAAGTTCCTGGATCTGGATCAGAAAATTGCAGTGTACCAGATCGATTTCGTTATGTTTTTCCTTTGCCTCTGTCCTAAGCTCCCGGATATATTTTTTCAGTATCCGAAGAAGAGTATCTCCGGAATACAGATAATCGTTTAATGTTATCATTTGTGTTTCTCTTTTCTTATTTTAGTTTTTCAGGATCACATATTTACAACAACTTTTTCAACCAGTTTCTGGAAAGATTTTGCCACGCGGTCTGCCGTCTCCTGCACTTCTTCATGATTCAGAGCTTCCTTGGAAATCCCTGCTGCCATATTTGTAATGCAGGAAATTCCGCAGACTTCCATTCCCATATGGCGGGCAGCCATGGCTTCACATGCTGTACTCATTCCAACCGCATCTGCACCGATGGCTCCACCCCATCGCTGAGCAAGTCTTATCTCTGCCGGTGTCTCATAGTTAGGGCCTGTAAACTGCACATAAACACCTTTCTGAAGTTCAATGCCACATTCCACCGCACATTTACGGATCACATCCTGAAGGCGGAGACTGTATACTTCACTCATATCCGGAAATCTGGTTCCAAGCTCATCAATATTGGGTCCAATCAAAGGACTTGGAACTGCAGTTGTAATATGATCTGTAATCATCATAAGATCGCCGGGATGGAAGGATGGGTTGGCACCTCCGGCTGCATTGGTAAGAAGCAGTTTTTTTGCCCCAAGCAGCCCCATCAGGCGTGTCGGAAGAACTACATCAGACATTGGATATCCTTCATAATAATGAACCCGGCCCTGCATGATCACAACCGGTGTTTTTTCTACATAACCGAATACAAAGCGTCCTTTGTGTCCTTTTACTGTAGATACCGGAAAGCTTTCGATATCCGTATATTTAATGATCTGTTCGATCTGGATCCGCTCTGCAAAATCACCAAGTCCAGATCCCAGAACCAATGCGATTTCCGGTTTAAAATCTGTTTTCTCTCTTACACTTTCCAGACATGTCATTAATTTCTGATACATCGTTTCCGCTTCCTTTCTTATCTTAATATCGTCAGAGCCATGCCCCAAAAATCCCCTGTTTTCTGTTTTATTTTAATTTTCTTCTGAAAAAATCAATAATCCGTTTCCATGTCTCATCCTGGAAAAACTGAAGATCCGCATGATCTGCCCCGTCCAAAGTCAGCAAGGTTACATCACAGTCCTGCGCTTCCAGTAGATTATATAATGTTTTTGACTGTACATACGGTACTGTCCGGTCACAGTTTCCATGGATGATCAGAAATGGCGGTGCATCTTTTGTTACTTTGGATACAGGACTGCAGTTATATGCCTTTTCCCTGTTTCGCTTGGAATTAAAGCCCAGAAGAAGGGACTCTGCGGAAGAGGCACATTGTTCTGCGGATTCGCACGGAAACGCGGAAAGATCTGTGGGCGGATACCAGGGGCAGGCTGCCTGTACTTCGCTGGATTCTTCCAGATATTCTCCTACATCCAGGGCCGGATCATGATCCAGCGCAGCCATACATGTAAGATATCCTCCGGCGGATTCTCCCATAACTCCCATCTGCTCTTTGTTGATACGGAACCGGTCCGCATGCGCTTTCAGATAACGGATCGCTGCCTTTACATCCTGCAAAGGCATTGGATATGGCCCCTGATTGGAAGTGCGGTACTCCACACTTGCCACTACAAATCCGCCTGATGCCAGCCTGCTGAGATAAAGATTATGCGCCGACTTATCCATCATTAGCCAGGCCCCTCCGCAGATCCAGAGAATACATGGATAAGTTCTGCCATCCTGTGCCTCCGGATAGATAATATCCAGTTTCAGGTCTCTTCTGCAATGTCCAAACCAGGAGTCCACCTGTGCATAAGTCACATCATTTACCGTAATATACTGCGGTTTTTCTATTTCCAGTTTCAGTGTGTGCTTTTCTGCTTTTGCCATAGTATTTCCCCCTTTTTTGATCGTTATATTCTGTCTTTGAAATATCTTTTATTTTATCACAGTACCGGGAATTGTGCCTTTATTTTTTCATTCGATATTCCATTTCATTCCATTTTTCGTCACCCAGTACAGAAGCTGAGATTCCAATATATTCAAATCCCATTCTCCGGTACATCTCTACTTTTTCATCTACGCAGGTAAGAACCGCACGTTCTCTCCCTCTTTTCTGCTCACGGTCAAGATAACGCATCATCAGTTCTCTTGCAAGGCCCTGTCCACGGTATTTCGGGAGGACCTCAAGCCCCAGAAGCATATTATTTTTCCCATCAGGATCACAAAGATCTGCATTGGTAAAAAATTTATCCTGGAAAGCCTCCTCACTGGTCGTAAATCCTGTGAGATATCCTGCCAGCTTTCCGTTTTTCCGGTCAACTGCCACAAGGAACAGCTCCGGAATTTTTTCTACACGGTCTATAACATCCGCTCTGCTTATTGCCTCTGCCGGAGGAAAACAGATCTGCTCAATTTCCGCTGCCTGTTCTGCTTCCTCCCTGTGTATAGAACGGAATTCATATTTCTCTGAAAGTCTCATAATTCTTCTCCTTTGATTTTTCTCATCCATATATAGAATAACATTTTTCCGGAGAAAAACCTATCTTTTATTGTAAGCCTTATCGCAGGATCTCATCAATAGTTGAAACAGTACTGAAAGATCCTTTATTCCTGGAAATAATCTCTTTCACTTTCTGCAGTTCAAAGTAATTCACATAACAGATCAGTGTTTTATTTTCCCCCGCGATCACACCGGAAGAATTGATAATAGTACAGGTTTTATTCAGTTCTTCTTTAATATCGCAGATGATTGAATCTGGATCTTTTGTGATGATGGTCACCTGTTTCAATGCCTCAAAATGATCTGTGAAATGATCGATGATGGAAGTTGCCACGATGTACACCAGAAGACTTAAAAGTGCGGAATCTCTGTCAAGAAGTACAAACACCGCCCCATATACACAGGCATTGAATACAATTAATATGTAGGAAATACTGTAGTCTTTGCCCGAATGATTGTAGATTTTTTTTACAATGATATTGGCAAAAATCTCAGAGCCGTCAATGCAGCCACCATTTCGGAGAATCAGAGAAAGTCCTGCTCCAAGAATCGCCCCTCCGAAAGCCACCGCAATAAAATGTTCTGTATTTAGTTCAAAAGGGATTTTTTCAAAGTAGGAAAGACCTATTGTGTAGATTACAAAACCTACGAACGTTTTTGCAAAGAAATATTTACCGATAAGAATGATCCCGGCGATCAGAAATGGCAGAAAGACAATCAGTACACACAACGACAGATTATACCCAGTGAGTTTGCTTATGATAATGGCAATTCCGGCAGTTCCGTAATCGATGGCATCATTGGGAAGCAGGATACAGGCAACGGAAAAGCTGGCCAGTATGGCTCCGATAATGATCATCAGATACGAAAACAATGTTTTGATTTTTTTGTTCATAAAGACCTCCTTTTTGTAAGCAAAATTGTCTGTCAATAGCAGTAAAAAAGCTGCTATAATAGATTTTTCTATTGTAACAGCCTTGTTTTCCCTCTTTTGGAATGGATTTATTATATGATGTTTTCTTTTTCCTGTCAATGCTGCATTAACTCTGATATGCACCCTTCCTGTTTATAATAGCCATTTCCGGAATCATAACAGATCTGGCAGGTATTAAAAGCGGTACGGATGGTTCCATCCGAAGTCTTTACTGCCATCACTTCCATTTCTGTGCCATCTACATTTACAGAATAAAAAGCTGCATTTTCTGTCAGTTCGTCAACCGGTATGGTCAGGTTCCCGCCGGAGCTGACGCTGATTTCCTGATTTTCATCTGCTGTGGAAATCTCTTCTGTAGTTGTTGTTTCGGTTGCATTTCCACATCCTGCAAGCACTGTCATTGCTGTGAGAAACACCATACCTGTTATCATAAATTTTTTCATCTTTAACATTACTCCTCTGTTTTTATTTTCCTGTTACATAAATAGTCCCTGTGATCATGCCCATCCAGCAGCTATACGTATAGACGCCTTCTTTTTCCGGTATAAATTCGATGACATTTTCTCCGTTCTCGAAAGTATGATCCATTCCAAAATCCTGAAGGATCATCTTATAATTACATCCATTGATGCTGCCCTCCGGTACCTGGATCTCCCACTTTACAGGTTCCCCTGCCTTCACAGTAATATCCGGATACCGTCCAGAACGCAATATACTGGAAACATACTGCACTCCATCTTTTTCCACTGCCGTATCTGTCTGATCATTATCCTGCACATTGTCCGCTTCTGTTGCCGCCTTTTCGCCGGACCTGCTACCAAAACCTGATAGCGCACTCCCCTGAGACATCATAGCCAGCCCCATAACAACCACCAGGATCGCGCCTGTTTTTAGGATCTGTCTGGTAAATTTCTTTCCCAGTGCGGAAAAAATCGAACCAAATCCCAGCATCAGAGGAACCGTTCCCAGACTGAAACAGAACATGGAAAAAGCTCCGGAGGCCCAGCTTCCGGAAGCCAGTGCAACAATCTCCATAGACTGCAGTGGTCCACAGGGCATGAACCCATTACACAGCCCAACCAGAAAAGGTGTCCTTTTTTTCCATAAAGATTTCCTACCAGAAAATGAAATGTGAATCCTCAGTTTCCGAAGTCCCGGAAAAATCCCCAGCATATTTCCCCCCATAACGACCATGATAATTCCAGCCAGGAGTTTCAGAGATCCCTGAAACACGGTGGAAGTCTGTAAACTGTCACCGATCCCTGCCAGACCACCCACGGCCCCGAGAACTCCTCCTATCACAGTATAGGAAACAACCCGTCCCATATTATAGGAAAATGTATTCCGAAACATTGACCTTGATATTTCCTCTGCGTTCGCTTCTTGCTTCTGCAAGGTCTGGGAAAGATTGATCCCGCCACACATGGCAATACAATGTACAGAAGTGATCAGGCCAATGACAAACAGCATTCCATATCCCATTCCTGTCTCTGCAAGAGAATCCGGCGCAAGATGGTTAAGAATCCCAAAGTGTTGCAGGACCAGAAACAGAAAGGCGATCACAAAAATTTCTCCTGCCGCCTGACAGAAACGTTTTCTTCTGAATTTCTCCCCGGGGATCATCTGATATCCCAGATCCTCGATCAGCTTACGGATCTCATCCAGTGTGATCTGCTGTGGCTCATAGTAAAATTCTGCCTGTGACCGTTCATAACTGACTGTGACATCTGTAATCCCGGTTCTGGATCTCAGTGCATTCCAGATCCTAGTCTGACAGTTGATACAGGTCATACCATCAATATATACCCTCTCATGTTTCAATGTTTTTCTCCTCACCTTTTTCATAAGATTTCTGAATCAGACTCCCACATTCCATTTTTCATTTAAAACAAAACAAAAACTGTTACAATAAATCATAGATTCTACTGTAACAGTTTTTTATTTCCTAGTATTGTGATAGGCTTATTATATTATAGGTTTTATCCTCTGTCAACGCCGTCAGGAAATTTCACAGAATCTTCACGAACGACACTTTTCTCAGATCTGATACCAGCGGATCTCATTGGCTTCCAGATGAAGGTCAAAACTCTGTCCGTCCCCTGTGTAAACTGTGGTATCCTGTGGCTCATACGTGTTGTTTACCACACAGTATTTCTTATTTTTCACATAAGCATGTACTTCCACATTATAATTGGAAGAAAACCAACGGTGAAGTTCGCCTTCCGCTGCCGCTGACCAGAGTACAGCTCTGTAAAGAATACGGCTGTTACAGAAGCTGTACGGAAGTCCGCTGATATATACGCCTCTTCCTTTTCCGAAGCTCTTCACCGCCATCTGCACTTCCTGGTTGTTCTGAATCAGGATCTTCGTATCCGGCAGTGCAAAGATATTCTTTTTGCCCTCGCCGAAATCTACGGTTCCGTCTGTATCTTCCAGAATAAAATGATCTCTGTGTTCTTCCCAGTTGTATTTGTCTGTATTGAGATTAAATCCTCTTTCTTCCTCTACTCCCAGGATATCATCCAGCTGAAAGAATTTTCCCTGCCACTGGTGGGCTGCCGGCTCACCAACGCCGATAAAACCGCCGCCATTGTAGACAAATTTCCGCACTGCTGTAAGGATTTCCGGATTTGCCCAGTTCTCGCCGCCGGACTGTGCAGTGTCCGCATCACCTACATTGATGATCACGTCAAAATCATTAAGAAGATCTTTATTTTCACGGATATCATCGAAACTGATAAAGGAAACATCAAACGGCGCACCGCTTAATGCCTCGATGATTCCAAAATAAGAATAATTCTGTTTGTAATAGATAGCATGATGTACCATATGGTTGCCCCAGGAGCGCATTTTTCCCCAGCAGTTTAAAACTGCCACACGTTTTACGCAGTATGGCGTGGTTCCCTGGATATTGTCATAGAGCACACGAAATTCCTGGCATACTTCTTTGATATACTGTACGAAATCCGGAAATTCCAGAGCCAGCTTCAGATAGCCGCCATAGCCGATTCTCTGGATCGGGCTTCGAAGGATAGCTCTTCTTGCAGTTACCCAGTTTACTTTTGCCTCTTTTACCGGATCTCCGCCTTCATGGAAGGTATCCGGGAAAAAGTATGGAAGAAATCTTCCTTCTGTATATTTTACATGTTTGATATCGCTGAACAGACGTAAGGTTGCTCCGTTTCCAACACTTCCCACTACTGCATCCAGTCCGATGGAAGCAAACTCATCCATAAAAGGCTCCATGCCGATCCAGTGATCGCCCATGAACATCATGGCTTCTTTTCCATACTCATGGACAATATCTACCATTTCCTTTGCAAGCTTTGCCACTTCTCTTCTCTGAAAAGCCTGGAAATCTTTAAATTCCTTTGACGGGATACGGTAGGTATTATTCATATACCCCTGGTCAATGATAAACTCCGGACGGAATTTATAGCCTACTTCCCGCTCAAACTGTTCCAGAATATAAGGGCTCACTGAGGCAGAATATCCAAACCAGTCCACATATTTTTCTCTTGCCATCTCGTCAAAGATCAGCGTAAACTGATGAAAAAATGTGGTAAATCGTACCACGTTCACATAATCATGCGAATCCAGAAATCTGCGGAGACGTTCCAGGGAATGTGCCCGTGTTGCAGGCTGGCGCACATCAAAGGTGATCTGAGGCTCTACATCCTTCCAGTCATTGACAACAGCATTGTACATATGTACCGGGTCCCACATGATATATGCAAGAAAACTTACCGTATACTCATGAAACTCTTTTGCCGGACGGATCACCACATTTCCGGATTTTTCATCATAGGACCATTCTTCTGTACCGACAGCCTCTCCTGTGGTACGGTCCATAACTTCCCACCATCTTTTAATATCATCTCTGGTATTGACAGCAAGCATATCCGGATACAGATGGTCCATCAGGTGTATCTCCAGAGTATCGGAAACTGCCGTGTGAAAAGATGTCATGATATACATCTGCTGGATCTCTTCCGGATGTGCCTTCGCCCAGGCATTATCCTTTCTGGTAGTATAATAGGTAGCATATATCTTGGCCCCTGTATTTTTCAGCTCTGCCGGAAATTCTGTTCCGTCACAGTCACGGATGGCATCTGCACCCCACTCATCCAGCATTTTCAGTGTCTCCGGAATCACATCCAGATCTGTCGGGATGGTCACTCTTCCTTTTGTCTCGCTCATTATCTTTACCTCCATTGTAAAAATCCCCTGTTTTTTATTTCTGATATTTTTTTACGATTGCCTGCATCTGCTCCCATTTCTGCTCCATATCTGCCACCAGCTTAAACTGTGTACGACAGCGGTCCAGATTATGGTCTTCACGGTCGATTTTAAAATAATGATCTCCTTCCAGATAGTCAGTAAGAAAACGGATGCCACATTCATAGGTCATCACCTTGGCGCCCATAGGAAGCATCTCGATCTCCCTGGCGTTTAACTTGTCTCCACAACTTTCCAGAAAACCTTTCACGTAAATCTCGTAGAGCTCCATGTCACAGGAGACTTTACTTAAATCTTTCTCATCTTCCAGCGCAGTGCTGGCTCCGAACCGGATCGCATCACCAAAATCATTCATGGCCAGTCCTGGCATTACAGTATCCAGATCGACCACACAGATTCCCTTTCCCGTTTCCAGATCGATCATGATATTATTCAGTTTTGTATCGTTATGGGTTACCCGAAGTGGAACTTCCCCATTTTCCAGAAGTTTTCCAAATATTCCAGCCAGATCTTCATGCTGCAGTGCAAACGCAATTTCTTCTTTTACCGATGCGGCACGGTGACAGCAGTCCTTTTCCACGGCATCTTTCAGCGCCTGAAAACGCTTTTTTGTATCATGGAAATCCTTTATGGTTTCATGCAGAGTCTCTGCCGGATAATCAGCCAGCATTTCCTGAAATTTTCCAAATGCAACAGCACTTTCGTAAAAATCTTCCGGTTTTTCCACCAGATCATAGCTTACTGCATCGGTAATAAAAATATAGGCTCTCCAGCACTCTCCGTTCTCATCTGTCAGATATGCTTTTCCCTCTTTTGTGGGAATCAGATTCAGAACTTCCCGTTCCAGATCTCCACCCTTCTCAATGACCTTCTTTTTCAGATGTCCGGTGACTCCTGCGATATTTTCCATAAGCTCTTCCGGTTTCTGAAAGATCTCCCTGTTGATCTTCTGGAGGATCACCTTGATGGAGCCCATTTCTCCGATCCGGTATCTCAGCATGTAGGTTCCATTGATATGCCCGCTTCCGCAGGGGGCGCAGGAAATCAGTTCCCCGGTAAATGCAAACTGATCCGCGATTTTTTTTATCTCTTCTTTTTGTATCTTTGTCATCTTACCTTCTCTTTCCCAGACAGCAGTAAAAAGCATACCGTCCGAAAGCAGATATGCTTTATACTTTTTTGCTGTGATTATTTTTTCCCCTTTAAGATTCTTGTAGTAAGCGGGGCCATAATTTCACTGTCCGATCCATAAAGGACTTCGTAACCTTCCGGAACAGAAACTGTTTCCGTTTTCTCCCCGAAATTCTGGATAAACAGATATTCCGTATCTTCATTTTCCCTGGTTGTCACAGAAACTCCTTCCGGTATAAACGTAAGCGGCATCTCCACACCGGCTTCTTCTGCTGCTCGTCCCAGGAAGTCCTCATAAAAGGCTGCTTCCATATCGGCTGCCACATAGTAAACATGGCCTTTTCCATATTTTTTGTGAGTCAGCACCGGATAGCCCTGATAAAAATCTTTTCCGTAACGCATCAGCACTTCCGCATCGGAAACTTTTGCTAGCTCACAGAGATTTTTGCAGGTATAGCTTTCTGTAAGTTTGAGGTGATTTCCGGTTTCCGGAATACCGGTATTTTCTTCCCAGTCATAAAGCGCATCGATTTCTTCTGCACGGATGCCTGCTGTTTCCATGAGACCGTGAGGCGTTCCCCCAAGATAACATTTATCTGTCTCATCTACAAGTCCGGACCAGTAGGAAATTACCAGTGTACCTCCATTTTCAGCAAAGGTACGAAGCTTTTCGGCGTATCCGTGATAGAACATATAGGCCATCGGTACTGTTACCAGCTTATAATCAGACAGGTCATGTTCCATACTGATAATATCGGTATTATAACCTTTTCTTCGAAGTGCACGATATTGTTTCTGTACGTTTTCCTGGTAATGCATATCTTCATTTCGAGGTCCCTGGGCATCTTTCAGCGCCCAGTCATTTTCACGGTCATAAAGAACAGCCACCGGAGACTTCGTTACACTTCCCACAGTTTCCTGGATCTGTTCCAGAACTTTTCCTACCTCTGTCACTTCACGAAAAACTCTGGTATCATCACCGCCATAGTGATCGATCACCGCACCGTGGAATTTCTCGGAGGCACCCTGACTCTGGCGGAGCTGGAAATACAGGACACTGTCGGAACCATGGGCGACTGCCTGCAGGGAAGCAGCCAGATGCATTCCCGGTTTTTTCAGCTT
>ENA-OOZG01002124-OOZG01002124.1-human-gut-metagenome-genome-assembly--contig:-NODE-2124-length-12891-cov-4.597538_pt1 | contig 12891 bp, 16 predicted proteins | sample MGYA00241706_ERZ501384 | MGnify/ENA primary metagenome ERZ501384 (study PRJEB25962, sample SAMEA2042742) | human gut metagenome | biome: human gut; feature: human-associated habitat; material: faeces... | reverse complement strand
AATCCAAAGCTGAGGAAATCTATGGAAAAGCAAAGGAACTTGTTCCTGTACTTCCTAAGGATGACATTACAAAGCTTATTATCAAGCAGGCTGTAAACCAGCTTAACAGTGCTTCTACAACCGTTGAATCACTACGCACACTTATGAATGAAACTGCATCCAAACTCCCAGAGTATCCTATTGTTATGGCGATGAAAGGGGTTGGTGCTTCGCTTGGTCCTCAATTGATGGCTGAGATTGGTGATGTTTCCCGTTTTACCCATAAAATGTATGTCGCCAACCATTCGTCATGATTACCTCTGATCATAGAACAATTGTCTCCCAGTTCCATTACTTTAAAATATAAATCTACTGGATTTGGATTGTAATCAGAACGGTCGAACAAATCTCCTAAGATGAACAGCTTGTCCTCTTTGGAAAATTCAATCACCTTTAATAATTCACAAAACTTTTGATAATCATTATGAATATCACTAACGACATAATGCATTTTCTTATTTTCTCCTATAACATTTTTGCCACAGTTCCGAATAATCTCTAAGATTAAGACAAGATTCTTTTCTCCAGATAGGCTCTCCCCAATAACGGTAATCGCATATATCCCACGATTCATTTTCTTTCCGATAATGGTTTGATTTTCCACTCTGACCATCATTAGGGTTCAATTTTGATCTTCGACGAATTCTTCTATTTGCCAGCTTTTTAGCAGATCGATCTTTATCCCATTTATAAACTGGTGTATGTTTATAGCTTCGACTCATAATATACCGTCTCCATATTCGATAAATTTTCTTTTTATCCCGACATCTACAACATAATATCTTCTGGCTTTTTAGCTTCTTCCAGCATATTTTCTGATAAGCTTTTTTTCCGACATACTTCAGCATATTTTCTGGCATATTTCAGAACCAAATCTGGGCAAAATTCTTTTCCATTGCTTTTATGACTCAAATAATCTCCCAACGCTTCCATTGCGTATCTCAAAGCCTGCCTTTTGGGATCATCTTCTATACATGTTGGAAATTCTACTTCGAGATACAACGGATTAATATGCTCATGTGACCAGATTCCTGATTCTGTTAGCTTATAACAAATCATCTGTATATCTGAAAAATCAACATACCAATTTTTTTCTTCTATACGCTCCAGATATCGATTCCAATCCGCTTCTCCCTCAATCAAAACATAATAGGAACCATTCCTTATATCTTTTACCGGTGTACCAGCTTGTAATGGACAAGGCATTTTTATGAAATGATATTCGAATCGTTCCACTTGATAGCTATCTACAATTTTTTCTTCTTCTGGAAGCTCGTAAGAACTGAATCGTTCTATTTCTCCACTCATATTTAAAGTAACGGATGCTACCGCAGTACCGTCATATGCGCAGTATTCTTCCGTCTCAAAACCCAGATTTGGATTTCCTCGCCACGGATTGCGTACAATTTCGTCTGCATCTGTATCTACAATCAACTGCTTACTTATTCGACATTTCAATTCATATATCTGCATATATTTTTTTGCATATTTTAAAGCTCTGTTATAATCAGAGAAAAATCCCCCCTTTTCATATTCCAGATCTTCGACAACATAAACATATTTTCCGGACTGATTATAGATAAATGTTTCAAATGTCTTTTTTTCATAATTCAGCCGTTCGTTAATTTGTCTTCTTAGAGTTTCATCTCTCGTGTCTTCCGACAGTTCCTCCAAGGCATCTAAAATTTCCTGCCTGAGTCTGCCTGGTGCATTCCAGATTAAGGTAGCCTTCTGAAAATCTGTAAATGCAAAATCAATTTCTTCAAAACATTTTTTCATCCATTGAGATGGAACTATCTCAAACATCTTACTTCCTCCATACACAATTCCTGTTCTACCGAACCTGGAAAAGTCGCAAATATATCTCTTTATCAATTCTCAAATTCTTCACGTTTTACTTCCCTGAAGCTATCCTCTTTTAATTATTCATCTTCCTCATCAGACAAATATTTTATAATCCCTTCCCGAATCTCTCTTGCTATCTTCAGCTCTCGTTCATTCATTCCACTGGCATTTTTTAAACCCGGATGAAAAAGAGCATCGATCACAAAAGCCGTACCTTCTACACTATCATTTACAAGGAGAACTCCATATTCTTCAATATGTTCTATTTCATCTAATGCCTGCTTTAACCTTCTGTGAATGGATTCTTTGCTCTCAGTACCTCTATTTTTTAATCGATGTAATAATTCTTCAAATGATGGTGGAATCAAAAATACCGACTGAATATTTTGTTTTTCTCTAATCTGTCTCGCTCCCTGCGAATCAATCTCAATTATTACATTTTTCCCCTTAAAATAATTCTTGTAAACATCCTTTTTAAGTGTTCCATAATATTCTCCGGCATACTCAGCAAATTCAAGAAATTCATTCTTGTTTATCAAATCTTCAAATTCTTCTCGCTTCTTAAAATAATAAGATTTTCCATCCACTTCACCTTTCCTTGGCTTTCTTGTTGTAGCTGATACAGATACGACATACTTTTCAGGATATTCTGTTAATAATTGTTGTATAACAGTCCCTTTTCCAACTCCTGAAAATCCAGAAAGAATCAATAATTTTCCCAGTGTGGCTTTTATATGCTTCTCATCAATATGCTTATATAAACACTTTTTTCTATAGTTTTCATAATCCTCCACCAAAATGTCATATTCAATTGTTTCAATTTTCCCATGTATCCTGTAAATATCTGTTCCTGCAATAACTCCTTTGCATTTTGTTTTTTTCTTTCCATTATCGAAATAAAACTCCACCAAATCATCTTTTTCAAAAAGAGGTGCACGCACTTCATATCTCCAGTTGATTTTTTCTATTTCATCCTCTGTCTTGGCATGTAAAAGTAACGTAGCTTTTATGCAAGAGTCCTCCCAGCGATAATAAATCATCTTCTCCGGAGTTGGAAGATTTTCCATGAACAAATCATAAATATCATTTCGCACAAATAACTTTGTACATGACACATTTTCTGCTAACTTCCATTGTCTTGTATCACACTGATTTAACACTGGAAATAAAGAAGCCCATTCTCTATAATAGTTAAGATTATTTAACTCAGGTCCGTAAAATTGATATGATCTACCATCTTCAGAGATCATAATCACGCACCCTGGTCCACCCATTCCAGATGGTGCATAAAACCCATAGGCAACAATTTTCTCAAATAATTTTTCTGTCAAATCTGATAATTTTAACTGTACTCTATCTTCAAATTTCATACTTGTCCTCCGCAGTTATTTTGCATCTTCCATTAACATCCGGATTTTTTCGAAATCATATTCTCTTATTATCTGGGCTCCTTCAGTACATTTTACTTCGTGATCTGTTACCACCACATCTGCTTCCATAGGATCTTCAACAATTTTTTCTGCCATCATAGAAAAGAAATCATACATATTCATAACATCTGTAAGATGAAAATAATCTGTCAAGAATGAAAGATTTGTATCTCCAGCCACCCTTGATTTACTATTGTTTGCTACATTAAGCCAGACAAATTCATTCGTGAAAAGATCGATTCCAAACAGATATGCAAAGGTACTCTCACAATTCACAAGATATGCCGATTTTACTGTCTTAGGTTCATATACTTGTCCACTATCATCCCAATCTCTCAGCATATACCCCGCCTTACAAAAGCATTTATTAAAGTTTTTCCCAGAATAAACGTTATCGCAAAAAATCAAATATCGATATTCAGAATACCGTGCCTTGAATTCCGGAAGATTGATATCAAAGTATTCAGAACCTCCCAGATAACCGCTTGTTTCATCACCAGAATAGGTAATTGCTCCTGACTGGTGTCTCGACATCGTTCTCCAGGAAAATTCTCTCCGATTACCATCTTCTGTAAGTGCAAATACCGAAAGATCAATATCGTTCACCTTCTCCCAATAGGTAAATGCCCTTAGCTTTTTTCCCTCGTCTATTGGAATCCTGCTTCCTTTAGAAAGAACACCCAATCCTCCTTGCGAAGTATTTTCTGCTAATGGAAGTGTATAATTTTTCATGGACGGTTCAATATATACCTTTCCCAGTCGATTTCTGAGTTTCTCAGAAAGTTTTGAACGAATCATTTTCCCAACTTCTTTTACCTGCTCTTCCGTAAGCCTGCTTTGACATTTCTTACTCTCCTCTGGTGTTTCATAATGAACCTTCATGAGATTATGCTGTGTAAACTTGAAAATACGTCCGTCCTTTCTCTGCACTCCTTCATATCTAAACAATAATTGCAGCAAAATCAATGTACTGCAATCCTCTGGGAATTCCGAAAGGAATGTTTGCTCATCTTCTCGATCCATACGGCTGATAATGTAATCCATATTTCGAAGCAATGCAGATGTTCCTTTCTTTTCCCGCAATAATTCTGCTGCTTGCTGATATCTGTTTTCCTGCATCAGCTTTTCAAACTCACTGTATACAGACTCATTGCCTTTCGTTCTCATGGCATGTACAAATATTTCCGCCTCTTCGTTTTTCGGCTGATAATGAATATGATGTAAGAACCCATTCCATAGCTGCTTCTTTTCATAACATGTACAAATATTGCACCTGTCACCTCGAAACATTCTGTCCAGTAGTGCCGTTAAGAATTTTCTATCCTGATTTTTAAAATTCAGTTTTTTCGGATTATCATTGTGATAATACCGATAGTTTAATTCATCTACTATTTTCATAACATCCGACAGATTCAAACTGTCTGCCAGCGAAAGATTTTTCGTGTCAATTAAAAGTCTTACACAGGTATTCTTTGATACAATATCCGGAATATTTTCAAGATGGTCACGAATAAATGTAAGTACAAGCGTATACTGCCTCTCACTCAATGGTCGCGAACCTGACAATAAATCCTTCACAATCACTCGTACCGTTTCTTCTGCTTCTTCTTCCGTTTGTATCACAAATTCCTGTACTTCTGTCTCTTCCTGAAAAGCCGCACGTTCAAAATCTTTTTCAAACATAGAATGCCCAGGCTCTTCAAAATTGCCAAGCCCGTACGCATTAAAATAATGTGCAAGCTGATCAAATAATAATTCCTCTGTAGAAAGATTTCGGACACTCTGAGGGAATCCTCTATAAAACGGTTTCGGAACATTTTCTCCAAATCTTTTTGATAGTTCTTTTACCATTCCGCAATGCACAAGCTCCCTGCCCTTTGTAATTTTTACGCCAAAGAAATGAGCCATTGCAAACAAGGTTTCAAAAACATGCTTTTCTTCTGTCTCTCCATCACTGACAAGAATATGCTTTTCAAACAAATAGTCCTTGTATATCTCTTTCATGTCCGCACCTCTTTCTATTATGCTTTAAATAATGCCGACTGATCTTGCCACTCATATACACCTAATTTGAAGTAAGTAACAATAGCTGTCGGCATCCTTTTGGCGATATTATCGGATTAAATCTGTGCTCTACCAACTGAGCTACAGAACTTTTAAAGTTCTGGTGGGAGTCGAACCCACGACAACAAACTCCCAAAGAAGTAAATCCGATTAGCTGCCAAATTCTTTCTACTTATGCTTTTAAGATAAAATCTTTTCTGTTTCTTATATAACGTTTAGTATTAAAACTATTGTACATCATTGCCCTAAATTTCCGCTTCTACTCCTGCCAGAATTTCCGCTAAAGTTCGCGGTGTATAATTCATATAGGGAAGCATACATCCCACATTACATGCCCATAACTTTTTGTCATATACGTGTCTACAATCATTCTCCTGCATCTGTCTCAGACAGTTTTGATAAAACCGGTCTTCTTCACTTTCATGTGTATGTCCATACAGCAAAATTTTTCCACGTCCCATGTTTTTCCAAGAAAAAATCGGATAATGAGATAATACCAATCCATATTTTTCTTTTCCAACTGAATCATAAATTTCTTTATAATCACAAATTTCAGTAAATAACTGTTGATACCTGTAATCAGACACATCATCATGGTTACCTTTAATCAGCACCTTTCTTCCCTTTAGACGTGCCACAAAAGCAATCAGATCTTCGTTTTTTCCACGCAGACTCATATCACCTAATAGATATACAAAATCACCATTCGTCACCCGATCATTCCAGTTTTTCAGGATTACTTCATGCATTTCCTGTACAGATTCAAATGGACGATGGTCAAATTTAATTGCATTTTCATGAAACAAATGCAAATCACTGATATAATATTTCATCTAATTCAACCTTCTTTCATTCAATCATCAATTTACCGATACTAGTCACGGCAGTTTTTTGCAAAATATCTTTGCTTTTTTCTTTTTTATCCCTGCTCATCCCATTCCGGAAAAATTGTAAATTTCCCATTTTGATAGCCTGCCAACAGTTTTCCCCTCATATCGTTGTACCAGGCTCTCAACGTTGATTGGAGGTAATATGTTTCGTCTTTATCGGTTTCTAAAATATTGCCAGTCTGTACATCCATATGAAAAATGATTTTTCCTTTGTCTCCACCATAATACTCCATTGTCAAATAGTCATCTGCATCCTTTGCAAATACCATAATACTGTCATAAATAATAGATATAAGACGATATTCCGGGTTCCACCATAATTCTTTTATATCTATCTCAGTTTTCTCTATCGGTAACCATGCCAACACACTATCAAATTCTAAAACTCCTCCTCGACTTTGTCTGAAACTTCCAGGTATTTTCCCGTGATCAGTACTCCATAACCCTGTGTCCCAACAACCAGCGCTTAGATGACCACCCTTTTCAACAATCAAACAAACCTCAAAATCATGTGGAAGCCTGTCTTTTATATAATTAAAGCCTTTCAGCGTTACTTCTCCCGGCTTATTTGATATAGCAAACACTTCATTTGTACCCATAATTATTTCTCCATCATTTTTAATATAGCTCAAATCAGATTCAACGAATTATCCCAAAAACAGATTTTATATTTCTTCAATCTCAGGTAAAAAATGGCAGTTGTCTTTGCAATTAATAGGAAAATACGAAGATACTCTTGAGCAAAATGCATCCCCTGTTTCTTCTGTGTTACCAATATCGATTTTAAACTTACATTTTCCACATTTCATACGTTTTTTACCCCTATGTTTTCTTCATTTCTTTTAACGCTATTCATGTTATGTACACATTGATTCCTTTTCATAGATCATCTTAATAACGGGACATATGTTAATTTCCTTATCTTCATCCACAAATCCCTGCATTACTAAAATCGGACCATCTTCTGGATTATCTCTGTGAAAGCCTATCTTTTTCAACAGTTCTACTGCAGGCGTATTCTCTGCAAGTGTTGTCGCATACAATCTATCTACCGTGATCTGATTATGATCTACTGACACTCCTTCTCCAAATATTGTTTTTATTACTGCCTTACAAGCCTCTTCACAATATCCATTTTTTCTATAGTTTTTGGCTATATAGAATTCTATTTCATAATCTCCATTCAGCTCACGATGAAATCCTACATAACCGATAAATTCTTCTATAGAATCTTTTGGGAAAATGGAATAGATACATTCTTCATGCCCAGTTCTTTCAAAATACGTTGCAAACTCAGATAAGTTTTTCTCCGAAAATTCTACTCCGCAAAATTCTTGAAAATTACCATCTTCTCGTAGCATTTTCAAAAACGGTTTGGAATCTCGTTTATTGACTCCTGGTAATAATTTTAATCTTTGGGTTTTGCTTTCTCTTCCTGTATTCATAAATAATCACCATCCTCCTAATCGTTCGACAAATCCTCAAGTTCATCTGCTATGTTAAGAGTTTATTGTGCTTGGCACCAAGTGTACTTTTTTCAAAAAGTTTAGCGACAGTTGTCTTCGCACTGCCCGGATTACCTCCAAAGATCATATTCATGGAACATGACTGATACTCCTTGCCCTTTCGCTTTCTACGTTCCTTTTCAACAACATCCGATGCAATAATGCTTTTAATCTGTTTTTTAACAATATCAAATCCTATTAACTTGTTAATTTTGTCATCCTATCCATTCATTTCTTATACTACCAAAGATTATAATCTTGATTGTCAACATAACCTTTTTCCCTTAACTCTGTAAGGTATTTTATTGCATATTCCGCCTTCCATTCACCGTCTTTCATTTTCATAAGCGGTGATAAACAATCTCTAAAATGGGCAAAAGGCTTATCAAATAGCTGGTTCTCCAACTCCTTCTCATATTCCAGCAGAAATTCCGGCAGATAACATTCATAACAAAAATCATTATCTTCATTTACCCAAAACCTTCCCATGGCAGATGACAAATATAAATTTGCTGCATTTGCGAACTCAATATATGCAGACTTTGTTGTCGTTGTAATTACGACCGGATGCAAAAACATTATTGAATGAATTTGCCCTTCTATAGCAGTATCAATTACGATTTGTAACTCCCAACTAAATATTTCATTCTCTATTAATGTAAATAGATGAAAGTCCTCCTTCATAAAATACCCGTCTTTTTTATCTTTTATAGTCATTTGAAATAATCTGGCATTTTTCTTGAGAATCTTTCTTAATTTTTGCTTTTGTATGCTATTCATTCGCTAATCCGTCTCCTTTTTACACAATATTATTTATCAATTTCTGACACCCTATAGATAATTTCATTCTGTCTTTCCTCAAAGAAATATTTTTTATTATCTATTTCATATAAACCTTTTTGGGACTTACCTGATTTTAAAAACATCTCCGTGGTAAGCAACTTGGATTTAAGTTGAAGTTCTTCTAATTGCTTAACATCCTTATTCGTTAATAAAAAGTCAATTGTTACACCAAAGTAACTGGCAAATCGAATTAATGTATCGATAGAAGGATAACTCGTGGCATTTTCAATATTCGATATAGCGCTAGGCGTTAAGCCTATTTCATTTCCCAGATTTCCTTGGGATAACCCTCGAGAAACACGCAATCTTGCTATATTTCTTCCTATGTACTTTATGTCCATGGAACCTCCTTTTATTATACTTGAAATTCATCTAAGACGCTGTTTTCAAATAGCAAAATCTACACACCAGTAGTGTTGTTATTTTGAAAATTTCTCTAAAATTTCTATTCCCATTTAGGAATATAGTTTCTATCATCGATATAAATATCGCAGCTAATTTTCCTTGAATTATTTCCATACAATTCCTTTATTTCTAGAAGATTATCATTAATTGCATCGAATACCAAATTAAATTCTCTGCACCATTCTATTGCTTTATATAATGCATCCCCCTCCCTGCATGTCCACAAAATAATTTTGTTGCCCTCTCTTTGAAGTTTCAACAATTTATCAATTAATTTTCGATTAGGCTCACCTACTCCAGGCCAATTTCCATGACATAGCGTTCCGTCGAAATCCACTCCGATTATCATATTCTTCATATTATCACCATTAAGCTACTACACGGGCTACAATCAAACTATGGTCTGGCACCCCTATTATCCTATGTTCGCCAAATACATCCAGATACTCCGCTTCTAACACCCTCAATTTATCTGAAGTACACAAATGATCAATCTTCATATAGCCTCTATAACTCATTCCATCAATAGGTGCCACCTTGATATCTTTCTTCTCAAGTGATTCAACGAACATCTGATAATTAAAAAATCTACGTGCTTGATCCTTCCTATATCTTTCAGTAATCACTCCATGATTAAAATCTCCCGTTATACATAAATTTTCCTTATTTTCAATAGAATCTAAGTAATCCAATATCTTATTCCACTGTGCCTTTCTATCAATATAATCCGCATCATTACTACCAGAAATCAATATTCTGACTGTGACAATATCAATTGTTTTACCTTCTTTCTCTACTTGAATGTGTAACATATGTGGATCTTCAAACATATTTATTATCTTTACCGAATATTCCTTCTTTACCATACACATAATGCCTCTCTGATTTAATGTATCTAATCCTTTATACGGAACATACCCAGCCATTTCAAACGTTTCCATATATTTAGCATCATTGCACTCCATATATTCGACATTACAGTACACGTCTGCTCCTAATTTTAGTTGTTTCTCTGCCACCTCCTTTGATAAAAGATAATCATTATTCCCTTTTCCTAATCTTTTCTCTACTCTCAAATTTAATGAGGTCTCTACAATCTTAATTTCCACTCTTACACTCCTTCGTCATATATTTTTTCTTATTTTCTCTTGATTTATTAATTGACAGTGATAATATCTCATCAGTAATTTAAATAATTTGTAACTATTCACTAACCCAAAAGTTACAATCAAAATCCATTTAGAAGCACCTGCAGTGCTGGATTTTTCCTGTTACCACTTTTTATGCGGACTGTGCAGTTAAGCACAGTCCTGTTCTGAATAGTTAAAATAATTAGTTATACCTCTTTACTGGTGCATACGCACTGACAGCGACATATCCGCGCGCAACCGCAAGACCAAGAACTCCGCGCGCAACTTCAAAGAAATAGCCTAATATGTTTTGTAAGTAAGTCATACATTCTTTACTAGTATGCCGCATCGGTATACCATCACATTCCATAAATCCGTATATAAAGGTCTCCACTATCCCCCTCCTTGCACTCTGTAATGAGCTTATTTTTGTCTTTATTACATTCTAGCACAGTCTTTTTTCTATGTCAATAATTAAATTTATTATGTGCTTATTTTGAATTTTATTGCAGAATTGGTCTGTTTGTGATATCATATAGAAAAGAGACGAAAGCGAGGTTATTAAATGTTTGAATATAATTTATCTGTCAGTCTATCTGATAATTCAACTCTTAACGATAAAATAATTGATATAATGAAAAAATCTGCAGATGAAGCAAACTCAAGAACAAATGCTTTGAGAAAAGGAAGATTTTTCAAAATAGGTGAGTTAATTGATTCTTCGCATATATCAGTACAACTAATATCAGATTCTGAAGTTATTCCTTCAAGAGCTTTGACTGCATTATCCAGATCCATGATTGCTATAGATACCGAAAATATCCTAGAAGAACATTTTTATCGTGGATGTGTATTAAAATCAGAGATTATGGCGACTTCTAAAAATGTTAATATTACTAATATATCAGACGTCCAATTACTTACAACACTCACAGAGATGCTATTTGGTCAAACCAACATGAATAATAGGGATAAAAAATTGAGCAGAGAGTATACTGAAAAGATACGTTCAATAATGCTCGAATACATTAATCAAAAAACATTAAATGATAATCAGTTCAAAGCGCAATAATTCAAAAACGAGAGTGTAACAGAAACTGTGTAAGTTCTTCTAACCTGCTCTCCAGATTTTATCAAATGCCAGAATTGTCAGTCAAGGCTGAAACCCTTACCTTGACAGACAATCCAGCATTTAAAATAGGATAGTCAAGCAAGTGATAGGATGATTATCAGACAATACTTACACACTCTTTTAAACATTCGTAAACGCTCAATAGCGAGTACGTTATTTTTCATTGTAATACTTATAAAAAAAGAAACGCTCCTACAAGCGCTTCTTCTTACCATACTAGGGCTTCGATCAAAAAGTTAGTGGGCCACAAAGTGGGCCATTTTTCAAAAACTTATATGAATTTATATAGAATTATATCCTAGTCAAAAATCCGCTAAATGCTCTAGCTATCAGCATTTAAATGTACTTAACAACTTATGTGGACATATATGAAATCAGGCTCACAATATCGATTCCTAATTTCATTTTTTATATTTCCTCCTATAAATCCTTTGATTTTCAGTATAATTATCTAAATTCAGTACTCTGTATTATACCATAGCCTTTTCTCTTTGTGAATATTTAAGTTTCTGTTTTCTTTACACTTGTAAGCGACCTTATTTGTAAAACTTAATTTTCTCTAAGAAATTTGTTGCGCCTGCCACCAATGACAGATCGTTCTTGATGAAAATTTTTTTCGGTTATTTGAATACCTGAAAACCAAAAACACTCACCCATTCCGGGTGAATGCTTTATCAAAATTTCCTTATTTTGTTGTTTGATTTATGAACCGGCAATTCATCATACATTGCTTTAAAAAGTCCAGCCAAATATTCCTTACTGTCAACATCTTCTACTAACAGCATCTCCTTTGCCCCTTCATACGGTAATTCATAAATCGCAGTTGCCATATAAAAAACTGCAGATTTTGTCGGTTTCACAAGTAACCTGTCATCATATATGCCTCCGACAATCCTGCCACGATAATATATGATATATTCTCCCATCATTGCACGATAATTAATTTCTTCTAAATCAGATAACTGCTCTAATATAAATTGTAAATATTCTTTGCTTGAGGCCATGTTTTTGTCCTTTCAAATACCTGCATTTTCAAATTATACTGTAATCTCAATTTGATTATCTTCAACCGCAACAATGCAGCTTTCGTAATATCCATCACCCGTAGTCCGTGGTCCACTGATAACCTCATAACCATCCGCTTTTAATTCTGCCGTCAACGCATCCACTATTTCTATACTTCCTACGCTAAAAGCTATATGTGAATATCCAGTACGAACTATTTTCTTCGGTAAATCAGCCATTTCCGGTAAATTCATTATTTCAATACGTGCACCATCCTCAAATGTGAGAAAATACGAATAAAAGCCTGTTTTCTGATTATGATATCCAGCATTTGATTTTGCTCCCAAATATTTCATAAAGAATTTTTTTGTATTTTCCAAATCATTTACATAAAGTGCAACATGTTCAATTCTCATGATTATTACTCCAATTCCTGATGCTCTGATTCATCGTTCAAATCGTTTCACCCTTTCAACTTATCTGCATTTCCTGTAAGAAATGATCCATATGCTCTTCCAGTAACTTTATCACTTGACTTTTGTCTTCTGCTCCATCATATATGCTGTAAAGCAAAAAAATAGGTCCATAAAAATCAAGTGCTGT
>ENA-OOZG01002118-OOZG01002118.1-human-gut-metagenome-genome-assembly--contig:-NODE-2118-length-12912-cov-1.913121_pt1 | contig 12912 bp, 6 predicted proteins | sample MGYA00241706_ERZ501384 | MGnify/ENA primary metagenome ERZ501384 (study PRJEB25962, sample SAMEA2042742) | human gut metagenome | biome: human gut; feature: human-associated habitat; material: faeces... | reverse complement strand
ATACATTAGATGCAAACGGAAACACAGATAAGATTCTTGTTTCCATGCGTGATCAGAGTGCAGTTTACCAGTTTGATTTTAACACAGGAGCAATCGACTGGATTCTTGGCGGTAAAGCATCCACTCTGAAAGGTTATGAGGGATATGCTTCTACACGTACTGATGACAATGGTGTAGCATTCCAGGCATTGACGTTCGGACAGCATTTTGCACGCTATACAAATAAAGATGAGAATGGCATGATCACAGGCAATACACAGATCAGCGTTTTCGATAACCATACAGGTATCGGACCGTTCCTGACATCTCCGACTTATCCGGGAGCACCTGCTACACTGACACGTACTTTACAGGTAAGCATCAATGAGAAAAAAGGAACTGCAAAAGTATACAATGCGATCAAAGGTACTGACCTGACAGACAAAAATGGAAAATACCATATCGCAAGTCATTGCGGAAGTGTACAGTATGACAGTGATACATCCGTAACCATCGGATGGGGACTTCACGGTGTTATCGATAATATCCCGGCATTTGTTCCGGATCAGGCAAGAAAAAATCTGGATGCAAACTATCCGGATATTGCACTGAAACAGGGATGCCGCCCGGTATTTACTGACTATAACATGGCAGCAGGAACCATTTCCTTCGAACTGACACCGGTCAGAAACCAGATGAACTTAGACAGTCCGGATGCACTGTTCTCTTACAGAACTTACAAAAACGCATACTAAAACAGAAGCATAAATACGTTGCTTTTCAGATGAAAAGATACAATCCCGGGGAAATATCCCCGGGATTTATTGCGTCTGAGGGGAAAAAAGTGTAAACTGATTTTATCTCAGTCGAGAATATGCTCGCTTTTATAAGTAGGAGTGCAAGCACTGCCTGAGAGAATGATGGAGTTTTGCGTATTGGGAGGAAGGATATATGAGGCTGGAACAGATATCGTATTTTCTGAGTGTGGCAGAGCACGGCAATATCACGGCGGCTGCAAGATCACTCTACATTTCTCAGCCTGCACTGAGCAAACAGATCACGTTGTTGGAACAGGAGATCGGTCTGCCGCTGTTTGAACGGCAGGCCAGAGGGGTCACCCTGACCAGAGCTGGCATGCAGTTTCAGAAGGATCTGAAAAATATATTAAAAGAATTGGAAAATGCCAAGAAGAATGCGGTCCTTGCAGGGCGGGCACAGAAACCACTGCTGAATATCGGCTGTTTTGACGGTGTTTATTCGGATGATTTTCTTCCAGCCCTGTACGAATATCTGCGAGAGGCAGCACCGGAGCAGAAACTGGTGCTGCACAAATGTGATTTTGTAGAAGGAAATGAATACCTCCGAAAAGGAAAAATTGACCTGTGGCTGACTTTGGGGTCTTCCTGGGAAGAGACGGACGGATTTTTAAAGAAAGAGCTGCTTTATCGGAAAGGTGCCTTGATCTATTCTGCCAAATCTCTGCCGGGAAAGAAAGAACAGCCCGTCTGGGAAGATTTCCGGGATGAGCCTTGTATTCTGATCAAAAAGAGCCAGAGTCCGACGATGTTTCAGCATTCGCTGGATACGCTGGAGATGCTGGGATTGGATACCGGAACCATTGAAGTCGTGGAGAATATCGGAACAGAACTCAGTTATGTGAAACTGGGACGGGGCTACTGTTTGTTGTCGGAAGAGGCGATTCAGGGAAGCGGGGAACTGCGAAGCATACCGCTGCCCGAGGGACGCGGCGTTGATGTGGTGGCAGTCTGGCCGGAGGAGAATGAGGCATTGACGACATTGCTGGAAGCATATCCTAATCAGATATAGCGGAGATACCGATGAAGCATAGCGGAATAGAAGATGCAGGTGTATTTGACCGGATGGATGTGCGTTATTGTGGAAATAAAAATCGGAGAAGATTTGGAAAGTGTTTGGGAAAACGATGATAGAAGGATTTGATGAGATCGTACTGGCGTGGGAAAAACACGAACTTTTTTATAAGGAGCTATATGAGAAAAAGAAGGGGAATCCGGCAGAATACCGCAGATTTCTGTCACAGCTGAATGTGGAGGATCTGCGGGAGGAAGGACTTGTGGTTCCGGATCTGTATGACACTTTTGAGATTTACGGGGAAACGACACCGATCTTTGATCTGAATACGGACATTGCGGTGTGGAAGCATTCCCGTTATACACCGGCTTATCTGCATGCGCACCGGTATTTTGAGATTGTATGTGTGGTGAGCGGACATGCACGACACCGCGTCAGCGGCGAAACTGTCATGGAGTTGCAGCCCGGTGATATCTGTATCCTGCCGGATGGAGTCTGCCATTCACTGGAAGTCATAAATGATGATGGCATCGTGATCAATGTCATGCTCAAGAAAAGTACCTTTCAGTATACTTTTTTTGATATTTTATCTTCGGACAATCTGCTGTCCCGTTTTTTTCAGGATGCACTGCTGGAGCACAAGGAGAACAATTATTTGTTCTTCCGTACCGGAAATGAGGAAGACGATACGATTGAGTGCTGTATCAAGGCAATGTTCCTGAATTATTATAAACATCGCAAATATTATGACAAAATGATAAAACATCTGGTGTCATGTCTGTTTATTCTTTTACTCAGAAACTACAATAAGTATTATATTCCGGACAAAAATAGTCAAAAAGAACTGAAGATTATGCGGTATCTGCAGGAGCATTATGCGGATGCCACGCTGGAACATGCGGCGGCATACTTCAATTACAGTACGTCGTATTTCAGCAGAATGGTAAAGCACAATACCGGGTGTAACTTTACGGAACTTCTGGTGAAATACCGTCTGGAGCTTGCCTGTCGCCTGCTGCGGGAAAGCAGACTGAAAGTCGGGGAGATCTGCGAGATCATCGGTTACCGCAACCTGGAACACTTCAACCGGCAGTTTCGGAAGGAATTTGACCGGACGCCGACCCAGTATCGCAGGGAACATCGGGGTAATGTCAAAAAAGATCAAATTTAAGGGTGAAAATCCGGGTATTAAAAATGTACCTGTATTTGTACAATAAAACTATCAACCGCTTGGGGGAAAAAGGAGGAGTTTTATGAAAGCGAAACAGGTATTAGGGTGTCTGTTGTCAGCAGCAATGGTCACATCCTGTCTGCCGGGAACTGCATTTGCAGCAGGAGCAGCGAACAAACCGACGGACGGCGGCAAAGAAGCTGTAAAAGCAGATGATACAGCGGGAAAAATTGTATCAGAGACAACCGGAACGAAGGAGAACGGCATTGCGACTTGCGGCGCAGTGAAGGACGATGGTATCGTGACCTACAAAGTCTATCTGCCGGATGGATACAGTGAGGATATGAGTTATCCGACCGTTTATCTGATGCCGTATGACGGTTACAGTGCTGACATTTATATCAACGATGGAATTGCAGAGACACTGGACAGCATTATGAACGGCGAAGATGCCATTCCGATGGTTGTAGTTATGCCGGAATTTACCGAGACACAGGATTATGACACACTGCTTGGAGAAGTAGTTGCGGATGTGGAAGCAAAATATTCCGTAATCCCGGACAAACAGTACCGTGCGATCCTCGGTGTGAACGTAGGCGGTTACATGGCATATGAGAATGCACTGGTGGCAAAATCAGATCTGTTCTATGGTGTGGGTTCCCATATGGGTGATTTTATCAGTGAGGCAAATCCATATCTGGAAAAAGGTGCCATTACAGACAATCTGCCGGACAGTTCTGTGATCCGAAGCGGTGACTACTATTATTACATTGACGCTCCGAATGGCGATGCAGCTACGACAGTGGCCGGAGGAACAAAAGACATCGGTTACAAACTGGAAGTAAATTCCGGTGCATACGGCGCACTTGCAGAGCGTTACAGAAACTATGGTGGAGCCACATCCGATCTTCAATATGTGGAATATGCGGTACTGGCAGGAAATGCGGATGCAGATTATTATCTCGCTGCACTGGGACGTTCCATGAACCGTTTCAGCACCAGATTTACTGAAAATATATATGACGCATCACTCAGCTGTACACCGCAGGCGGTTACCTCTGATGTAAAATCCGCAAAAGCAGAAGTGACACTGACCATGAAAGAAGATATTGCAAAATTTGCAAAAGAAATGCCGGAAGTGGAAGTAACTGTTCAGATGTCTGATCCGGACAGCGGAGAGATCTTAGATACTCAGACAAAAAATGTCAAAGAACTTGCGGCAGGTGAGAGTACAAACATCGGCTTTGATCTGGATACCGCAAAAATGGCAGACGGAATCAACACCACACTGACCGCAGAGGTATCCTTTATGGGAATGTCTCATCAGGCAGGCAACTTGTCCATGGTGGCAGTACAGGATACCGGTACAGCAGATGATGAGCAGCAGGTTGACCTGATGGGCGACTGGTATTTTAAAGCTTACAAACCATACTCACGCAATGATGCTAGTACCGTAGAACTGGATAAAGTAGCAAACCTCACAGAGCAGGAGTATACAAGCTGGGGAGTTGTTCAGCCGTGCCTGGGCTGGTGGACCGCAGACTTTGATGAGTCTCTGGGCGGAAATGCCAACTATTCCGGATATGCATGGTATGTAAGAACTTTTGACCTGCCGGAAGAAAAAGATTTCAAGACAGAGGGACTGGTTGTGGCAGTCGGCTGTTTTGATGAGTCAAATGAAGTATATATCAATGGAAAACTCATCGGTTCCAACGGTATTAACTTTAACGATGAGGGTGTCGGCTTCTATGACGGATCCAATCCGTGGGATGTAAATAATGTATATGCACTGGATTCCAGCGTCCTGAATTACGGTGGAAAGAATACCATTGCAATCCGTACCTGCAACAGCAGCGGTGGCGGCGGTTGGTATCAGGGACCGGTAGGAATCTATACCGTAGCAGCTTACAATAAAGCAGCAGGCAAACCATCCGTATACGCTTCTGATGATATCGCCGGTGCGGTAAAAGAGGCGGCAGCTGCACAGCAGAATGCTCTGGAAACAGAGAATATCGAGGCTTACCAGAATACACTCAGTGTAGAGTATTACGAGTCCGGATATGACAGAGCAAGACGTGTGGCACAGGCATCTGACTGGATGAATATATACGACAATATCAAAGTTACCGATACCGGTGTGGGCGTATTTGTGGATGGAGATTTGTATAATTATCAGGCAGCCCGCGTGATCACAGGCGAAAAAGACGGTGAGACCGTTGAAATCCTGAACGATCCGGAAGTATCCGAATATTACAAAGTAGAAGATGGACAGACAATCATGTACGGAAGCCATTCCAGATTTTTCCAGGATGATTATGTATCCGAGGCACTGGACGGAACAACACAGACATTCCGTGTATATCTGCCGGAAGGATATTATGAGGAAGGAAATGCACAGCGTTATCCGACCTTATATCTGCTCCATGGAATCAACAGCCAGAGTACGACATATGCCATTGACAAAATTGACCAGGTGCTGGATGAAGCGATTGCAGCCGGAGAGATCGAGCCGATGATTGTAGTCATCCCGGATGATCCGACGAAATCAAGCTTCTGGGGCGGAAAATATGCGGATATGGTTACCGATGATCTGCTTCCGACCGTTGATAAACGGTATCGCACCATTGATGATGAGAGATATCGCATGACATCCGGCTGCTCCATGGGCGGTGGCGGATCCGTAAATATCGGGATGTTCAATTCTGATCTGTTCTCCGGTGTCATCAGTTTCTATGGTGCGATCCGTATGGTAGAAAATGGATACACGGCAGCAGCACAGACTCCGGACGGATATCTGAATCAGTTCTCCGTATTCCTTGCATGCGGAAATCAGGATATGTATGCATTTTATGATGATCAGGAACTGTTAAGCCGCGTGCTGACAGAAAAAGGAGTGGAGCATTTCCATCTGATCGACGTGGGCGCACATGATAATATTTTCTATCTGCCGCAGTTTGTACCATCTCTTGCATATGTAACAGGTCATATGTATCATACAGAAGATTCTGCAGAAATCCTGAGCGGAACTGCAGACGTAAATGTAACAGACAAACTGGAAGTAACATACAATGTTGCAGTAGGAGATAAGGTTTCTGATTACCTCAATCAGGTAATGGCTCTGGATGGCACAGTTTTCACACCGGATCTGAGCATCCCGGTAGAAGTCGTAGTTACTCAGAATGGCGTAAAAGTAGCTGATGTAACAGATTATCAGACCGCAGGAGCAGCAACAACACTGACCAATACTGTCTCCATTCCGACAGATGATCTTGATCTGAATGTAGATTATACCGTTGATGTATATGCAACGGTACTGGAAAATACAGCATGCATTGCAAGCACAACCGTAAATTCTTACCAGACCGGTATCTACAATGTGGATGGTGAGGATGTATATTATGTAGACGGACAGCGTCAGTACATCACAGGCGTGGTTCAGGTAGGTGATGCATGGTACAACCTGGTAAACGGCGTAGTTCAGAAACAGGTAACCGTAGCAGGTAATGCATACGGCTGGTGGTACATTAACGAAGACGGTATCGTAGACTTCAGTTATACCGGACTTGCACCGAATACATATGGTTGGTGGTACGTGGAAAACGGAGCAGTAAGCTTTGCAGCAAATGGTCTTGTATATGACAGCAAATACGGCTGGTGGTATGTAGAAAGAAGTGCTATCAACTTCGGTTACATCGGACTGGTACAGAACGCATACGGCTGGTGGTACGTGGAAGGTGGAGCCATCAATTTCCAGGCAACCGGACTGGTGCAGAATGCATATGGCTGGTGGTATGTGGAAAACGGAGCCATCAACTTCAACTACAACAGTCTTGCACCAAACGCATACGGCTGGTGGAAGATCACCGGCGGTCAGGTAGACTTTGGATTTACCGGTTATGTAAATTACGGTGGAGTAAACTACCGCGTGGTAAATGGACAGGTTCAATTTTAATCTGATTAAGGGAAATCGCCATTGATAGGTCTTATTGTTCACTGCTTATTGAGGCTGGAGTCATCTTACATTTGATATAAGGCAATATAGAACAGGAAAACGGGAAGTCTCCGGCAGAAATGCCGGGGGCTTTTCTGTTGCATTTTGTAAAAATTAAAAAAATTTGAAATTATGTTTGTTTGAAATTCTAGTTGTTTCGAAAAAGATTTGCTGATAAAATAAACGAAATAATGAGTAACAGTGCTTTTTGAGTGGGATATGGTTTCTGCTTGAAAGACAGGAATGTGAAACAGAAAAATCAGAAGAACTTGAAGAAAAATAAGAGGGATAGAACAGAATGATTAAATTTACAGATGTTTCCTTTGGATTTCCACAGAAGGATTTATATAATGAGATTTGTTTTGAAATCGTGGAGGGCGATCACGCAGCACTCATTGGCAGCAACGGCACCGGCAAGAGTACACTGATCGACATGATCATCCACACGGATGACTATTTATACGACGGAAAAATTGAGAAGGATGAAGCCGTACGGATCGGTTACATTCCGCAGTTTGTAAAGCATGAAGCAGAAGAAATTTCCGCTTTTGATTTTCTGGCAAAACCATTTGTGGAACTGCAGAAAAAATCAGAGGCAATCTGTGCGGAGATGGAGACTTCAGAAGATATGGACGAAGTTTATGGCCGTTATCAGAACGTATTGGATGAGATGGATGCCATTGACGCATACAATTATGATTCCAATATCCGAAAAGAACTTGCAATTGCAGGGATGACAGAACTGGAAGACACTTCTGTCACAAAAATTTCCGGTGGAGAGTTCAAGCTTTTATCTATCATCCGGAGTATGCTTTTGAAACCGCAGCTTCTGATCATGGATGAGCCGGATGTATTTCTTGATTTTGAAAATATCATCGGTCTTTCCAAACTGATCAACAATTATGAGGGAACCATCATTGCGATTTCCCATAACCGACTGCTGTTAAGCCAGTGCTTCGATAAGATCCTGCATCTGGAAAACAAGGAACTGCAGGAGTTCCCGGGCACTTTTACAGAATATAATCAGGCGATGCTTGAGACAAAAGTGCAGATGGCAGAGCAGGCTACAAAAGATGCTGAGTGGATCGCCGTGCAGGAGAAGCTGATCGAGAAGATTCGTTCAGAGGCAACGTATATTGATAATCCGGCGAAAGGAAGACAGCTCAAAGCCCGTGTATCTTATCTGGAGCGGCTTCAGGCAAGACAGTGTAAGAATCCGTTTATTGAAAATCATGGATATGATTTTACTTTCCCGGAGGTGGAACTGCCGGAGGATTTTGAGCCGGATCATGCGCCGGTTGTGATCTCCGTGAAAGATTATGCACTTTCCTTTGACCGGGAATTACTGAAAAATGTTTCCTTTGATATCAAGGCTGGTGAGAAAGTGGCCATCGTTGGTGCAAACGGAACCGGAAAATCCAGTATGCTGAAAGATATTTACGAAAGCATGAAGTCAGATTCTGACCGCATCGGTTATTACACTCAGATTTTCGATGATGATCCGGAACAGCTTTCCGGCGGCGAGCGGAATATCAAACAGCTCAGAGCATTGTGCGAGTCAGATGCGGAAATACTGTTTCTGGATGAACCGTCCAGCCATTTGGATACCTATGCGCAGATTGCTCTTGAAAAAGCGATCAAAGAGTATCAGGGAACGGTACTTATGGTAACACATGATTTCTATACCGTTGCAAACTGTGCAGACCGCATTTTATTACTTGAGAATGGCACGGTCCGTGAACAGAGTGGCAGAGCATATCGCAAGAGTATTTATAAAAAATATTTTGAGAGCGATATTTTTGAGGCAGAGCGCATCCGTGTGGAAAAGGAAGTGCGGATCCATGCACTGCTCAGAGATGGTAAGTGGAAAGAAGCGAAGAACGTATTGTAGGGCATCTGACAAAAACTTTGAAGAAACGTATAAATTCAGAGTAAATAATGTTGAAGAAATGCATACTCTGTGATATTTTTTCCTATTTTATCGATTCACATCCGTATCTTACAAAAATGTAAGATTAGAGGCAGAAATGTAAGCCAAATCAATGGATTGCATTTCTGCCTTTTGTTATGATAGTGTCAACAAAGAAACAAGCATGCTGAAACAACAAAGAAAAACATTCTGCAAAACATGAAATTATGAAAATTATGAAATGTCGGACAGAACACAGCAAAGGAGTGACCATCATGGCAATTTTGGAAGTAAATAATGTGAAAAAAATATATACGACACGATTTGGCGGCAATCAGGTGCAGGCGTTGAGTAACATCAACTTTTCCGTAGAAAAAGGAGAGTATGTGGCGATCATGGGTGAATCCGGTTCCGGAAAAACAACCTTGCTGAACATTCTGGCAGCGCTGGATAAACCGACCTCAGGCGAGGTTCTGCTGAACGGGAAAAATCTGGTATCTGTAAAGGAAAAAGAGATTTCTGCGTTCCGCCGGGATCATCTGGGATTTGTATTTCAGGATTTTAATCTTTTGGATAATTTTTCCCTAAAAGATAATATCTTTCTCCCACTGGTACTTTCCGGTGTGGATTACAAGGAGATGGAAAAACGCATCCGTCCGATTGCGCAGAAGCTTGAAATTACCGAACTTCTGGAAAAATATCCATATGAAGTGTCCGGCGGGCAGAAACAGCGTGCAGCAGTAGCCCGTGCACTGATCACCAACCCGGAACTGGTTCTTGCGGATGAACCGACGGGCGCGCTGGATTCCAGGGCAACGGACGGACTGCTGAAGCTTTTTTCACAGATCAATGCAGAAGGACAGACCGTTGTAATGGTAACGCACAGTACAAAGGCGGCAAGCCACGCAAACCGCATTCTATTTATAAAAGACGGTGAAGTGTTCCATCAGATTTATCGGGGAAATGCGACAAATGAGCAGTTATATGTGAAGATTTCCGATGCGTTGACCGTATTGACGACAGGTGGTGAAGAGCATGAATAATATTTATGTACGTCTGGCAAAGACAAATATTCAGAATAACCGGCAGCTGTATCTGCCATACATTATTTCAGGCATCGTTACGGTGATGATGTTTTACCTGATGATGTTTATCAACAATAATCCGGGATTGAAAAGTATTCCGGGATCCATAAACCTGAAAACAATTATGGCGCTTGGTGTTGGTATTATTACTATTTTTGCTTATATTTTCATTTTTTATACCAATAGTTTCATTAGCAAACGCCGGAAAAAAGAGATTGGTGTGTACAATATCCTGGGTATGGAAAAACGACACATTGCGAGAGTTCTTGGGTTGGAAACTGTTTTTGTGGCAATGCTTGTCATCGTAGGTGGTATTTTATCAGGTATTATATTTTCCAAACTGATCCTGATGCTGCTTTACCGTATGCTGGGATTTCAGGAGAGTGTATCATTTTATATTGCCAAAGCAGGAATTGCGTGGGCGGTCATTGTTTTTGGTGTATTATATATGCTTACGTTGCTCTACAATCTGCTGCAGATCCGTCTGGCAAATCCAATCGAATTACTGCACGGAGGAAATGTGGGAGAAAAAGAGCCAAAGACCAAAGGTGTGATGGCAGTTGCAGGAGCCGCATGTCTGGCTGTGGCTTACTATATTGCAATTACCACAGAGAATCCAATGGAAGTGCTGATGAAATTTTTACTTGCAGTTGTTCTAGTAATTGTTGGAACTTATTTTCTGTTTACCGCAGGAAGTATTGCTATTTTGAAAATGCTGCGTAAAAACAAAAAGTTTTACTATAATAAAAAGCATTTTACGGCGGTATCCGGTATGTTATATCGTATGAAACAGAATGCGGCCGGATTGGCAAGCATCTGTGTGTTGTCTACCATGGTGCTGGTGATGATCTCCATGACGGTCAGTATGTTTGCCGGTGTGGATGATGAGCTGAAAGAGCGGTATCCGTATGAGTTATCCTATAGCGTAGATGCAGACAAAATAGAGAAAAATCCAGACTGTCAGAAGATTTATCAGACGATTGCAGATACAATCGCAAAGCAGGGCAGGGAAATGACGGATTCTTCGATGTTCAGTTACTTTCAGTTATTTATGAAGAGAGAGGGTTCCATGTTTGAGTTCATTGATCATGATACGGACTATGCGGAATTATCGGAGGTAACTTTCCTGACGAGAGAAAATCTGCTTGCCTATGACAGTTCCCTGAAACCAGCAGATGTTCCGGAACCGGAAGCTGGCAAAATCGACATTTATAGTAAAAACGGGTACGATGAAAGTGTATTTTGCTATCTCGGACAGGATTTTGCAATAAATCACAGTTTCAGATATGAATCAGAAGCGGATGCTTATCTTTCGGTGAAGAATAGTTTTTATGTGGTTGCGGATGAAGCTACCCTGAGCCGGATGTATGAATTGCAAATAGCGGCAGGAGCAAATGCAGATGGTTCCGGTATGTATTCGCTTTATCGGACAGAAATGAATTTTGAATATGATGGAACAAAAGAAGAAAAACTGGCGTGTGAAGATGCCGTCAGTAAGGCGATTTCCGCTCATAGTCTGGATGATTCCGGTTATCTGTGCAGCAGAACCGAAAATGAAAAAAGTTTTTATGTTTTATATGGAGGACTGTTTTTCTTAGGGCTGTTCCTTGGCATTATGTTTCTGATGGTTACGGTTATGATCATTTTTTACAAACAGATTTCCGAAGGGTATGATGACAGAGAGCGTTATATTATTATGGAAAAAGTAGGTATGAGCAATGCAGAAGTAAAGGCATCGATCCAGTCACAGATCCGAATCGTATTTTTCCTGCCGCTGGTGATGGCAGCTGTGCATGTGGCAGCAGCGTTTCCGATGATCCGACGGCTGCTGGCAATGCTGAACCTGACGAATGTGCCATTGTTTGTGACCTGCCTGCTTGTTACAATTCTGGTGTTTACCGCGATTTACTATCTGGTTTTCCGGATTACATCCAGAGCATATTATAAGATTGTATCCAGATAAAAATAGAAAATTTATCGCCTGAAGTTTTGGTATTACTGCATGTCAGCATGATCGATATATGGAGAAATATGCTGAGTGAACTGTAATGATAAAATTTCAGGCGATTTTGCGTAAAAAAATACCTTTGCTTAGTTGAATTTCAGCGAATTTAATAGTATAATTTCCGTAGATTGTTAGAATTATAACAAAGAAACTGGAAAACAGATATGAGGAGGAATCTATGATGCTTAACTGGAAAAATTTAGATACCCTTGCTTCCTACGAGGAGCTGAAAAAAGTAGAGCCTGTCAATGTGGCAGAGGCAATGTCCGGAGAAAACGGCGCAGAACGTGTAAAAAATTACAGCATTCCGATGATGGATGGTCTTACTTATAATTATGCTGCAAAAGCAGTTGATGATAAAGTGCTTGCAGCGCTGGCAAAACTTGCCGGGGAAGCACAGTTGATTGAAAAATATGAGTCTCTGTACAACGGAGCAGTGATCAATACAGGAGAGAACCGTCTGGTACTTCACCAGCTTACCCGTGGCCAGTTAGGCGATGACGTAGTGGCTGAAGGCGTAAACAAACGTGAGTTTTATGTAGCACAGCAGCAGAAGATCGCTGATTTTGCAAACAAAGTACATGCAGGCGAGATCACAAATGCAGCAGGCGAGAAATTTACAACCGTTGTTCAGATCGGTATCGGCGGAAGTGATTTAGGTCCGCGTGCCATGTATCTTGCATTAGAGAACTGGGCAAAAGTAAATAACAAATTCAAAATGGAAGCAAAATTCATCAGCAATGTGGATCCGGATGATGCAGCAGCTGTATTAAATTCCATTGATGTGGCACACTCCATCTTCATTCTGGTTTCCAAATCAGGTACAACCTTAGAGACACTTACAAACGAATCCTTTGTAAAAGATGCTCTTGCAAAAGCAGGTCTGGATGCTTCCAAGCATATGATCGCTGTAACAAGTGAGACATCTCCGCTGGCTAAGAG
>ENA-OOZG01002117-OOZG01002117.1-human-gut-metagenome-genome-assembly--contig:-NODE-2117-length-12915-cov-2.135381_pt1 | contig 12915 bp, 10 predicted proteins | sample MGYA00241706_ERZ501384 | MGnify/ENA primary metagenome ERZ501384 (study PRJEB25962, sample SAMEA2042742) | human gut metagenome | biome: human gut; feature: human-associated habitat; material: faeces... | reverse complement strand
AATTCATCCAGATATACCAGTTCCTTCTGATGGCGCTTCAGATTCTTCTTTTGTGTTCCTGAGAAATAGTGAATTCCTTCTGCCTTGATTCCCGGAAGTTCCTTTGCCTTTTTCAGAATTTCTAATACCGTATCTTCGTCCATTCCAAACTGATTTCCGCTCGTAAGCCGCGGGTATAACCGGAGCACACCATCCTCCGGATGTTCCTCGCTCCATTCTGCAAAATATTGGAAATGCAGTGGGGATTCAACCGTATATGCACATCTATTTCCACAATATGAAAGTATCTCCCGGATATCATCCCGTTTTTTCATAACACCTGAAATAAATAATTTTTCCGATGGTACCTGCAGTCTCCGGCAGATCCGGAATTCTCCCATGGAGCAGACTTCGATGCGGTCTGCCCACTGAGCCATATATCCTGTCAGAAATGGATTCGCCTTCATCGCATAACAAAGGCTGATCCCCGGACCAAAGCCTGCACGGATACGATCTGTTTGTTCTTTTAAGATATCCAGATCAAACACGTAAAGCGGAGTTCCATATTTTTTTGCAGCATTAAACAGCATTTCTTTTTTCACAATATTTTCTCCTTTCTTATGCTGCTCCTCTCAAACCCCAATGTACAGCCTTTATTTTTTCCATAATTCTTAAAATAATTACGGTCTGTCTTGCCATTCTTGTTCAACGGCATTTCATCTACCTGAATCAATTTTGTCGGAACCATATAGACCGGAAGTTGTTCCTTCATCTGTTTTCTGACATCTGAGGCTGCTTTCTCTCCAAGATAAAATCCCATAATACGATTTTTCTCCATATCAAAGACACAGCAGCTCTTCTCCACTCCATCAAGTGCTGTCATAGAACGCTCAATTTCCTCCAGCTCAATCCGGTGTCCCATATGTTTGATCTGGAAATCTTTTCTTCCTGCAAATACGATATTTCCTTCTTCGTCATAACTTCCAAGATCTCCGGTTCGATACATTCTCTGTTCTGTTCCATCTACAGGATACAGCACAAACTTCTCCGCTGTCTGCTCAGGTTCTTTATAATAGCCATTCGCCAGAGATTCTCCTGCCGAGCAGATTTCCCCCTGTACACCAGGTTCTGTCAACTGTTTACCTTCCTCGTCTACAAGGATTACTCTTCTTCCCGGGAATGCCTTACCGGCCGGTATTTTCTCACTGTCCTCATACTGTCGCTCAATCGGGAAATAGGTACAGTTACAAGTAATCTCAGTTGGTCCATATAAATTTACAAATTTTGCATCCGGCAGTTTTTCCTGCCAGATACGCAGTTGTTTTGGCGGCATTGCTTCTCCGCTGAACATAACTCTTTTCACTGATTCCGGTACTCTGTAATTCAGTCCTTTCAGTGCAGAAACAAGTGTCAATGCAGAAACAGCCCATGTCAGATTGGTCACTTTCTTATCGCAAAGATAATCCAGAAGTCTCGGCGGTGTCGAGAAGTATTCTTTCGGTATCAAAACAAGCTGTGCCCCTGTCATGATGCTGGAATAAATATCTTTCACAGACACGTCAAAATCAAATGGTGCCTGATTTCCAATCACATCTTCTGATGTAATCTCAAAGATTTCTGTAAAATGACGGATAAACCGGCTGACAGCACCATGACTTACTACAATCGCCTTCGGAGTTCCTGTAGACCCAGAAGTGAAAATTCCATACAAAGCATCTGTCTCTTTCCATTGTCCCTGGATCTGTTCAAGTTTACTGCGCTGTTCTTCTGACAAATCCGTTCCTGTTGTCGGTAGAAGTGTCTCCGGTCCGATCACTTTCTCTTCGAGTCCTATTCCGACTGCTGCCAGCTGCTCTTTTCCCTTCTCATCAGAAATGATCACTTCCGGCTCCAGCTTCTCCATAATCTTTCGCAGACGTTCCGCCGGGTTCATCGGATTCACCGGAACATAAAAACATCCTGCATAAACGATTCCAAGCATCACTGCCAGTGTTTCTGAACTTTTCTCTAAAAGAACCGGAATCGGATTTCCCGGTTGAACTTTTTTACTTAATTCTGCACCTATCACCTGAGCTTTCTTCACAAGTCCTTTCCAAGTCAGCTCCTGATTTACATCCGAAACAGCAACCCTGTCTTCATACTTTTCCGCTGTCTGCTCCAGGCTCCACAAAATATTCAACTCTTCTTTTGCTATCATTTTCCTACACCCGTTTCTTTTGCCACTTCTATTTTTCCTTGTATTCTTGCAAGGTTCTGCTTATACTGTTCGGCCAGCTGATTCCATGCTTCATACGTCGGATCGTTTCTATGATCTTCCAGTTCATAATTCTCTTCTAAATAATTTCCAAGATACGAAGTCACCTTCTCTGCCCCATAAACATTCAGATGATCGCCCTTATCCTGTGTATCTTCTGTCCAGTTCAACCCTAATTCTTCCACCTTCTTATTCAGATCCAGATATGTGATTCCTTTTCCATCCGCATATTCCTGTATCTCTGCATGCCGTTTATGATTCCAGTTCTTTGGTGATGGCATACTTACAAGCAATAACTGCGCATTATTCTTTTCACACAGTTCTTCAATTTTCTCCAGATAAACCTTTACATACTCAGGCATTGTTTCACATTTTTTCTTTTTCTTCATATAATCCGGTTTTCCTTCATATGGATCAACCTCATCCCTGATCACAAACCCCTTGTAATTCGTATGCATTTCCGGCTCATCTACTACTGTCTTCCACAGATTATGATAACGGAAAACCGGCAGATAATACTGTCCTGCCTGCGTTAATATCTCCTGTGTACTTTTTACTGCTCCAATATCACGGAACAATGTATTTGTCTCAAGTATCACAATCTTTGGAGACTGTTTCTTAAATGCATGTTTCAGCATGTAATAAGTCTCTGGAATTCTCTGTGCTCCCTGTCCACAGTCATAAGTTGTAATCCCTTTATCGTCCCACAATCGCATTGTTGATACGGAATTATAGCTTTCGCTGTCACCGGCCACCAGCAGATCCAGTGTATCTTCCGGCTCAACTGTAAGAGCCGCAAACGGACGGTTTCTTCCGGTCACTTCTCCATTCAGCTGATGCACCACATAATATTCCATCCCGACAGAACTTGCCAACAGAAATACTGCCAGTATTACAATAAAGAGAACTCCTCTTTTTATCTTACTCATTCTTATCACCTCAGAAACCGGCGTAGATCAGATCTTGAATCTGATATCCATCCCCATACGCTGCGAAGATTAAAATACCTATAATCAAAGCATAATACAATCCCCAACGCACCGGTACAGCCAGTTCTCCCATTTTCTTCTGCACAGGGATTCCGTGCTCTTTCATAGAACCCACAATTCCGACGATCAGGCATCCCACTATCACCGCCAGATAATCTGCCCGCTCGAGCCCGAGTGTATACAGTGTCCCATCTGTTAATTGTCCTGCATCAAAATGCTTTATCATATTGCAGAACATATACCATCCGGCCTTCAATCCATTTGCACGGAAAAATAATTCTCCGACCACAATGATCACCCACGTCTTTGCGATCTGAATCGTTCTCCAAACCCTCGTCTCTGGATTGATATGACATGTTTCCAAAATGCAGTCTCGAACCGGTTCTACAGCAATCCCAAGCATGATCAGAACAAAGTAATACATTCCATAAAAAATATAATTCCACTGCGCACCATGCCAGACTCCGTTCGCAACCCACACTGGGAACAGGGCGATTGCAGAAGTCACCAGTCTTGTAATATGTTTTCCGCAATGCTTTCTTCCATACTGGTTCCATTTCTTAACCAATCCGGATACCGATACCGGATAGAAAATATATGCCTTGAACCACGCGCCGAGTGTAATATGCCATCTGCGCCAGAATTCCGAAGGATTCTTCGCACAGAACGGCTGTCGGAAGTTTTCCGGAAGGCAGATACCAAACAACTTTCCACTTCCTATAATGATGTCCATACAGCCGGAGAATTCCATATAAAGCTGAATCACGTAACCAATCGCTGCTGCAAGAATCACTGCACCATGATAGTCTGCATAATGGTCAAACACTTGATTTACCATCAGTGCCATACGGTCAGCTATCACCATCTTTTTAAAGAGTCCCCAGAAGATTCTTACATAACCATCGACCACGTTTCTATATTCCAATGGCTTTCCTGTATACAAAGTATCTGCCACATCTGAATATCTTGCGATTGGTCCCTCCATGATCTGTGGGAAGAATCCAAGAAACAATGCGGTTCTCCAGATTTCTGTCTCTGCCTGTATGGTTCCCCAGTACACATCTGTCATATAACCAATAGCCTGCAATGTATAAAATGATATTCCAATTGGCATTAATAGATTTTCCGGTCTCCATCCTTCCAGAACCGGATGTCCAAACAGATGACTTAAATTCACCGTAAAGAAATCAAAATATTTCAGATAGCCGAGAATTCCAAGTAAAATGAAGATGCCAAGTGCAAGAACTCTTCGTCCTTTTTTCTGATATTCCATCTTCACTGCTTTCTTTTGTTTCCGTTCCAGACCTTCTACAGCCTTCGCTTCCTGCATCCGGATCACAGTCAGCCAGATGCCGATACAATGGGTCAAAAGCGTTGTTCCTAAAAGATAAACCAGTAATTTCCCACTTAGCAGATAAAAGAAAATCCAGCTGAATGCAAGCAAGACTCTTCCTCTCCATTTCTCCGGTGCAAGCTGATAGACGAACAGACAGACCGGAAGAAATAAGAAGATATATATGATCGAATGATATCCCATCTTTTGTAGTTCTCCTTCTTTTGTGAACTGTGTTCCCTGGCAACGTATCTATACAGGTACAAACGGTTCTGATTTAAATCTCTTTTATTATTTCATCAACATCTTAAAGCATACTCTCTACATTTCTTAAGATTTTATAAATTTGTCTCCCGTTCAAACTGGTATGGTTTATTTTTGTAAAAGTGGCTCTTTTTTATAGTCCACTTCTGTTGTATAGTATGATAAATCTTAAAGGAAAGAGGTTTTTGTTATGAATTCTAAGTCAACAGTAACATTAAAGAAACTTGTCATGGCTGCACTGTTCGCAGCGCTTGCCTGTGTTGCTACGATGTCAATCAAGATTCCTACTCCCGGAACAAGCGGATATATTCACCCGGGTGATGCGATTGTTATCCTTGCTGGTGTTGTTCTCGGACCTGCATGGGGATTCCTCGCAGGCGGTATCGGATCTGCTATGGCAGACCTGCTCGGAGGATATTTTGTCTATGTTCCGATCACATTTGTGATCAAAGGACTGGTATCTCTTTGCTCCGCCCTTCTTTACCGTAAAGTAGGTAAGAATTCCAAGAGCCGTTACACAGCAGTCATCCTCGGCGGTGTTGCTGATATCATTCTCGTTGCCGGTGGTTACTGCCTGTGCGAGTACTTTATCTACGGAGCCGGCGCATTCGCAAGCGTTCCGGCGAACCTGGTCCAGGGAATCGGTGGACTAATCCTTTCTGCTGTACTTTATCCGATTTTGATTGCAATTCCGGATGTAAAACAGACAGCACTTGCGAATTCATAAGTTTTGTTTATTAACTGATAAGCCCTATAATATTGCACGCAAAATCCCCCATGGGAAGACAGAATCTTTACTTCTTCTCATGGGGGATTTTGTTGTATCTAAATACTTATTTTCACATAAAGAAAAAAGTCCGGAAACAATCATTTCCAGACTTCCTAAGAGGCGCAGACCGGATTTGAACCGGTGAATCAGGGTGTTGCAGACCCACGCCTTACCGCTTGGCTACTGCGCCGTATTTATTTAACTATTAAAGTATAGCAAAATACATGCAGTACGTCAATGGTGTTTTCTTTGATTTTTAACTTCATTATTCAACTTCTACAGGAATGAATGAAAATGTTGTCACATCAAACAATCCCATATCTGTCAGCTTAATCTCCGGAATTACTGCAAGTGACATAAAGCACAGTGTCATTACCGGCTCCACATCTCCACAGATTCCAAGTTCTTCATATGCTTTCTCGTGAATATCTGTCAGTTTCTGATCTACCCACTCACCACTCTGATCACTCATTAGTCCGGCAATCGGCATTGGCATGCTCTCGATCACTTTTCCTTCCTTCACAAGAACAATACCACCTTCCTGCTCGATCAGACTGTTCACGGCAAATTCCATCTCCTCATCATTAACTCCAACAACAATGATGTTATGAGAATCGTGAGCCACTGAAAGTGCTACAGCACCTTCTTTGATTCCGTATCCTTTCAGGAATCCACAAGCTACATTTCCTGTTCCCTGATGACGCTCAACAACAGCTACTTTTACAAGATCAACTCCTGGATTTCTTACGAACTCTCCATTTGCATCCAACTCAATCTCTGCTGTATCTTTCGCTGTTACAACTCCACCCGGAAGAATCTTGATTACATTTACTTTGTTTGATTTCAAATTCATTTTAAATTTCTCTTTGGAGAAATCTTTTACAATCACACTTCCCTTAACAGAAGAGATATCACATTTTTTGATCTCTGGCAGATATTTTCCTTCTTCTGCCACCAGCGTACCTTCTACAAATACACGGTTTACATGGAAATCTTTCAGATCATCCAGAAGAACAACATCCCCACGGTATCCCGGTGCAATTGCTCCTCTGTCTTTCAGGTCAAAGCATTCTGCTGCGTTAAGTGTTGCCATACGAATTGCTGTCACAGGATCAAGACCTTCCTCTACACAGATACGCAGATGATTATCAAGATGTCCTTCGTGAAGGATTGTCTTCGGCTGACGGTCATCAGAACAGAGCAGGCATCTTCTGCTGTTCTCTGCTGTCATTCCCTTGATCAGTGTGCGAAGATTGTGACATGCAGAACCCTGGCGGAGAAGAATGTACATTCCTCTTTCCAGACGGTCATTCATCTCTTCTACTGTAGAACATTCATGATCTGCTGCGATTCTTGCAGCGGCATATGCATTCAGCTCTTTTCCTGTGATTCCAGGTCCATGTCCATCAATAAATTTTCCTTCCTGTTTTGCTACAATGATCTTATCCAGATCACTGTCTGCCGCATTGATCACGCCCGGGAAATTCATGAATTCACCAAGTCCAGCAATTCCTTCTCTTGTGATCGGCTCTTTCATTGCTTCTGCATCGATCACCGCACCTGAATGCTCGAATGGTGTAGCCGGTACACAGGATGGCAGCTCATATTTCACATCAAGCACTGTGTTCTCAGCTGCTTTCATCATATAGTCCAGACCAGCGATTCCACATACATTTACGATCTCATGTGGGTCTGCCATAATTGTTGTTCCTCCATGTGGAACTAACAGGCGTCCAATCTCTTCAGGACTTACATAAGAAGATTCAATATGGATGTGGCTGTCGATAAATCCTGGCGCTGCATATCTTCCTTCTGCATCAATCACTTTCACGCCTTCATACTCACCGATACCTGCAATCTGATTACCTGAAAATGCAATGTCTCCTTCCTGGATCTTTCCTGAAAATACGTTTACAATCTTACAATTTTTAATCACCAGATCTGCCGGAATTCTTCCTGCAGCTGTATCAATAAGTTTCTTTAATTCCACCTTCATTGTTGCTACGTCTTTCACGTCAGAAGTCCTCCTCTTTATTTTTCATCTGAATCCTCTTTGCTTTTAAATGGAATCACTTCGCATTCATTTAAAGCTTCTTCGTCTTCGTCTGAATCTTCTTCGTCATCTTCTTCGTCATCTTCTTCCTCAAGAAAGCTTTTGATTTTTGATAAACAAATTTTGATTTTCCTGAACGAATTTTCACCCTTTACATCGGTTTCATCTTTCTCTGCATCCGGCACAAAATTCTCTGATGACTCTTCCTCTGTGTCCTCTGTAATCACAGGCATCGCGATTGTCTCACCCAAAGCTTCGGACTCTTCTGAGCTATCTCTGTTTTCGGTCACTGCCTCTGTTTCAGTCGCCGTATTTATTTCTGTAATTCCTTCTGTCTCAGCCGTTTCATTTATTTCAGATGTTACATCTGTCTCAGCTTCTTCTGTAGTTGCATCTGTCTCAACTGCTCCTTCTGCTTCTGTAGTCAGATCTGCATCCTTCTTCTCTTCTGTTTCGTCTGTTCCATTAATTCCTTCTAACAGCGCATCAACTGTCTTCTCTTCCTCTGACACTTCTTCTACTTCTGCCTCTGGCTTCGGTTCGCACGGCATCCCCACTGTAAAGCAGCTTCCGGATCCCAGGATACTTTCTGCATCCGCCCATCCATCGTGTACTTCAGCAATCCATTTTACAACAGAAAGTCCCAGTCCAAAATGACCTTCTCCGGCACCTAAAGGATCTCCTCTGAAAAACCGATCCCATACGTGCGGCAGATCCGTCTCCGAAATTCCAATTCCCGCATCTGCAATCTTACAGGTAAATTCACTGCCTTTGCTTTCAACAACAACTTTGATCAGTCCAATCTCCCGGCTATAATCAATGGAATTCTCCAGCAGATTTAACAACATCTTCCGATAACAGTTCTCATCCACTTCTGCGTAAATCTCCGGTTCAATCTCATAGTCTATCTGCACCGGTTCATCTGCCTCCTGAAGTCTGCTGATCTGACCTTCTATAATTCCTGTTGTCAGTTCACTGATATTCATGCGTTTTTTATAAGCCGGCTGGCATCCCTGATCTGCCTTTGCAAAAAATGAGACTTCCTGAATAAAATCTGAAAGAATCTGTGCCTTCTTCTGCACCAGTTCAATCTGCCAGCGCTGACGCTGGGACAGTCGCCAGTCGCCAAGGCACCATGCGCTTCGTGTAAGGATCACACTGACCGGCATCCACATCTCCTGTACAACATTTTCTGCAAAATGTCCCTCCTCGCGCACATCCTCAAGTAATTCATTCAATGTCAGCTGCAGTCTCTCCAATTCCGCATCAGATTCTTCCAGTTCCAACTGTCTGGAGAAATCTTTTGTTCTACAAATTTCCGCCGCTGACTCTGCCATATCTGCAGTCCGTTTCAGAACCTCTCTTACCAGAAAGTATCCAATTGCAAGAGATGCGATGAAAACGATTGGAAGTACCACCTTCGCCATCGCTTTTGCTGACTGCGCATCTGTTCCACTTATCACTGTAGCAAGAAACAACGCAATGCCTGTTGCCACGAATATGCACCCTGTATATTTTAGTGTTAATTTTATTTTCAAAGATATTTTTTTCATTCGTACTCCTCCAATGGAATCTCTGACATTCCAAATTAGATTATAGCACATTTTAAAACAGTATGTTGTGAAATTCTTCTTAAATAAAAAGTTTTTATTATGCTTTTCCGCCTTGTATTTCTCTCTGATTTGCCCTATCCTAAAAAGTAAATATATCAGCAAAAAAGATTTTTAAAACAATTTGAAAGAAGGAAATATCTATGAACAATTCAGTTTCTCAAGAACTATTAAAATTTCTTCAAAAGAGTCCCACAGCGTTTCATGCAGTTCAACAGATGAAATCAGAGCTTCTTGCAGTTGATTTTACTGAACTAAAGGAAAATCAGCGTTGGAATATAGAATGCGGCAAACACTATTTTGTTACACGAAATGACTCTTCCCTGATTGCGTTTACAATTCCGGAAAATGGTATTGACAAGATGCACATTCTGACAAGTCATAGTGACTCTCCGACCTTTAAGATCAAAGAGAATCCGGAGATTGAAGTAGAAAAACATTATGTGAAATTAAATGTAGAAAAATATGGCGGCATGCTCTGTGCACCCTGGTTTGACCGTCCGCTCTCTGTTGCCGGACGCGTTATAATAAAAGATAAGACAAACGGACAATTCGCGAGCAAACTCGTCAATATTGACCGGGATTTTGTTATGATCCCGAATCTCGCGATTCACATGAACCGTGAGATCAATAGCGGTTACAACTACAACGCACAGAAAGATCTTCTCCCACTTTATGGCTGTGGTTCTCCTAAAGGAACTTTTATGGAACAGATTGCTGAAGCTGCCGGGGTAGAAAAAGATGAAATTCTCGGTCATGATCTATTCCTTTATAACCGACAGGAAGGTTCCATCTGGGGGGCTTCTGAAGAATTCATTTCCAGCGGCAGACTTGATGACCTGCAGTGTGCCTTCGCATCACTTCAAGGTTTTCTTTCCGGTGAGAAGAGAGACTGTATGGCTGTACACTGTGTTCTTGATAATGAAGAAGTTGGAAGCGGTACGAAACAGGGCGCCGCATCCACGTTCCTTTTTGACACACTGATCCGTGTTCACGAAGCACTTGGATATGATGGAGAAGATTATCGTGTCCATCTTGCAGACAGCTTTATGATCTCTGCGGATAATGCTCATGCGGTTCATCCAAACTATACAGAGAAAGCAGATCCGACAAACCGTCCTTACCTGAACGAAGGAATCGTGTTGAAATTCAATGCAAACCAGAAGTACTGTACGGACGCCGTATCTGCTGCCATGTTCCGCGACCTATGTAAGCGGGCAGATGTTCCGGTTCAGACATTTACAAACCGTTCTGATATGGCCGGTGGCTCTACCCTTGGAAATATTTCCAACACTCAGGTTGCGCTCAATACCGTTGACATTGGACTTCCGCAGTTGGCAATGCATTCCCCTTATGAGACTGCAGGTGTGAAAGATACTGAGTATCTGGTACGAGCTGCAAAAGAATTCTTCTGCTAGTAAAAGAAGGAGCAGGGATTTCATTATGACGAAATCCCTGCTCTTTATTTTTTACAAATGCCTTCTCAGCGCCTCTACATAATAAGACGCATAACGACTGAAAATAATATTTTTCTTTTTAATAATACCGATCCTCATCGTTTTATCAACATCTAATGGCTTCGCTATAATACTGCTTCCATTTAATTTCTGGTCGATCACACCACTGCTTACTGTGAATCCGTTTAATCCGATCACCAGGTTAAATAAGGTCGCCCTGTCTCTCACCTGTATACTCTTCGGGAAATCAAGCATGCTTATAAATTCCTCTGAAAAATAAAACGAATTATTATTTCCCTGTTCATAGACAAGATACGGATATGGTCGTAAATCTTCCATGGAAATCATTTCTTTTTCTGCCAGTGGATGATCTTTACAGATAAATACATGCGGTTCTGCGACAAACATTTCCTCAAATTTCAACTGATTATTCTTTATCAGCTTCAGAATCACATCTTCATTGTGTTCCGAAAGATAAAGAACCCCAATCTCACTTTTTCCGCTTGCCACATCTTCAATGATCTCGCCCGTCTGTGTCTCTCTTATAATAAAACTATACTGGTCTGCATCATATTCTTTGATCAGATCAACAAAAGCATTTACCGCAAACGAATAATGCTGGCAAGACACAGAAAACTTTGGTGTCCTTCTCTCTCCATTTCCAAAATGTTCTTTCATATTGTCAGCCTGCTCTAAGAGCATCCTTGCAAAGGACAATAGCTCTTCGCCTTCTCTTGTAACAGTAACGCCTTTGTTAGACCTTGTAAATGCAGTCACTCCCATCTCTTTTTCAAGATTATGAATTGCTGCACTAAGCGACGGCTGTGAAATAAAAAGCTTTTCTGCAGCCTCCGTAATATTCCCACAATCCGCAACCGTAACTAAATAGGTTAATTGCTGTAATGTCATGTTCGCTCACTCCTTATTGAAACTGATATCCGGGCTTATCATAAAAGTATTCCCCATAACCATCTTGAGACAAATGGCTGTAAGAAAAACATAATAACACCTACTGAACCACAGATCAAATAAAAATCATTAATTTTTGAATCTGATAAAGTTCGCTTTGTAAAGTTTTCGGTTACAAAACGCACAGTAAAGTAGCCGATCAAAGTACCGATGCTATTTGTAATGATATCATCTATATCAGTTGCTCTGCCAGTAAAAAGTTGAGAAATCTCAATAAAAGACGTTGCAACAATTCCGGCCAGGGCAACACTTTTTATACTTCTGAACTCTTTCCATAACATTGGTAAAAAGAAACCAAACGGAACGAACAAGAGTACGTTCAAACACGCATTAACAAAATCTGACAACATATAAATAAATGGAATCAGATTCACTGTAAACTCCGTTTGCAACATCGTGATATTCGGAAATCCCACTAATGCTAATACTACTGCCAGATAAAATCCAAAGATCATATAAACCATCGTTCGTTTCCAGCTCTGAAAGAAAAACTTCTCATATATACCCCAAAGCGGAATTATAAAAACTGCTGCTGCAACAAGTTCGATCAGGGCGTTGTATATTCTACTCATTTTTTCCTCCATGAATTGTATTTTACACAACTCATAGTCTATCATATCCGGCCTGGTTACAGTAGATTTAGACTTCTTAATTAAGTTTAATTTTTCATTAAGATAAAAACTATATATAGGACACAAAATTATAGAACCACAAAGCAACATATGATATACTAGCAATGTTACCGCCTCCTATACTGGTACAGAACGGAGGTGTTCACCATGGATTTAGCATTATCTTTTATTGTCGCTGTTGCGGCTGGTGTAGTTTGCCACTACATCATCAAATGGTTAGATGGCGACAAATAGCCGGTAACTAACCTGTGGAGTTAAGCCTTTCCACACCAAAATCAGGAATAGAAAAACCCTCGGATGGCACTCCGAGGGTTTTTCGTTGCTGTTCACTATGGAATAGCATTATCTTTTTGCCTACTGGCATTATAGCATATGCAATTTAACAATACAATATGCAAATTTAATAGAAAGTGGGTATGTTCTTGCTTTTCTTGTCTTTTCATGCTATACTATCACCCGTTACAAAACCCGAAAAACCAAGGTCTTACAAGGGTTTCGCCGATTTCCGGCGTAAGGTCATATACTTACTGTATATGCCTTCCGCGGCATTCGTCAAATGTCCATGCAAGCATGGCCGCCTGACTCATTGCTGCGCGAAAATGAATC
>ENA-OOZG01002110-OOZG01002110.1-human-gut-metagenome-genome-assembly--contig:-NODE-2110-length-12953-cov-1.829819_pt1 | contig 12953 bp, 12 predicted proteins | sample MGYA00241706_ERZ501384 | MGnify/ENA primary metagenome ERZ501384 (study PRJEB25962, sample SAMEA2042742) | human gut metagenome | biome: human gut; feature: human-associated habitat; material: faeces... | reverse complement strand
GATGGTGCTTGGCACAAACGATAGTATCACTGTGGCGATTTAATAAGAACCGGTTTAATCTTCGGTTTTTGTAAATCTGAACGATTTCATATCGAACTGTGTGCCAGGCAGGAATACGAATGCAATGTTGTTCTTGCCTGCGATATGCTCGACGTCAAACGTTACCGGCGTGTACTCGTCTGCGTGGGGGAATTCGAGCAGACGGGTGGTCTGGCTGCCGTTCTCATCGTTTACTCTGAGCTGTATGGTGCAGTTATCGAGCGGTGTTCTGCCTGTAACGGTTATCTTATCCGTACCGCCTGCGAAATCGAGGCCGTTGAATTCGATAACAACGTTGTTGCCTATCTCCTCAACGCATGAGCCGTTTACCTTGTAATCATCGCCGTACAGATTATCGTTGTCTGCCGCAGAGTTTTCCGCATAGGTACGGTCGTACTTTTCAAACTCAAAGCCGCCGAATATGCAGGAATTATTGATAACAAAGCTGATGTCGTGCGTTCCGCTTATTCTGCACGGCAAGTCGAAGGTCTGAGGGTATGCTCTGTCCCAGCCGCCGTTATTCTTTATTGCGAATGTGCCGATATATCTGCCGCCGTTGTCGGCATCGCCGAGATACAGCTCTACGGGATAATCTTCACCGCCGCCGCTGTTTCCGACGCTTATCGTGATCTTCTTTGTTCCGCCGCCGAAATCAACGGTGCTGAAGCCGACGGTCGTTCTTCCGTTAAAGCCGCCGAGCGAACCTCTGTCTATCGTGATAACGGGAACATTCGAGAAATCGCAAAGGCAGGCGGCAATAAAGATATAAGGATCCTTTTCCGCTTTTCCGAGTCCTTCTGCCGTATATTCAAGCTCGGAGATAATCTTCGGAATGTCGGTACCGTTCTTTGAATATGCTCTCAAACGGAATTTGCCGTCACCGAAGGCTTTCAGTGTTGCCGTATTTCCGTCAAACGAAACTACCTTTGCAAAGCTTATCTCAACTCCGTTATCGGTACAGCATTTGAACTCTATGTCACGGAAGGTTGCGTTTTCGGGGAATATCTTTACCGAAATTTCGGCAGTATCACGTTCCTTTGTCAGTGTACGAGGCTCACTGTCAAAAAGCTCGATTTTTCTTACGGGGATTTCATTTGTGTAGGGCGTGGTTACTGCGGGGAATGCATTTTCTGTGACAACGCTTACTCCCTGCGGCTCTGTTTCGGGGGCTACCGCTTTTATAGTTATCGTTTTAGGCTTCAGACCCTCGCTTTCGGCGGTTATAACTATGTCGCCTGTTTCAAAGGTGGAACTGATTATCGCAAGAAGCTTTCCGGAGAACAACTTTCTGTGATCGCCCTTATAGCTGTCATAGTCGGTGCTGTCGCCGTTATCAAGTCCTACAAGTCTGCCTGCGCCTTTTACTGTGAACTTTATTCTGTTTACCGCATTCTGAACTTCCTGTCCCATTATATCGTCAACGGTTACGGTAATAAACGCAAGCGATCTTCCGTCAGCCGCTATTTCACTCACATCGGGAGTCATATTCACGCTGTGAGGATCAAGAGAGGTGAAAAGAACCGTTTCCTTTTCGTAATCGTCAGCATCGCAGTCGGGGCTGAGATAGCCTCTTACCGCAAGCGGCTTGTTCTTATGGAACGGCACTGTGAAGCGGGCGCAAAGCTTGTCTTCCGTGAGGTGATCTATCACCTTGCCTTCATACATCTCTCCGCAGTAATGAAGTCTGATAAACGGAAGGTCGGAATAAACAAGCACGTCTATAAGCTGACCCTCGTTGAAATCCCAGCAACAAGGGGAAACGTGAATGAAGGATTCTTCCTCGGCTATATCCCATACCGATTTATAGAACCAGAACGAGTCTTTTTCAAAGCCTGCGGTATCTATGATGCCGAAGTACGAATTCTTGGTATTGTAGGGGGTAGGCTCGCCGATATAGTCAAATCCTGTCCATACGAACTGTCCCATAGAATATTCTGCGGCGGCATCCATAGCAAAGGATCTGAGCGGAGATGCTCCCCAGTTTACAACGCTGTTTCCGAGATCGGAGCATTGCAGATCGTCATATACCAGTAAGCCTGTATCATAGGGGAAGTGGTATATGCCTCTTGAGCGTACCGTCGAGGCGGTTTCACTGCCGTAAATGACCCAGTCGGGATGCTTTTCGTGATGCTCGTCATACAGCTTTTCCGCATAGTTATAGCCTGCAAGCTTCAGATAATCAGCTACATTCTGTGCGTTTTCCCACTGCATATAATTTGAGGCAATCGTGGGCGGTGCATTGTGCATAGGGTCGTTCTTTTCGACCTCCTCACAAAGCATCTTTGCGACCTCAAGTCCTCTGGGGCTTTTATGCGTATCGTATATTTCGTTGCCTATGCTCCACATTATAACCGACGGGTGATTACGGTCACGTTTTATCCACGCTTCAACATCCTTCTTATACCAGTCCGGGAAAAAACGGTGGTAATCGTTCTCGTTCTTGGCAAGCTCCCACATATCGAATATTTCGCTGTCAACGAGGAAGCCCATTTTATCGCAAAGCTCCATAAGCTCTCTTGACGGGGGGTTATGGCTGGTGCGGATAGCGTTTACGCCCATATTCTTCAGCTTTTCAAGCTGTCGGCGGGTAGCATCGTAATTTACCGCAGCGCCGAGTGCGCCTAAGTCATGGTGCATACAAACACCGTTCAGCTTGAGGTGCATACCGTTTAACAAAAAGCCCTCGTTTGCACTGAATTTTGTGGTTCTGAAGCCGAATTTTTCAACGGTATCATCAAGCCTGTTTCCGTTATCGTCATAAAGTATCACAGACAGGGTATATAAATTGGGTGTGATTATATCCCATAATTTAGGAGCGTCCATATAGAAAACCAGCTTATCGTTCTTGCCGCAAAGTCTGCGTTCGCAAACGTAAACCTCTCTGTCTTCGGGATCTCTTAATGTATATGAAATCAAGCCGCAGACCGTGTCGGAAAGGCTTATCTGTACAGTAGTCTTCCATTTGCCGTGTTCTCTGCGGTCTGTATCACTGCACTTTGCGCTGATATAGACGCCGTTTTCAACGATGTTACGGCGAGAGGTCTTTCTGAGCCAGACGTTTCTGTATATTCCGGCTCCGCTGTACCAACGGGTATTCGGGGATTTATGATTTACTCTGACTAAAATGCGGTTTTCGCCGTTTTTCAGAGCATCGGTTATATCAAAGCTGAAGGTTGTATAGCCGTACTTCCACTTGCCGACTTCCTTATCGTTTACATAGACGGTAGTATCCATATACACACCGTCAAAGATCAGGATATAGCAATCGTCCTCTCCGAGAGCGTCTACGGTGAAATACTTCTCGTACCAGCCACAGCCGGACTTGTAGAGGTTTGCCGTATCGCCTATAAGCCAGTCGTGCGGTATCTCAACATTATACCAATGTGCGTTTTCAAGCGTCTTTCCGTCACTGTCCGGTTCGGTGAGGGTGAATCTCCAGTTATCGTTGAATAAAATTCTGCGTTTTTTCATATCTGTGTTTCCTTTCGGCTTCAAAGCTGAATATGAATTGTTAGTCTTATTGTAACAGTTTGAACAGTGAAAATCAAGCCAAAAAGCAATTAAATAAAAAAAGATTTTACCCCATCGGAAAGCGACGGGGTAAATATATAAGAGAGGAGAATCTTGCTGCCATGCAGCGTTACTGTGAAGTTTTCTGACATTTTCGGAATGTTCGGAAAATGTTACTATGTGTTATAAAGACGTTTTTGTAATTATGCAAAGCGTAAAACGAAAAGTATACGGGATCTTATAAAGCGTTACTGTGATGAATCTGTTGCGTTTTCAAGTGTTGGAGAAATGTTAGGAAAACTTGCGATAAAAGCGTTTAACCCACTCTTACAGCCTTTAAGAAGTTGTCGATATAATATACCGACTTCAAGTTTGCGGTGCGTACTTTCTGACCGGGATAAGGACTGAATACCAATGTATCATCACCGGTATATACACCGCCGAAGAACGAATCGCCGTCTTTGATGAATACTATATCGCCCTTTTGCAGAGCGTCAAGCGTGACTTCCTTGCCCATATCTTTCTGTGCGGTAAGACCTCTCGGGCAATCAATGCCGTTGCTTGTCAGAGCATAATAGATAAGTCCGGAATTGTCAAAACCCGTTTCAGCCTGATATCCGCCCTCGGTAAACGGTTTACCGAGCATATCATAAGCCGCTTTTGCTATGCCGTCGCCCTTTTCGGACGGTGCAACGGGTTCGCCGCTGTCTGACGAAGTATCATTGGAAGAGTTATCTTCACTTGATGTATCGTCGGAGGAATTATCTTCGCTCGATGTATCGTCGGAGGAATTGTCCTCGCTCGATGTATCGTCGGAAGAGTTGTCCTCGCTTGATGTATCATCGGAAGAATTGTCATCGCTTGATGTGTCATCGGAGGAATCAGCTCCACTTGATGAATCATCTGATTTATCGTCCGATGTATCGGAGCCCGGTTCCTGTGAACTCTGAACGTTATTCTGCGACTGACTGCTTTCTTCGCTTGCGGGAGAATTGTTCCCCGAGCAAGCTGTCAAAGAAATCAAAGCCGCTGTGGTAAGTATCGCTAAAATCAATGATAATTTCTTTTTCATAATATCACGACCTTTACTATAATCAACGCTTTGTCGTTCCCTGTCCTTGATTTAAGTATAACATAAAAAACTCAAAATGCAATTAAAATTCGGTTACAATATGGTAACAATTCGGTTACAAATGGTTACAAAACGGTTACAACGGTTACAAAAAGGTAACAAAATTGAGTTTTTTCGTGATTGTTTTCCAAAATATACAAAAACACCGTCTGCAAAGCAGACGGCATTCCTGTAGTTTTATATGAAGGACAATGTCATAATCGGTTTTAAGCAACTCTTACAGCGCAACTGAAGCAGTTTTGCCAATAAGAGCTGTTAAGGTCGGCGAACTTTACTTTTTCACCCGGATAAGGGCTGTAAACAAGCTGACCGTTGCCTGTATATATTGCGGCGAAGTCGATCATCTCGCCTGTTTCTGAATCTTTATCGGTAAAGAAAAGGATGTCGCCCGGCTCAATCTCGCTGAGCGGTACTGTCGTACCCATTTCTTTCTGTGCGGCTGTTCCTCTCGGACAATTGATAAAGCCGTTTTCACGAAGGACATAATATATAAGTCCCGAATTATCGAAGCCCTGCTCCGGTGTCGCCATACCGCTGACATAATCGACTCCGACAAGAGCCTCGGCGGTTGACACTATCTGAGTGCGAAGGTCATTTATTGTACTGCTGTTATCAGAGCTTTCTGGGAGCGATATTATATCCGATACCGTTGTCTGCTGTGACGAAGGTTCTGAGCCGGTACTCTGCGGTGTTGTTGATGTTATGTCTGGTGTTGAATTGTCCGATGATGTGTTATCCGAGCCGCATCCGCTTAAAGCCGGCACCAAAGCTAAAGTCAGCGCCGCAATAAACAAAGTGACTGCGTATCTTTTCATTTTTACCCTCCGTGCGACAGTAGAGTAACGCTGTACTGCTGTCGTCTGAGATGTACTGTTATTTCTTTGAACACAATATAGTATATCCCAAAAAGCTCAAAAAGTCAAGCGAATATTTTCCATTTTATGCTGATAAACAGGGATATACGGTGTAGCTTTGCTGAAAGTTTATGGTGATATTGTGAAAAGAAGAACGAGCCTCCTGTGTGGGAGGCTCGCAAAGAAATTACTTATTCTTTTTCTTCTTGCTGAGTACGGCTGTTATAATGCCTACGGCGATAACAACTGCAAGAGCAACACCGCAGACAATATATATTGTAGGGTCGAACTGAACGCCTGTGTTTGTGTTGCCGCTGCTTGCTCCGACTACTGTGCTTGCGCCGATCTCTTCAGCGAAGCAGGTAATACCCAGTAATATCGACATTGCTGCGGCTGTAACCGCAGAGGTTAATTTCTTCATAATAAGTATCATTCCTTTCTTCTTTTTGTAAAGACTACTATACTACATTTCTTCCGAAAAAGCAAGCGGAAAATTATACAAATTTTTTCAGCCTGCGGCAATGATTATTTTGTCACAGCCTTCGGTGCTTTAGTTGCCTTTGCGCCGTTTATGATACCCTTGATTATTTCGGGCTGTGTAACCTTGCAGTTTTTACGGTCGAATAAGCCGAAGCCGTTATCGCCGTTATAGCCGTTATCCCAGTAAACCGTTACGATATTTCTCTTGTGAGCGGCATAATTCACATACTCTGCGAAATAAGCACGGTAAGCTGTGCTGCGGCTATCCTTATAGGTCTTATCTATAGCGCCGTACTCGCCGATTATCACGCCGTAGCCCTTACTGATGAAGGCATCATATAGCTGATCAAACTTAGCGTCTGTGTGCTTTTCACCTCTGTTGCGGATAGCCTGACCTTTTATGCTGTCGCCCCATCTGAATATGCCCGGTGCTTCTTCACCGCCGCAGAATTTCCACGGGTCATAGTAATGAACAGAAATCATTAATCTGCCGGTGCTGTCATTCGGGATCTTGAAGCCATAATCACCGGCAGTGTAATTAATGTCGGTGTTCCAGCCGGGAACAAGCAGATAACGGTTGTTGTTCTTGCCGCCTGCTTTTCTTACCGTATCAACGAAAATCTGGTTGTATGCGTTGATGTTGTTGTAGTATTCGGGATTGGGGTTGTTGTATGTTCCGTCAAATTCTTCGTTCATTGACTCGAATACGAGGTGATCGTCATAGTTCTTGAAGCGTTTTGCTATCTGCTCCCATACCTTTTTGTACTTTGCTTTTATAGTCTTCTGCTCGGAAGCGGGTTCGCCGCAGAGAAGCCAGCCGCCTTTTATGCTGTAGTAGCCGTCGCCGTGAACGTTGATTATAGCATAAAGTCCGTTATCAATGCACATATCGACTACTTCCTGTACTCTGTCGAGCCACTTTGAGTCGATAGTGTAGTTGGGGCCTGCGCCTATCTTCGAAAGATATGATACGGGGATACGGATAGACTTGAAGCCCTGTGCCTTTACCTGCTTGATGAGCTTTTCGGTAATTGTGGGGTTGCCCCACGCTGTTTCGCTCGGTGTTCCGCCCGAGTTTGCCTCAAGCTGATTGCCGAGATTCCAGCCGGGCATTAAGTTCTGTGAGAACTTGACAGAGTCGCCTTTTGTTGCGGCAGGTGCAGGCTCGGTCTTCTTTGTTGTGGTTGTGGCCACGGTCGTTGTTTCTGCCTTTGTTGTGGTAGTTGCCACTGTTGTTTCGGCTTTCGTTGTTGTAGTAGCTGTTGTTGTAGCAGCTGTTGTCGTTGAAGCCGAGCTGTTTTCAGATGATGTTGCGGCATTTCCCGAGCAGGCGGAAATTCCCGTTATCACCATTATGCCGCTTAAAATTGCGGCGAGCATTCTTTTCTTCATAGGTACCTTTCTTTCCCTGACTGCCCGTTTTTTTGAGATGCGGACAGCCGTTTATTATTGTGTCAATCATATTGTAATGGTTTTCACGGAAAAAGTCAATAGCAAAACAGGCTTATCCGCAAATTTTGTTAAAACGATTACACGGCGTTTGCAAAATGCAAAAAACCGCCTGTAAAACCGTTAAGTCTTACAGGCGGTATACTATTATAATATATAGGGAGAAATTTTTACTCGGCTACGTTAGTCGTATCTCCGGGAACAGCATCGGGCGGTGCTACCGGCTCGGTTGTGCTGTAGTCGGGGTAATAATCGTACTCGCTGCTTGTATCTATCGCAGAAAAATCATCTTTTGAAAAGGAATCTTCTGTTTCGACAAGGTAAACGCCGTCAAGCGCTGTCAGCTTTTTCAGGAAGTTGCCGGGACAATATACCTTTACGGCCGTAATATCCTTAGCGTTCTCCTCGAACAATGCGGCGATAGCCTCGCTACCCTTTACCTTTGTGTTATCGGAAAGATAAACCTCTGTAACACGGATGTTGCCCTTGCTGTCTGCCTTAGCTAAAATGCTCTGCATTTCTTCGGGCGTTACTGTATTTCTGAAAGTAACGTAAAGGAAAACATCTTCCGTGTTTTCATCCGCCTTGCTGTATGCCTCCATAGCCATTCTGAAACGGTCTTCCGCACTTATCGAGGTTGTCGGTGAAACAACAACAGGACTGCCGGAATTCAGCAGGGCGACGCTTGAAAATGTGATAGCTACAGCGGCGGCTCCTGCCACAGAAAGCCAAACCGTTTTCAGCCTGCTCTTTTTAGCCTGTACAGACTTACCCATAGCGGCTTTTCTTATCTTATCGTAATCAAACGAATACTCGCTCATCAGTTCTTTGTAAAACTCGTTTGTATTCATCTGAAAGCCCCCTTCCGTAAGTCGTTATAATTTGAATTTTTTCTTTTGTTTTTCTATTGTGCGATAGAGCTTGTTTTTAACGGTAGACAGCTTGACATCAAGTGCCTTAGCTACATCCTCCAACTTCATATCACACGCAAAATGAAGATAGAATATCTGACCTGTCAGTTCATCGGTCTTCATTATGTCATCGAAAATCTGTTTCGCAACGATCTTGTTGCTGATAACGTCCTCAAGCCGTTGCTGAGGCTTGGACATCTCCCGTTCGATAGCGACCATTTCTTCTTCGGTATAGTCGGAAAAGGAGGAAACCTTGTCATCCTTCTTCCTGTCCGAAAAATAGGTGCGGCATTCAAACTTCGCTATATTTATAAGGAAAGCCTCGGGGCTTTCGATGTCCTCATATCCTTTTTCGCTTATGCGCTTGAAGAAACGTGTATAGACGTTCTGAATAATATCTTCCGCATCTTCCATATTTCCGCATTTACTGACTACAAAACGGGAAACGGACCTACAGGTTTCGTTGTAGACACGGTTGAAATATTCTTCGTTATTCTCGTGACCTCCGTGAATCTCTGCGCCCATCGGCTCACCTCACTTTGTCACCTACTTTGTAGTAGGCTGAATTTCAGAAAAAGTTTCACTCGAAATGAAAATTCTGTGTATCGGATAAGTAAAAAAATACGAATGTTTTTTGTGCAGTATAACCATATATTGATTTTTGACTGCCGGGAGGCAGAATATATGGCACGAAGTGCGTGCTGTCTGCATATTTGCTCTATTATATTGTACATTAAACGGGGCGATTAGTCAAGGGAAACATACTAAACGGAGCGGAATAATGGAAATGCGGCGTTTGCAATATATACAAACGAAACAGCTTAAATCGCAGTATTTAATGCAGCTTCTGCTTTGCAAACGGCGAATGTATAATCAATTGTATTTCGGGAGGGGCAAGCCCGCTCCCCTACGAAAAGCGAGAGGGATAGTGCGGTTTTGGGAGGGTTGGTGCAGGGCAAGGGATGGTGAAATATTTCACTGCGTGGGCTTTAATAGTAATAGGTTTATCGACAGACTAAAACCACCGTTGCGGGTATGCAACGGTGGTTTTGTATATCGTGGTTATTTCAGGAAGCCCTCGATTATTTTCTCTTCGGCTTCTTCTCTTGTAAGACCCAGCGAGCAGAGCTTTAATATCTGTTCGCCTGCTATCTTGCCTATAGCCGCCTCGTGAATAAGTGCGGCATCAACATTAGCCGCATTGAGAGCCGGCTGTGCATCGACCTTGCCGTTATCCGCAAGTATCGCATCACAGGCGGAATGGCCTGTGCAACGGTTGTTACCTTCGACTACGGAGTAAAACGCCTGATGGGAATTTCCTCTTGCAACAGAGCGTGAAACAAGGTCTGCGCCGCTGTCCTCGCCGTTAAGCTCGACATGGAACTTTGTTACGGCCTCCTCGTCACCGTCGGTCATTATACGCTCACGGACAACTATCTTTGCACCCTTGCCGAGTACGGCGGAAGTGCTTCTTGTTGTTCTGTCGACACCTCTTAGCTGTATCGTATCCATCTCAAGATATGAATCCTCGTCAAGAACGCAGTCTGTGACGGGGTCGATCTTTCTTAGTCCTGTGCCTTTGCCTGTTCCGATATGCTTTTCCTTATAAAGCACTCTTGCGCCTTTTTCAAGGAAGAAGCGGTGAATGCCGTTGTGACGAGCCTGCTCCTCACCATCATTATGCACGCCGCATCCTGCTACTACAACAACGTCAGCGCCCTCTCCGATGTAGAAATCGTTATAAACAAGGTCGTCAACGTCACTGTGGGTAACGCAGGCGGGAATGAATACCGTTTCACCAACAGTAAATGGCTTTACACGGATATTTATACCCGGCTTGTCCTCTTTTGATTCGATAGTGATATTCTCCGACGATCTTCTGCCGGCGCACTTGCTGTCCTCACGGATGTTGTATGCACCCGCAAAGCCCGATACCTCGTCATAATCGGAGATTATCTTAAGCATTTCGGCTGTTGTGCCGTTGAAATTTACGTCCATTATATTGCTCACTGACAACCGCCTCCGTTTCTCTGGGGACATCTGCAGGCGTATTCTCCGCCGAGCAGTTTCGGAAGGACTTCCTCACGGGGTCCTGCCGTGCGTATTGTGCCGTCTGCGACTACTATTATTTCATCGGCAATCGAAAGAATACGCTCCTGATGTGATATTATAACGAGCGAGCCTGTGGTGCCGTTGCGTATTTCTTCAAACGTTTCCACAAGTCTTGAGAAGCTCCAGAGATCTATTCCTGCCTCCGGTTCGTCAAATACCGACAGCTTGACGTTTCTTGCAAGCACGGTCGCAATCTCTATACGCTTTGCCTCGCCGCCCGATAAAGCGCCGCTCATCTCTCTGTCAATATATTCCTCCGCACACAGACCGACCTTGCCGAGAAGCGCACAAAGCTCGTTGTGACTTAGCTTTTCTCCTGCGGAAAGCTCCAGAAGATCTCTTACCGTAAGACCCTTGAAGCGTACCGGCTGTTGAAAAGCGTAGGCAATGCCCAGCTTTGCTCTGCCTGTGATGTCCATATCCGTTATATCCGTACCGTCAAGGAGAATCTTGCCAGATGTGCATTTTTCCACACCTGCGATGAGCTTTGCGAGGGAGGTCTTGCCGCCTCCGTTTGGCCCTGTAATTACCGTAAGCCTGCTGTCAAGCTTACAGGTTATGCCTTTTATAATAGGTTCTCCGCTTGGAAGCTGCCATTTTACGTCCTGAAATTCCAGCAAAGTAGTTACCCCTTTCATTTTTTATCATATTATCGTACCATATTAACGTGATTATGTCAAGAGGCGGCGGTCGGTATTGAAATTTTTTTCGTTTTGTGATAAAATATTATGAAAATGATATGCGGTTTATTTTTGAAAGGTAGGCATATAGGAATGAAGGTTTCTATTATTGATAACAGCTTGTGTGATTCATCGTTTGTAAGCGATGTGAAGCCTGAGGCAATAAAGGCTTATACGGACGCACTGCACGAGTTCGGGGTAAGCTATATCGAAATGACCACAGACAGCTTTATTATGATACCGCCTGCAAGCGATATGTCGAAGATAATACTTCGTATGACCTCGGTGCGTGACTTGCTGTATATAAATTCGTTCGATTTTGCCTATGTTGTCGTGCCTGCACAGCTGACCGACCTTATACCGAAAATCGAAAGGCCGGTTATATCGGAGCTTTGTCTGCACGGGTCGGACTATATGAGGGTCACGGATATGTTTGAAAAGAACTTTGAGCTTGACAAGGTTTCGATGATACGCTTTGTTGACGATTTCAGAAAAAGTCCGCAGGAAATGGCACGGATGCTGGCGGAATACCGCAGGAAATACTACCGTCCGATAGATATATGTCCGACAAACAAATACACGAACGCTGTCAGCGAGGCTATAGCGGCGGTGATAGCGAAAAGCGACAGTCTGACTATGAGATTCGGTGATTACGAACAATATGCGGAACTGCAGGATTACACTGTTTCGCTTGCCACGCTTTTCGGCGTAGCGCCGTCACCGCAGATGATAATGGCGCTTTATAAATGCGGCTGTCTTTATGCGATGATATACGGCAGGCAAGCAAAAAGCACGCTTGATGACCTGAGATCAAACCAGATCTCGCCGCATTATGTCACTAACGTTGACAAGCCGAAGCCATTTCTGCCGAGTGAGCGGACAAAGACCTCGTCTTACGTTACTCCTCCCGAAACAAAAGAAAAAGAGGGCGGAGAACTGCTTTACAGCAAGCTTAGAAGTATGATGCTTGACGCAGACAGCGCAGAGGAACTTGAACAGGAAATCGAGCAGTTCTGCACACAGCTTTACAACAAGTATGGCGACAAGTCCGGACATTGAGCCGCTAAGATGGCAAACGACTATATGTATAAAAAATCCATAAAAACGCAGGCTATATAGTGCAATATGACGAAATGTTAAGCGGCTGAAAAAAATGCTTTTATTTTTACGGCAGATATGCTATAATAATTTTATACTGTGTCGGTATGTACCCGAATATCATTCCGACGCACTGTTTTATGAGATACAGAGCCTTAAAGGGCGTTTTATTATATTGAATTCTATATTATCTGTGTTTTGACTTTCTATTTCTTCCCACATTTGTTTTACTTCTTGTATAGTATTTATCTTCATTGTAGGTGTTTCATAATATTCGACTTTTTCATCAAATAATTCCATAATCTGTTCTACATCTTTTAATTGCCAATTTTCTTTTAATTTTAAACACCAATTATAATAATTATCCATTTTAATTTTTCTCCTATAACTATAAATATTCCTTGACATATTTTCTAATTTATCTCATCATAATTCCAAATGCCTAATTGTCCCTTTGCTTGTATTGGCTCTATTGCTTTAATATTTTTCAATTTCCAAGCATATCCAGTTCTATTTTTAGTTCCTCCATATATAAGTTCATTTCTATTTATTAAATTATTTTCAAATTCTTTTGTAACTGGTATACAGTCAACTAATTCCGCTTCTCCAATAATAAATCCTTGTTTATAATTCAAATTCAACTCTTTAAATCTTTCTACATTTTCTTTTTCTATATTTTTACTAGCAT
>ENA-OOZG01002093-OOZG01002093.1-human-gut-metagenome-genome-assembly--contig:-NODE-2093-length-13021-cov-1.925035_pt1 | contig 13021 bp, 19 predicted proteins | sample MGYA00241706_ERZ501384 | MGnify/ENA primary metagenome ERZ501384 (study PRJEB25962, sample SAMEA2042742) | human gut metagenome | biome: human gut; feature: human-associated habitat; material: faeces... | reverse complement strand
CCCAGATGTTATCCGAGCGTTTGGGAATTCACTATTATGACAAGGAGTTGTTGAAGCTGGCTTCTGAAGACAGTGGAATTAATGAGGATCTGTTCCGTAATGCGGACGAACATGTTAAGACAACTCAGCTTTTTAAGATTGCACATAGTGTCTATAAGGGTGAACTGATTCCTCCTGAGAGTGATGATTTCACTTCGATGGAAAACCTGTTTAATTATCAGGCAAAGATCATTAAGAAGCTTGCAGAACAGGATGAATCCTGTATTATCGTTGGCCGCTGTGCAGAATATGTATTAAAAGATTATGACAATGTTTTAAGCGTTTTCATCCATGCACCACATGAATATTGTATGGAGCAGGCCGCAAAGAAGCAGAGCATGGGATCCAAGGAACTGGAGCGTTATATCCAGAAGATCGACAAGCATCGTGCCGATTATCACAAGTACTATACCGGTCTGGACTGGACGGATGCCCGGAACTATGATCTGTGCCTCGACAGCTCCAAGCTCGGCTTCGAACGCTGCGTACAGGAGATTATGTCTTATATTAATGTGAGATTTAACTAGACAGCTAATGATCACAACAGGAATCAGGTTTTCAACTTAACATAATGGTAACTATTCAGAGCCATATAATGAATAACAGGAAGATATATGATATCTATAAAAGCACATCTTTATCCCAAAATAAATTTACGGATAAAGATGTGCATTTTATTTTATAGAATTATGTATTTTAGCATTCATTATAATTCTGATTATTTGATTATGTACTTACTGTTCCTTATATTATTTCCTGCCATACGATGTATTTTATTTCATAACACGGAAAACACCAAATACCTTACCTAAGATCTGACAGTCATCCACAATAATTGGATCCATTGTATCATTCTCCGGCTGGAGACGGATATGTCCATCTTCCTTATAGAATGTCTTCACAGTAGCTGAATCGTCAATAAGTGCAACCACCGTATCTCCATTATGAGCGGTATTGCAGGCATTCACAAAGATCTGGTCTCCACTGAAAATTCCGACGTTAATCATGGAATCGCCCTTCACCTTCAAAACAAAGGATTCTCCCTGCGGAACCAGTTCTGCGGGAACCGGAAAATAACTGTCAATATTCTCCTCTGCAAGAATTGGTGTTCCAGCAGCAACTTGTCCGACAACCGGAAGACTGACCATCTCGGTACGAACCATCTGAAAATTATCATCACAAATCTCAATAGCACGCGGTTTCGTAGGATCGCGGCGGATATAGCCATTCTTCTCAAGCGTCTCTAAATGAGAATGTACTGAAGAAGTGGAACGGAGATTCACAGCCTCACAGATCTCACGTACTGCAGGCGGATAGCCGCGCTTTAATATTTCTTCCTTAATATAATCTAAAATTTCCTGTTGCTTGGCACTGATCTTACCGTATCCCATCAAAAACCTCCTTAATAAAACAAACCTGTAGTTAACAGTTACCTTAATTAATACTATATCACAGATAGACGCCCAAGGCAAACATATATTCCGAAAAAATGTTCGATTATTTTCTCTTAAAATATTGACATGCGAAAGTATGTTCGGTATAATTCAAATATAGATGCAGAACGGTTGTTCGTAACAGATGTTCGAACTGAACAAACAAAGAAGAGAAGAGGAATCCGGTATGAACACATTAGACGAAAGAAGAAGCGAGAGAAGAATCCGTGTCAATCGCATGAAAAGAAGAAGAGAACTCCGCAAGCATATTCTGACACTTGTTCTGACCTTCGTACTTGTCATTACCTGTTCGATGATGTTCTTTACTGTGAAGACGAAAGCTCAGAATCGTGATGAAGCAGTTTATTATAAATATTATAAGAGTATTACCGTAAGCAGAGGAGACTCTCTCTGGATATACGCTGCTGAATATGCAGATGAAGATCATTATGACAGCTACCAGAACTATATTGATGAAGTTCTTCAGATGAATGGATTATCCAGTGAAAGCATTACCGCCGGCCAACACCTGATTGTTCCTTATTACAGTGCAGAATTTGTAGGGTAGAACAATCATTATGAACTTATCATATTCAGATTCAGGAACAATATATGAACAGATCTTATGTGAATTATCAACCTATTCATGTAATTCAGGATTATAATGTTCCCTTAATTGTACTGCATTAGCCGCACGACGCTTTCTAGCATCCTCCTGCGCTGCATAATGCTTCCGGGTAGTGTTAACATCCTTATGCCCAAGGACATCGGCAACAAGATAAATATCGCCGGTTTCCTGATAGAGGGCCGTACCATATGTACTACGCAGCTTATGAGGGGTAATATGTTTCAGGGTGGTTACCCGTGAAGCATATTTTTTTACCAGATTTTCAACTGCCCGGACTGTAATCCGACGATTCTGTAAAGATAGGAATAGTGCTTCTTCATGTCCCTCACATGGAATAACATGGTGACGCTGTTCTAAATAATCCAGTAAAGCATCTTGTACTTCATCTCCAAAATAAACAACCGTTTCGTATCCACCTTTTCGGCGGATTTTAATTCCATTATTTTTAAAATCCACATCATTCAAATCAAGGCCAACACATTCCGATACACGAATCCCTGTTCCCAAAAGAAGGGTCAGTAAAGCCACATCACGAATCCGCGTTTTCTTATGATATACCAGTTCCCGTTTGGTCAGCTTATCGCCATCTTCCACCTGATCCAGCAAAGTTGCAACTTCATCTGCATCCAGACGTATGATTTCCTTTTCATGAAGCTTGGGAAGTGGAACCAAAGCCGCCGGGTTGGTTTTGATCTGCTCTGATGTATAGTAATAGTTATAAAAACTCTTTAAGGCAGATAATTTACGTTTCTTGCCTCGTTCATCATTGGTAATTTCTTTACCATCCTTAATATACAGAGTCAGATAATCCATATATTCTTCGATATCTTCCCTTGAAATATGATCAAGAACAGATAACGGAAGTTCTGTAATACCTACTTTATTACAATAAGGATTATTCTCATGCATAAACTCAAAGAATACTCTTAAATCGTAAGCATATGCAAGACGCGTCCGGGAGGAAGTATAATCCTGGATTCCCCGGAAAAACTGCTTGCAAAAAGATGGGAGATTTGTAAGAACCTCTCTCATTTTCAAAGTGTTCATATTATTTTGTTCGTCATGATAATTCTTGTTTTTTTCCATAAGGCACCATTTTTGATCATTCATCTATGAGATAGTCATCAAATCCATTTAAAATAGCAGTAAACATCCGGTCCTTCACTCCCGGATTTTCACGATTAAGGCTGCGTAAAAGGTTCTTGATATATTCCCGACGGGTATAGCCATCAGCAGGACAGGGACTTTTAACAACCGGAATCCGGTTCTTATTGACATAGCCAATAACATCTGCTTCATTCATATAAATCAAAGGGCGAATGACCGTCAGATTCATCCGGTCCAGATAGGTTACCGGTGAAAAGGTATGAAATCTTCCCTCATAAATTAAGGACATCAACATCGTTTCTACAACATCATCCTTATGATGGGCATATGCCACTTTATTACAGCCAAGCTCCTTAATTGCCTGATTTAATGCACCTTTCCTCATTTTGGCACAAAGAGAACAGGGATTAGACTCTTTCCTTTTCTCAAAAACAATGGACGCGATCTCCGTGGAAACAACTGTATAAGGAATGTCCATGTGTTCACACAGTTCTTTAATTTTGCTCAGATCCAGATTATCAAAGCCCAGGTCTACCGTAACTGCGTGAATTTGAAACGGATGCGGATAAAACCGCATCAGTGCATGGAGTCCGTTTAATAAAGTAAGACTGTCTTTCCCTCCGGAAATCCCAACCGCAATCGTATCCCCATCATCAATCATATGATAATCGTCCACAGCCTTACGGATTGGACTTAAAATTTGCTGTAATGTCATAAGCAGTTCCTTTATTTTATATGTTGTATCATTCGTTATATTCTTGTTAAGAATACTGTAAATGGGATTTGTGATATATCATGTTCTTACGCAGCCAGACAGCAAATGTTCAGCTGCGTAAGAACTGTAACATATATTTTACCATAAAATAGCTGCAAACCATAGTATATTTATTGTAAAAATGCTATACTAATAATATTGGTAACTATTCCGTACAGACCGAGACGTTTTTAAATGGATTTTTGCATCATAATCATAAAGGTACTGAATAATTACAATTATTGATACGCATATTATCAGGCAGGAGAGAGAATACATATGAAGATTAAGTTTAACAGAAAGATGATTATGACCGGAATTATTGCATTTCTTGTGATTGCAGCTTCTATCTGTTTTTATTATCTGATATTCCGCAGTGAAGCATTTTCGGCGAAGATCAACACTTTTATTTCTATATTAAGTCCGGTCATTTACGGAATTATCATTGCATATCTGTTAACGCCAATTGTAAATTTTATTGAGCGCAGAATGCTCAAACCATTATTTACAAAGAAAAATCCAGAAATGACGATTAAAAAGAAGAAATGTATGCGTGTAATTTCCGTTATTCTTTCTCTGCTTCTGATCAGTTTACTGCTTTATGCATTTATCAGTGTCATTGTCCCGGAAGTAAGCCGCAGTATTATTGCCATTTCCTACCAGTTTCCATATTATATCCGGAATCTTACTCAGTTCTCCAATAAACTGTTACAGGATAATCCGACATTGAATGATTTATTTATTCAGTTTGTAGATGATTACTCCGGAGAATTTTCCAATTTTTTGAACAAAACCATTATTCCCCAGACACAGGAAATCCTGAAACATATTTCCCTGAGTCTACTAAGCTTTTTAAAGACGCTGTGGAATGTGGTTATTGGTGCAATCATATCTGTTTATGTACTGTTTAATAAAGAATTGTTTGCCGGACAGGCAAAGAAGATTGCATATGCCTTATTAAATACTGATCATGCCAATACTTTCATTAAAGATATTCGCTTTACCAGCCAGACCTTTATCGGATTCTTAAGTGGAAAAATAGTCGATTCCATAATTATCGGGATTTTATGTTTCGTTGGATTATCCATTTTAAAGATGCCATATGCCATTCTGGTAAGCGTGATCGTAGGTGTAACAAATATTATACCTTTCTTCGGCCCTTACCTTGGAGCAATTCCCAGTGCATTACTGATTTTACTGGTAAATCCGCTGAAATGCCTGTATTTCATTATTTTCATTCTTGTTCTTCAGCAGCTTGACGGTAATGTCATCGGTCCTAAGATTTTAGGCCAGTCAACAGGTTTATCCGGCTTCTGGGTTATTTTCTCCATTACTATCTTTGGTGGATTGTGGGGAGTAGCAGGTATGATCGTGGGCGTTCCTTTATGGGCTGTAATTTATGCACTTGTAAAACGCACCATTGGTCACAAATTAAAGAATAAAGGTCTTCCTGCTGAAACTCAGGAATATTTAAATGTAGACAAAATCAAAGATAAAGAATTTATTATGCTGGATCCTGATACATCAAAGAGATCAAAGAAGAAAATTAAGCAAATGAATAAAAACTCAGATACTTATAAATCAGCAGATGCTCCCAATGAGGAAACCAGACAGGAAGTCCTGTCGGAAACTCCTGTTATGGGATCTGAATCACTTGAAAATACAGAAGTTATAAAAGAAGAGGATTCCGAAAAATGAAATTTGTAATTCAAAGAGTAAGCCAGGCAGAAGTAGTAGTAGAGGAACAGAGTGTAGGTAAAATTGATCAGGGACTTATGGTTCTGGTTTCGATCTGCAACAGCGATACGAAAGAAATAGCTGATAAACTGATCAATAAGCTCATACATTTAAGAATTTTTGAGGATGAAAACGGCAAATCCAATTTAAGCGTTCAGGATATTCATGGTAATTTGTTAATTATTTCACAATTTACATTATATGCAGATTGCCGTAAAGGAAACCGCCCAAGTTACACCAATGCAGGAAATCCCGATCTGGCGAATGAATTATATGAATACATCATTGCACAATGTCAGAAAGAATTTCCAAACGTTCAGCATGGTATTTTCGGTGCATATATGAAGGTTTCTTTATTAAATGATGGACCTTTTACGATTATTTTTGATTCCGAGCAAATGTGCTGATTAATTGAATTATTTTGTGATTTATTATTATTTATTTTGCTTATTATTTTAGAGGTTTCTATGAAATTACTGATAACAGTTATTGTCGTGTTTATAATCATTGTATATGGATACACCTATATTCATTATAAGAAAAAACGCAGACAATCCATGGATCATGTACAAGAATTCCATGAGAAGTATAAAATTAAAAAGTCGAATATAAATGAAACTGTATCAGATCGTCTGTCATCCGCAAATACAAATACAAATACAAATGCCGATACCAATACATATCAGTCAATTGATTTTATAGATAAGGATGAATTTGTATCAGATATCCGGTCTGACGTCCGTGAGCACTCTGAAAAGAATAATAGCCAGACTGTTCCAAAGAAGAAATTACAGTTCTAAGGAGATTACTGGTTAACATAAATATATTACGTAAACCTTAGAAACTATTCGTTAAAATTTCTGTTTTTCGAAAAGTTCTTACGTATAAAAATTCAGACTTTTTGAAAAATATAAGTTTAACGCATAGTTGAAAAAATAAAGAGTGAACAGGAAGCATTTAGCTCTTACCTAACTTGATTAGTTAGGTAGGAGCTTTTTTGTTACCTAAAAATAAGGGGGTGGTAAATGTTCAGGGAAGTACATTGGATATTTACGAATATGAAATGATCATGCAGGCAATCGACCAGATCTATAGCTGTGATGATATACCGCAGCTGATCCAACTGATTGCAATTACAAAGAGCCGGATCGAAAAGATCGGCAACACAAGAGTATACGAACTAATGAAAAAAGAAGAAGCAAACAAGTAAACGGTGGGGCATTAGTCCCCACCCCCCTAAAAAAGAAAGAGAGAATAAAAAGCATGAAATTAACAGTAAATTGTAAAGCGACCGTTTATAAGGTAACCGAAAAGGAATTTGAAGATAACAAGAAAAACAAGATTAAATTCTATACTGCCATCGTGGAGCAGAACGGAGATTGTGCAACGATTGGCATATCTGAAACTGCAAAGGATAGCATCGCTCTGATGCAGGAGAATCCCCTCGTTATTGAAATTGACAGTGAAAGCCGGAAGATGAAGATCGTTGATGTCGTAGGTTCAGCTAAAAAAGAACCCGTGCCGTCAAGCAAATAATAGTTTACTTTAGGGGGCGCACCGGTAGCCTTGCCCATGATGGGGCGTAGTTCAGACCCTGCAAGGCTTTTGCACTGGTGCGCCGGGTACATGAAGTCAACTATTATTTGTAGGCACATCAAAGAGAACAGAGAAACGATACCATAATAGCCCCTTGGGAGATGGGCAAGGGGTTGGGGTGTCGGAATGGTACAAAAAGGGGGTAAAAAAATATGATAATCAAAGGTGCCCGGACAATATCTGAATACAAAGAAATACAAAAAAACCGCATACAGAAATGGGTTGATGATCGTTTTATCAGCGGATCAGTGACATGGGAAATGGACGGAGCTTCACACATCAAAATCACTGATAAAACAGGTGATTCCATCATCATATCACTTGATGAGATCGAGTAAGGCAACCTGACACATATAGCAAGGATGATATTGAAAGGTTTATGAATGGATGAAGCATGAGAATCATAACAAAAATCGTATATTACTTTATATTTTCAGTCTTGCGTATGCTCTACTGGTCATTAGTACATGTAATACGGTTGAAGCAGCAGAAGTGACACCGGAAACCATCACCGAAGAAACCACGCCGGAACAACCAACGGATCAGGAGATGGAAGAACCGGAAAAGACCGATCAGCAGATTGAGATTGAAAAAGCATGGCAGGAACTGGAGCAGACCGATAACAGTACCATCGAATACCGGGTAAACGCATTGGAACTAAGGCTTCAGGAACTGGGTATTACCTTAGATGATTTGATCGTACGTGTGGAAGAACTCGGAGAAGAGGAGAACCTGTTGGAACAGTTGGTTACTTCCATCAACGAACAGAATAACCTTGTACTTACTGCCTTAAACAATCTGATAAATAATCAGAATTATCAGATTGAGAACACACCAATTGAAGCATATGAAGCAGTAGTAACGATAGCAGAATCGGTGAAAGAACTAAATTTGAATACCGTTTCAGGTAACAGCCTTGTCTCTAGCCTTGACCAGCGCATGACAGAGAGCCAGGAGCAGACGGCAGAACAGCATAAAGAAAATATGGAAAGTATGAACTATGCATTAGTAGCAGTGTTGTTGTTTCTAGGAATTGTGATCGGTGCCGTATTCGCCCTGATCCTATCGAGGTATATGAAGAATGGAAACAGTTGATGTAGTAAATATTTTGAGCCTGGGTATTGTGGTCGGATTGGGATTAGGATTCATTCCTATCCTGATCGGGGTTGCAGTGCATGGGATATTAAAAATATTTAAATCTTAAGAGAGGGGGATAAGCAGATGGCATTATTAGATGGTGCAGGTACTGTTGCAAGTTCCGCAAGTGATGCTTTGGTAAAAGGACTTACTCAGGTTGGTAGTGATATGTCCGGAATGATTACTAAGGTTCTTCCGATTGCATTAGGTATTGTTGGTGCGATTATGGTAATCACATTTGGAATCAAGCTTTTCAAGAAGTTTACCGGGAAAGCGTAAAGCACAGGAAAGCGAAGAAAAGAAAAAGGACACTAGAAAGATCAGTGTCCTTTTTTGTTTAACTCGTCCCAACAGGCTTGTGCATAATCTGTATAACGGCTTTGCGGATTGGAGATATAAGGCTTAAAATCCGACTTTTTACGTTTGAAAGTTTTGCTTTTGGTCGCTGATCGGATCCTTTTATGATCTCGTTTCTTTTTGAGTAATGGGTAAAGTGTGTAATGCCAGTATACCAGGAAGACAAGCAAAACAAAGATGATAATAATTGCGGTAGTTGGATCAATATTGGGAATTGTAAAAGTGATTTCCGGTATTGTGATTTCCATATAGATTTCCCCCTATGTAAGATAGTATAACAAAATTGTAGAAAAAAGTAAAGGAGCGTAGAAGTATGAAAGTGATAAAGCGGATAGTGTGTGTTTTTTTGTCTGTGATGATCCTCTTTTTTGGTGTAAGCAATTCATATTTTTCACCTGTAAAGATGGATCGGGTCGAAGCTGCAGGAACAGTAGTGCTTGGATATGAAACTATGCAAGCCATATGTTATTATTTTGGCTCGTTAGTTCTTGGTTACTCTTCTGTTGCAGAAGTACCGGATTTAACAGAAGAACAGATTGAAAAAGTCGGTCATGCTTATATCAAGTCCTTATTTACTGTAAACGGTGTTCCTGATCATGTAGCTGATAAACTTGCTATGGCTAATCAGGCATTATTTACTTTGATTTCTAATAAACAGGCTTATGTATTTGGTTCTGAAGCATTAAAGGAAGTAGCAGAAACAGAGTTTCAAGTTATTATGGGCGGTAATAATGGAGACGAAGAGCCGTCCCCCTCTCCCGATGAAAAAAAGAAGCTAAACATTGGTAAAGCTATAGGTTGTATTGGTGCGTTGTCTGTTTTTGGTGTTACTGTTTTTGAGGAATCCTTGAAATTTTATGCAGATAAATTTAGCAAAGGTGAGGAAACCTTTATTGATAAAGAATATCTTGCAGAATTACTAAAAGAAAATTATTTCGATAGTTCTATCATAGATAAAATGTTAAGCGGTGAAACATACGAACTTAAAGTTACCGGAGTATATTCTTTTAGTAAATGCTCTACTTGCGGTCAAAGTGGTCTTATGATTCGTACCTTTTCTCCGGAAGCTAAAGGACTTCATTGCTTGTCTTTTTTGTTTGAAAACGAGGCGGGTGTTTACTATTCTCATTGGTATTACGATAATGGAATGAAAACCGATTCTACTACTTATAATCATTTTACTTGTCATGATGCTACTACAACTACTTCTAATTGGACTTTTTACGGGAAAAGTGTTTTTTCTAATATTCCCGTTTTTAGAGATTCTGACACATTAAAAAATTTTCTAAATACTGGTGAGGGATATGAGAACGCTTTAAATTATCTTAAACAATATCGGCTTGCCGATTGGTTACAAGAAGATTGGACAGGTGAACTTATAGACCCATTAACAGGTCTTAGTTACTTAAATGATTTGGCAAACTTAGCGAAACATCAGGGCTTAAATTCTATAGGTAATGATCCATCGTTAGATGATATGAAACAGCATTTACGTGATATTATTGCAAACTTAAGACCAGGTTACGATCCAGTAACAGATCCATCGGTTGATCCTGCATTAGATCCAATCTGTTACCCGGATACAATACCTACTCCGGTTATAGATCCAACGGCGGACGTAGTTTTGCAACCAGCAAAGGATCCGACTCCATCACCGAATCCTGATCCTAGTCCGAGTACAAGTCCGAAGCCAACAACACAGCCTACACCATCACCTGGAGAGATAGACAGTTCGCAGCCTGTGGTAGATCTTTCAAAGTTCTTCCCTTTCTGCATACCATTTGACCTGATCCACTTAGTACAAGCCTTGGATGCAGATCCAGTAGCACCAAAGTGGACTTTGAAACTGGAACCGCCACAATTCCCAGTGGAATGGGAAGTAACGCTTGATCTATCACAATTTGAATCATTGGCGAAGATCTTCCGGACAGGGGAAACCCTGTTGTTTGTGGTAGGTCTGATCCTGATAACAAGAGGAATTATAAAGGGGTGATTGTATGGAAATAATGAAATCAATTATAGATGCGCTTTTAGACTTTGTTCTGAAACTGTTACCTTTGTCACCATTTGATGAAATAATCAGCTCACTGGAAGATATGCCTTTTCTTGGCTATCTGAACTGGTTTATTCCGATCGGAACATTTATTAAGATTGGTGCGGTATGGCTTGCATCTATCACACTGTTTTATATGTACTCCATTATACTGCGCTGGGTAAAAGCCATCGAGTAGCAGGAGAGGGGGTAAGTAATGATAACGTTATATAGTGGAACTCCGGGAGCAGGGAAATCTCTGCATCTTGCTGAGGTCTTATATTACCGGGTGAAAAATTATAAGGGTGTCGTGATCGGTAACTTTGATCTGAATACCGGGAATATAAAAGGCAGACATAAAGGAAAATATATTAGTATAACAATCGTCTCACTCCGGATCGGCTCATCCAGTTTAGTAAACGATATCGGAAACATTATTATGGAGCTAAGCCGATGCCGGAAGGTAAGTTTCTGCTTGTGATTGATGAATGTCAGATCTTATTCAATTCAAGGGAATGGCAGATACAAGGCCGGAGTGCATGGCTATCCTTTTTCACACAACACAGAAAATTAGGCTATGATATTATCCTTGTTTCCCAGTTCGACCGGATGATAGACCGACAGATCCGGAGCCTGATCGAATACGAATACATCCACCGGAAGATCAATAACTATGGAATCATAGGAAAGATTTTAGGAATCCTTGCAGGTGGATCCCTGTTCGTATGTGTGAGGATGTGGTACCCGATGAAAGAACGCATTGGAGCAGAATTTTTTGTGGGGCACAAGAAATACTTTAAGCTATATGACACGTATAAGATGTTCGACACCTGATAGCAAGGAAGGGGATTGAGGGGACCCGCCGAAGCGTCAGGTGGCGGACGCCCTATACTTGACTATAGCAACACTTAACACCCATTTCTTGTAATGGGTGGAAAAGGGGGTGCTATTAAATGTTTGCTTACAACGTCCGCACCTATAACTATTTGGACGGACAACAGATACGGGTTTATAAAAATATGATTGTAAAGCACCCAGAGGACTGGGTTACACCGATTAAGAAGCAAGAAGAAAAGAAAACAACGAAGACACAGGGGGTAAAAGATGAAGAACGAAGTAACAAGAATAGTCAAAACAGGACAATACAAAAGATTTATGAAATAACAAGGAGTAATATGTGGGAATATTTTATCACGTTAACGTTTGATCCGAAAAAGGTGGATAGTTTCAATTATGAAGAAGTAAGCAAGAAACTTTCAAAATGGCTTAACCATTTGAAAGAAAGATATGCGCCTGATCTTAGATACATTGTCGTTCCGGAGCTTCACAAGTCCGGCAGGTATCACTTTCATGGTATGCTTGCGAATTGTGGTGATATGGAATTTGTTGATTCCGGGAAAGTAACTGCATCGGGTGATCCGATCTATAACATTGGCAACTACAACCTGGGATTTACCACTGCAACGAAAGTCAAGGATAATCAGAAAGTAAGTGCATACATAACGAAGTACATTACTAAGGAATTATGTGCAAGTACTACCGGAAAGAAACGTTACTGGACATCAAGAAATTTAGATAAGGCAGTGATTGAGGAATACGTACTGAAAAAATCTGAAATCAATGATATGATTGAAAGCCTTACCGAAAATATAGACTATGCAAAGACATTGGATATTCCCATGTTGGATCAGAAAGTTAGAATTTATGAGGTAAAGGACAATGTATAAACAATGGAAAAAGTCATTGAAGTTAGAGCCGTTTGAACGTGAATACCTGAAACGCTATGGTAAGCTGCCATGTTATGAAAAGGACTATGATCTTGTCAATCAAAGGATGGATGAAATATGGAAAGATATGCGGATGACAAAGGAAGAAAAAGAACTGAAAGCGCTTCAGGAACAGTGTCCGTGGTAAGGTGTCCGGAATTAAGGTGTGAATTGAATTTAGACGGAAGTTGTCAAGATATTTCTACAATCTTGATGGATATTCCGGATCCTGATTATGGATGTAGCTATTTTGACACACAAAATAACCCCTTGAGGGGTAAGGGGTGACTAAAATAAAGTTTCCTTCACCCCTTTGGGGCGCGGGGGAAATTCGATGTTGACAAATATAGGTAGATGTGATACTTTATAAACAAGTTAGGCAACTATTCGTTAAACTTGTGTTTTGCGAATAGAAGAAAAGACAATCAAACAACT
>ENA-OOZG01002091-OOZG01002091.1-human-gut-metagenome-genome-assembly--contig:-NODE-2091-length-13030-cov-2.721002_pt1 | contig 13030 bp, 19 predicted proteins | sample MGYA00241706_ERZ501384 | MGnify/ENA primary metagenome ERZ501384 (study PRJEB25962, sample SAMEA2042742) | human gut metagenome | biome: human gut; feature: human-associated habitat; material: faeces... | reverse complement strand
ATTAAAATTTAAAATTTATCTATTTTATGAGTCCTTTTTCTTGACATAGTACCATTATTTATTGGCCAAGATAGATATAGTTCTGGAATGGTGCAGACAAATCCTTATGCAGTTTCTCATCCTGTTTATATCATTAGTGGTGAAGGACAATGTGTTTTGTCTGTAAACGGTAATAAGATGACAGTTAATGCATCAGGAACAATTTATATTGATACCGATAGATGCGTAGCCTATCGAGAAAATGGCGATTTGCAAAATGTCCAGGTCAGTGGAGATTTTGAATCTTTATATTTAATGGAAGGTTCAAATTCAATTACAGTTAGTGGCAATTTTAAGTGTGAAGTGATTCCAAACTGGAGGTGTGAACTATGATCCAATTGTATAAGCCTTTTAATAAGAAGTATGAAAAGAATGGTGATTATGTTCTACATCCATCTAGCTGTGTTATGCACGTTGTATTGAACGGCGAATGGTATGTTAAGTTAGTACATCCTATTGATGATATTTCAGAAAATATCGTTGATGGAGCTGTTTTAAAAGTTCCAACATTATTTAATAAAGACCAATTGTTTATTATTCGTCATGCAGACAAAGCGGATTATGATGTTCAAGTAACAGCGTATCCGCTTTTTTACATGGTCAAGACAACACCGCCTTTGTGGGATACTCGCTGTGTAAATATGAATGGTCAGGATGCGTTAAATACAATTTTAAGGGACACGTCTTTTAAAGGAATTTCGGATATCACAGATATTTCTACGTGCTATTTCAATAAAATGAATCGTCTGCAGGCCATTAATGGAAATGCAGACAATACATTTATGAGTCGATGGAGTGGAGAAATTGTTTATGACGATTATACAATCAAAATCAACAAAAGAATTGGTTCAGACAAAGGTGCTAGGTGCGAGTTCGGATACAATTTGAAAAGCGTCCAGGAAGTCGTAAACACAGAAAATTTAATCACAAGAATATATCCGCAAGCCTACAATGGATATGTATTGCCAAATGAGGAGTGTATTGATTCTCCTTTTATCAATAATTATCCAGATGTATATTGGAGCTTTATCCAGTTTGATGACGTAAAGTTAAAAGAAGATGCACAGGAAGATGACGCATCGAATGGAATTACAGTCTGCGACACCTTGGAAGATTTATATAAAGTGTTGCGAAAAAGAGCAGCCGATTATTTTACTGAGACCAATTGTGATGTTCCTAATATCACGTATAAGGTTGATATTGTAGATTTGGCAAGACTGGATGCTTACAAAGATATTAAGAATCTTGTTTCAATTGGCTTTGGTGATACAGTTCATATTAAACACAGAAAGTTGAATATCGAAACCAAGGCAAGATTAATTGAATGTGATTATGATTGTATTTTAAAGAAATATGACAGTATGACTTTAGGAGATTATGAAACTAAGTACTTTGAAAATGCGGATAGTGTTATCCAGGCAGCACAAAAGGTGATTGATAAGAAAACATCAAGCTTGATTGCGGAAAAGATAAAAGGAATCATTGATGCGACTCAAGCTTCGCTTTATGCTCAAAGAAACATTGCGAAGAAGATGGATTACAGAGCTATGAAGATGGAAGATTTAGATCCAGATAGTCCAACGTATGGAGCGACTTGTTATGGAACAAGTGGTTTGGAATTTTCTGACACAAGAAATGAAGATGATACGGATTGGAAGTGGGGCAATGCGTTTGGACCAAAAGGGTTGATTGCGAATGCGATTATTACAGGCATTCTTTCAGATAAGAGCGGCAGCTTTTATTTGAATATGGATACCGGTGAGCTTGTAATGAATGATGGGACGTTCAAAGGAGTGCTGAACACTGTTCAAGATATTAATGTTGGTGCGGAAATCAATATGCAGCCACGTACTGATGGGGTTGCGCAAGGATCTGTTTGGGCAGATATAAAAGCGGTGGATGCAGACGGTAATGTTCTTCCTGAAAGAATTGTGTTCCGATCTGTAAAGTCTGACGGTAAATATTTATCGCATAGTATTAAATTAATTTGCGGAGATGCCAGCGTATCCGTTGATAATGACGGCTCAATAACTTTACTTAGTGGCACTAATAAAGTTAAGGTGTCTACAAATGGTGTCGATATCATTACCAAAAATAATGAGATTTCTTTAAGTGAAAATTCTAGCACGATAAAGATTGATGGTAAAACTGGATTAACAGGTACTTATACTGTTACAAAATCAGTAACTACTAGGTCAGGAATCGTGACAGGAGTTGAGTAATATGGCTCAACCTTTTTCTGTATTCGTTGATACTTATAATGGCACAAGTCACAATGTAGATGGTGCATTTGGAGCGCAATGTTGGGACGGTTACGCGTTTTACATGAAGTGGTTAGGATACTCATATGCGAACTGTACGGCCACAGGCGGTGCTCAAGATATTTGGACTCAACGCGCTTCTAATGGAATGTTGAATTCATGTAATGTCGTATCCACTCCACAAAACGGAGATATCGCAGTTTGGGGTTCCAACATGGGTGGTGGTAAAGGCCACGTAGCTATGTACTACAATGGTCAGTACTTCGGGCAAAATCAAGGTAGAAGTGGTGGTGCGAATGGGGGACCATTTAATTTATTAGCGATTGGAACTGCTCCATTAGGCTATTTTAGACCGAAGTGTTATGCGAATGGTTCAGATGGAGAAAAAAAGCTGCAGCTAACATTGATTAATGGAATTGTAATAGATGCAAAATACGTATAGGAAGGAGTTGATTCGATGGAATTATTAAGAAGTGGTTTACAACTTGTGGCCATTAAAGGGCTAGAAACATGTGAAGGGTCTGTTAATGTTCCTGTTATATTGAAAAGTGATGGAAGTAAATATGATGACTATACATCACAAATTCATATTCGATATTTAAATCATGGAAAATTACATGAAGAAGTATTGCCATCTGACAAAGATGGCTTTTATATTCCAGGAAAGCCTTTTGAAGAAAACGGATTAATTGAACTGGCAGTCCATTTGATTCGTGGTAATAAGCAGCTAGTGACAAATGAATTAGCTTTTATCGTAAAGAGAGCGCCAAACGGAACAACTGAAGTGGATCCAAGTGAATACGGTTGGCAACAATTGGTTGATGCTTATATCGAGCAGAAATATGACACCATTATGCATAGATTGGATTTATTAACAATCACTAATGGCAATCAGACAAATCTGAACGAGTTAATTGATATTCGTGTAGGCGGTAATGGAGTTATATATAGTAATGCTGGAAATGCAGTGCGTGGACAATATCTAGCGTTATTAAAAAAAGCGAATGAATTAACTTCACGCATTGATACAATTATATCTTCAACAGAAAGTTCATTGAATGCAAATGCGGAGATAGTTGACGCAAGAATTGATTTTGAAGGAAATGTGAAGAAAACATTAGGTGCTTCAATCCGTGAAGCTGATCAGAAGATAATGGAAATGATTCTGACTAATCATTTTAAAACTGAATTATTATCAGATTCAGAAAATGGTTTGATTGATGAGAACAAAAATGCAATCTTAGCAGATTGGGCATATGAAGTCGACTCCGGAAATGTAGGCGAGGAATGGACATACAAGGTGAAATCATGAGACAAGGAACAACACCTACAATTCAAATCACGGTCAATAATATTGATTTAGCAGATATGGAACATATCTATGTGGTATTTGAGCAAAATGGATATTTATTGAAAAAAAGCATGCCAGATTTAAAAATTGAAAACAATGTTATTTCAATTCTTTTAACACAGGAAGAAACGCTAAGCTTTAAAAGCGGAAATTGCAATATCCAATTAAGGGCGATTACGTATGACGGCATAGCAATGGCTTCGTCAATAAAAACAGTTAACGTATATAGCGTATTAAACAAGGAAGTGATTACATGATTCTAGTAAAAAATATAGAAATAGATGTTAAAGACGAATCAGATCATATTCAGCTCGGCTTAAATGAAGAGTATGTAGGAACAACGGATTATGAGAAGCTCAGAAACAAGCCTAAGTTAAATGGGAATGAAATCATTGGTGAAGTTGAAGAGATAGATCCAACTGTGCCTTTATGGGCAAAAGCAGAAACAAGACCGGTATACACTCCGGAAGATGTAGGGGCTATGGCAGAAGGCTCTGTAACATCTGTATCTACATCTGAACTAGATGAATTATGGAATAGTCTATAGGAGGAAAAAGAATGGCTATTGAATATTTAGATAAGAGTGGATTGACACTCTTAATCAGTAAAATTAAATCGGCGTTAAGTGGGAAAGTTGATGTTGTGAGTGGTAAAGGCTTATCAACAAACGACTACACAAGCGTAGAAAAACAAAAGTTAAGTGGTATTGCAAGCGGTGCTCAAGTTAACGTGATTGAGTCTGTAAAGGTTAACGGTACAAAAGTTGAACCAAGCTCAAAAGCTGTAGATATCGCAGTGCCTACAAAGACTTCACAACTTACAAACGATAGTGGATTCCAAACATCTACGCAAGTAAATTCAATCGTTACAGGTAAAGGATATCAAACGCAATCACAAGTACAATCATTGATTAATTCGGCAGTCGGTAATATTACATCCATTAAATATGAAAAGGTAAATAGTTTACCTGCTGCAGGAAAGAATGGTGTTATCTATTTAGTCGCACATTCACATGGAACGCAAGATATCTATGATGAGTATATTTGGATTGCAGACACTAAAACATTTGAAAAGATTGGTAATACAGACATTGATTTATCGGCATACGTTAAGAAGTCAGAATTAACTGCAATTACGACAAACGATTTAAATACAATGTGGGGTTAGCGTATGTCTTTCGTATTCAAAGACAAAGCTTCTATTCAGTGGCTTGTCGATAGAATAAAGTCTGTAACCATATCACATAACGCATTGAATCAAATGGTGATGAATAATCACTTTACCACGAATTTGAACGCAACAAGCGTTCAAGATTTAGTAGATGAAAAAGGAAATACAATCTTAGCCGATTGGTCTTACGAAGTCGCAAGTGGAGAAGTTGGCACGGATTGGAAATATAAAGTCAAGGAGGAATAACATGCCAGGAAAACAAGTAACAGAATTAGACACATTGCCTAGCTTTACAGATACAAGCTTATTGCCTGTGCACAATGGAGCAGGATTAAAAAAAGGTTTATTATCGCAATTAGCAAATTACTTAGGAACTAAATTCAGTAATCCAAATTTATTGATTAATCCGGATTTCAAAATCAATCAAAGAGGAAAAAGTACTTACAGTTCTACCGGAGCAGGATGTACGGTTGATAGATGGGTTGGAACAAACGTAAAGACGGTAGTCAATTCAGATGGTACTGTATCTGTATCTTCTTTAAGTGGCACAGGATATTATACGCAACACGAAGAGAATATTTCATATGGAAAGCATACATACTCAATTTATGTTCAAGCAATTACCGGAACAGTAAATGCTTTTTATAAAAGCAAGGATTCACGAGACGTTGGATTAGGAACATTAAAGCAGGGATTGAATGTCTTTACATCAGTTGATGATGGATTTAAAAGCTTTTACTTAAGCGTCGCAGGAGGTTCATCTGTAACTTTGAAATATGCAAAGGTAGAGCAAGGAACAGTAGCAACTACATTTATTACACCTAACATGGCAGAAGAATTAATTAAATGTTATAGATTTTATCAGATTGTGAGCATTGATATGTCGAAGATATCATTTAATGGGAATCAAGGCTTTATTCCATTTACGCCGAAAGCTAAGATGAGAAGTACGCCAACATTAGGTTATTGGACAAACAAACTTTATATGCGTAAATCCTATACAGATATGACACTTGAAGAATTGGCATTTAATAGAGCGTGGGCTTCCGGTGATACCGTAATCGGTGTAGAGTTTAATGTTTCTTACAATAGAATATCTATGTTAACGCCAATCAATAATCATTTAGACAGATTCGATTTGGACGCAGAAATTTATTAGGAGGAACTATGAACAACGAATATAAAGTATATGTATCCTTACAAGATGGATACATCACATCTATTAATTCAGAAATTTTCTTATCAGAAGAAGAAATGTCAACTATGGTAGAGATTGACAAAGGACAAGGCGATAAATATGCACACGCACAAAGTCAATATCTAGAAAAAGGATTAGTTGATGAACACGGAAGATATAACTACAAATTTGTAGAAGGTAAAGTGGTTGAGATTGTAGAAGAAGATAAACCTAAAGTTGTTGATTCAGAACAACAAGCAACGGCGCAGGATAAAATTGAAGCGCAGGTTATGTATACAGCTTTAATGACGGATACGCTTCTAGAAGAAAGCGAGGCTTAATTTATGTTTGAAAAAATCAAAAGATTTTATGATCTGAAATTATATACTGATAAACAGGTAAGAAAATTCTGCGAAAAAGGAATCATTACTGCTGATCAGTATAAAAAAATCACTGGTGAAAATTATTAAAAAGGCTAGAATATCTAGCCTTTTTTATATATGACATAGGAGAAAACAAATGAAAGTTTTTACAAGTTACTACAACAATGTATGTGGTGCAATTATTGCATTACTAACACTTATCTTTGGTGAACACTGGTTCTTGTTCGCCATTTTTTTATTATTAAACGTAATCGACTGGATTACGGGTTGGATGAAGTCAAATATTAATCATAAAACCAATAGCAGCAAAGGATGGACCGGTGTTCTGAAAAAGCTAGGATACTGGTTAATGATTGTATTCGCTTTTGCGATTTCGGCTTGGTTTATCGAAATCGGAAAAACAATCGGAGTTGATCTAACACTAACAACTCTATTAGGATGGTTCGTCTTAGCTTCCTTGACCGTTAATGAAGCAAGATCAATTATTGAGAACTTTGTTGAAGCAGGATATGACGTTCCAAAAATTCTAATCAAAGGATTAGAAGTAGCTGACAAGAAAATCAATCAGGAAGAGATTTAATTATGAACTACTTCACAAAAGATGACTTTAAAAAAGAATGGTTAGGCAAATCATCTGGTCTAGGCGGATACTACAATCAGTGTGTAACTCTTTTCAAAGAGTTTTTAAAGAAAGCTGGATATCCAAACCCTGGAAGAGCGATTGGAGGTTCTGGAGGAGCACGCGAAATTTGGTATCGAAGAGATTTACTTGGATATGTTGATTATTTTAATTTCGAACAAATTGGCCACCCTGGAGATTGGTTTATTTGGGATTCAGTTTATGGTTGGTACAAAGGAATTTATTATGGTCATGTAGCGATGTTGATTAAAGACAATGGTAACGGAACAGGACAGTTTCTAGGAATGAATCAAGGAACTAACTTGTCTCCTGCAAATATTCAAACATTGACTTACAATGGATCATGTGGGGTGTTGCATTACAAAGGCTATAGTAATCCTACAAGTGGTTTAGGAATTACAGTGTTTAATGCAGCAAATTTAGTTGCAGAACACGCTATTGCTACTTTAACTGTTGATTCAGTTGCAATTCGTGAAGGTAGTCCAACAGGAAATGTATTGAAACGAGTAAATAAAGGATATCAGTTTGAATACTATTACAAAGTCGTAGCTAATGGCCATAGATGGGTGGTTAATAAAGACAAGACTCAACTCATGGCAATCTCAGGAAGCGAAGTTCAAGGAAAAGACACGTGGGCCACTTTCAGTTCAATAGAAGGTGATGCTAATCCAAGTGATACAATTGAACTTGTACAAGAAGATGGTGTAGCTACGTTCACTGTAGATGGCATTAGAGCGCGTTATGACTCGCCAACTGGCAATGTATGCAAAATATACAATAGCGGAGATAAAATCAGATATTATTGGAAGTATATTGGCAATGGTCATCGTTATGTAGTTTATAAAGATAGTGATAGAAAAATCTTTGTTGCAGTGTCCGCAACCGAAGATAAGAGTAAGATGTGGGCTACATTCACTGCACCAGAAGAAGAAAAGAAGGAAGAATCGAAACCTCCTACACCCGAGACTTCCAAACCGCCTAAAACAGATTACATTAAAAATGTAAAAGGATACGGAATCGACTTATCAGAACATAACAGTTCGGACATAGATTTGTCGCAGTATGACTTTGTGATTTTGCGCTCAAATTGGTGGACAACTGAAGACAAGAAATTTGAGTATTTTGCAAATAAATGTGAAGAATTGAAAATTCCTTATGGTGTATATTGTTACGATTATTGCGGTGATGAAGAGACTGCGCTTGAGCAAGCCAAGTATACACATAAATTAATTAAAAGTAGAAATATCCAACTTGGTGTTTGGATGGATATGGAAGACTCCAGCACAAAGCCTGGAGAACCAGGATGGAAGGAACAAAACGGATTGCTGACAAAAGAACATTGTTCGATGGTCTGCAAAGTATTCTGTGATTATTTCAAATCACAAGGTTATTACACTGGTGTTTATACATCTAGATCATGGATCGGACAATATGTAGATACAGACTATCCTTTGTGGATTGCAGCATGGAATCAGGATGATGGTAATGTCAATTCAGACAATTCAGATATTGCAGTTATACATCAATACACTTCGAATCCATTTGACAAAGATGTAATCTATCATGATATTGACTTCTACAAGTCTGATTCAAAGAGTGACGAGCCTAAAAAAGACGATCCTAAAAAGGATGAAAATGGTTCAAATACCGGAAAAGATGACTCAAAAAACGATAAAAACGATGAAAATAGTTCAGATTCTGTCAAAAATGACACAATTAATGTATCTGGAATCAACAAATTGATTGAATTGTTGTTGAAAATCGTCGAAAAGATTTTTAAATTATTCAAATAACGCAAAAAAGGGCCGATTTTATTGTGGCCCTTCTTTTTTTATGCATTAATCTAAATCAATTCCGTAGTAATTTTCAAACGAACAATTCTGATAAACTTCATTAGCTTCATCCCAGTCTTCGCAGAAGTACTCGCCATACATTTTAACGTGTTTTCCATATCCAACTTCGATGGCAATATATCCGTTGATTTTGTGATTGTCATCAGAACCGAATTCATCATGAATTTCTTTATCATTACTTGTACATTCGTATGATCCATTAACTTCAGTATAGATTTCACATGTATTTAATTCACAGATTCTATCTTCAACATCTGAAGCTTTTCCAAAATATCCTTTGAATTTTCCAAAATCATCATAATCTTTTAATTCCTGGATGAATCGGCTAAAATAAGCTTCGTCTTGATTCATTTTATCGATACTAAACATATCTAGTCCATCCAATGCGTTGGCTTTCTCAATTGTTTGATTCATTGCGTCTCTAATAACATCCGCTTGAGATACTCCTAAAGCTTTGCAAGCTTGTTTAAATTCTTCGGCAAAATCATTTTTGAATCTAGCAGAAATAATTGTCATTTTTTCTTTGTTGTACTTGTCTTGGGGTCTCATGTTATTCTCCTTTGTGTTTTAAATACATTGCATAAATGAATTTTGCAATTCCAATTGCGATAAAAAATATTCCTAATTTTACTAGCATAATATACGATGAATAAGTTATAATGAGTTAGGGGAGAAGCTATGTAAGCTTCTCGATAATCAATAAGATTAACCCAACTGCTAAGTCCAAGATTGATTGTATGATTAGAGACGTCCAATCGATTTTGGATTTTTTAAATTTCTTATTCATAACCTTTCCTCCTTACATATATATTATAGCATAAGGCTAGCATATATGCAAGCATAAGTAATACTTTTCTTATGCCTTTTTTGGATTAAATACCGAAGGACTTAGCTTTGGGAAACTTTTCAAAAATTAAGATATCGTTTATATCTTGATTACATCTTAAAAGGAATGGATTCTACTAAACATTATTAATTCTCATGAATTCTACACCTATATTTAAAGCACAAATTAATGTTATAAACGCATTATCTTTCTACGAAAAATTTACAAACTAAAATAATTCCCCTTTAAATAAAGGGGAATTTCTGTTTTTGTATAAAGCTATGACTTATTTATGACTTAAAAATTTGAAATTGCATTCAAAACCTCATCTTCTTCAGCATTAATTAAGCAGCCATAGATTTGACATTCACACAAAGATTTTGATAATAAAGAAAAGCCACTGAAATAAATCAGTGACTTTCTACATGGCGCTAAGGCCGTTGTGTAATAATCAATGGCGCTAAGGCCGTTGTTCATAAGTATATTAACATCTCATAACTCTAAAGTCAAAAGATTTACTTTGTAAATAATTCTATTAATTTATTATCAAGTATTGTCATGATTTCATCTGAAACTCTAATTTTTAAAATGGGATCATACTTGTTTATTGGTTTAAGAACTCTTAATTTGCTGATTGTGGAGATATTTTGTACCATTGCATAGGAGTCAACACCCATTTTTTGATACATTTTGGCAACCAAAATAAACTTATTTGCATTATCTAACATTGCTTTTTTCTCTTCATCTGTAACATTTTTAATGTTCTCTATGAATTCATTTAATTGTTTATCTAAGAAAGGGATTGCTTCATTAAGAAAAAATTACCGATTGGAACATAATAAGGCTTATTTTTTGAACTTAATGGAATTACCGTTAGCACACCATTATTAGGTGAATCATTTTTCGTTAAAACGATAGCTAAATGTTTCCCCTTGATTTCACTACCCATAGATGGTGAAAATTCCACCATTACAACATTTCCTCGCTTAAATCTTTGAAATTTCATTTTATTTTTCCTTCTTTAATTCTTTCATATTCCATCTGAGCTACTGTATCCACTGTATGTTGACCTTTGTTATCCAGATACCTATATGTTTCCAGGTGTTTGTGTTAATACATTAAAAAATCAATTAGCACTATATATTATTTCACCTATATTCTACTAAAATCTTCGTTAGATAGATATTTTAAAATAAAGTGAATATTCGATGTTAAATTCATCTAAATCAAATACGCATAACACAGTACTTGACAATCCAAGGTAGTATGTATATCATAATAGTGAACGGGGTGATATTATGCAGCCAAGAGCGGTGATTTATTGTTCTAAACATGGAGCAACAAAAGAATATGCGCAATGTTTAGGTAAAAAAAAGAATCTTCCTGTGATTTCGATTGACCATATTTCGGGATACTCTTTCCAAAATATTCCGGTGTATTTTTGTGGTTGGATTCGTAACGGAAAAATCATGGGGTTGAATAAAGCTTCGAAATTATTTATGTGTGTTCAGGTAATTGGTGTGGGTGCCATTGAATATAATGAGGCATATGAATTGAAGTTGAAATATAAGAATGGGATTGTGAATCCAAACTTTAAGTATGTACAGTCGATTCGTAATCTTTCATTGACAACTTTGGAAAAGATGTATGTAGATGTGTTTCAGCCATCATTAATGGGAAAGAATAGGGGTGAAACGCATGAATACTCAATTTAAAAAAGGTGTTTTAGAGTTGATTGTATTAAAGGCTATTGTATCGGATGATCTATATGGGTATCAGCTTGTGTCTCGTATCAACGAGGTAATTCAAGTAAATGAAGGTACGATTTATCCTTTGTTGAAGCGATTGTCGAACGATCGTTTGTTGGAGTCTTATTTAAAAGAATCTACGGAGGGTCCTCCAAGAAAGTATTATCATATCACAAATTTAGGACTTGAAAGATATGATGCATTATTATCGGAGTGGACGGATTTTTCAGATAGTGTAAATGCATATTTGAAAGGAGTGAAGTAGGGTGTTAAAAAAGGAATTTTTGGATGTTTTAAATCAAAAGTTATCGTTGATTAGTGATAAAGAAAGAGAAGACATCATATTGGAATATGGAACGTATATTGATGACAAGATTGCTGGTGGTGTTGCAGAAGAAGAGGCTGTTGCTGGATTTGGTGATGTGGATGAATTGGTAAAGGATATTCTAGATGCATATAAGATCAATACGGACTCAATGGATCCATTCTCTAATCGTGCAGATAAAACGATTGATAAGGTGTATGCCAAGGTTGAGGAATTGTTTTCTAAGCTTGGTAATTTTTCGATGAATGAAATTTTTCACATCTTATTTGATGCGATTGTTTTAGTGTTGATTTTGTTGATTGGAAAAGTCATCGTGGTTGATATATTATGTCAATTTTTATTGTCTATGATTTTTTCATTCTTTGTCGGATTCTATATGATCACAGATTTTATGTTAAGTCTTTGTCGCATACTATATTTATGTTTAGCCATTTATTTCTTTGTGAAAGTCATGGCTAAAAGAGTGGAGCGTTATCGTTTGCATGCACATAATGTGGGTGTGATGGATGATATCAAAGATACTTGGAATGATAATATTAAATCGAGTGATTTGCCTCCAACACCTGAGCGTCCTTTGTATCATGAAAGAAAGCCAAGACATCTTGAATCCGATGTCTTAAAGGTGATCTTAGTCTTGGCTATGATTCCTGTAGCGTGTGTTTTGATTGGTAGTGGTATTGGTTTAGTGGTGTTAATTTATGTCAGTGCTATGTATGCCACAACAAGTACTGGATTATATTGTATGGATATTGCCTTTGTGTTAGGAAGTTTGGCAATACTATTGATGTTAGTGCGTGCTTGGCCTAAGAGGGTGGATACAAATGCGTAAGTTAGGTGTATTGTTGGTTCTTTCAATCTTATTATTTGTGTTTGGCTGTGGAACTTTTGTATATGAATTGAGTCAAATTAGTCCAAATCAAATTGACTTGTCTCAAGAAACGCAGACTATGACAACGACAATGCCAGATCGTTGTCGTTTGTATACAAAAACGTATTTAAGTTCGGTTGGCGATGTACGTGTCGTTGTGGATGAGATGGTGGAAGATAATCAATTACCGAATAATTCATTGGTGATCACATATCCTAAAATGCTTCATGTTGTGCAGGATGGGGATCAATTGGATTTACAGATGGATGATTATGAAATGTCAAAGAATCTTCAAACCATTTTTGATACGTTCAAATCGAAGAGTTATGATGAGTGATGTTAGCATATAAATAGGACTAGTCAAAAAGAGAAAATTTACACCAGTGGTA
>ENA-OOZG01002090-OOZG01002090.1-human-gut-metagenome-genome-assembly--contig:-NODE-2090-length-13031-cov-1.728499_pt1 | contig 13031 bp, 9 predicted proteins | sample MGYA00241706_ERZ501384 | MGnify/ENA primary metagenome ERZ501384 (study PRJEB25962, sample SAMEA2042742) | human gut metagenome | biome: human gut; feature: human-associated habitat; material: faeces... | reverse complement strand
ATCGTGTATCCTTGCTGAAAACCGTCTGCGTTCTTCGACAGCCGCAGATTTCTTTGCTGTTTTGGCGTATTCTTCAAGGCTTGCTATCCTGCGGTTGAGGCGAACAGTTTTCTCTCTGCTTTCTGCAAGCTGTTCACGGCATTTGATAAGCTGTCCTGCGGTAATATGGGCGACAGTGAATGCCACAAGCATTATAATAAGTATCAGCACATCAATAAACGGCGGTTTTACTATGAAAAGAACAAGCAGTACCGAAACAGCACCGATATGTCGGAAATACTTTCCCGCACCGAATTTATCTACGGCATAGATTACGGCAAAGCACAGCACGAATATCAGATTGTCGCTGTATATAAGAAATGCGATAAAAGCCGAAACGCACGAACAGACCGCCGCCGCTTTATCCGACTTTTTAAGCACCGACAGCAGATATTCAGCCAGAGCAAAGCAGGAAAAGGCGAGTACGGTAAGCACCGTATCGCCCGAATCACAGTTATTCATTATATTCATAGTGCCGAATGCGGCTGTTGCCGTGAGTTTGAATACAAGATATATAAGTGACAATTCGTATTCCTTTCGTTATGCCTTTGAAACTACCGACTTTCTGCCGAAAAGTGCGGCGCTTGCAAGCATTATAAGCAATGTGTAGAGTATAAGCACGCATATATTTATCACAGGCTGTTCAGCCTCACCCGACATAAAATCGACATACCAGTATTGCGGCGTGATATATGACAGATATTTCAGCATACCTGCCGTTTCGTCTATCGGGAACCACGCACCGCCGAGCAGAGCGCCTATCGAGGTAATACAGCCCGAAAGCGTGGCAAGAGCCTGCTTTGAGCTTATCAGCTGTGCGAGCATTATTGATAATGCCGAGTTGAACAGCGAGTAGATAACTACTGCCGCAAACACAAGCGGATAGCCGGCTGTCATCCGAGCGCCCGTGATAAGCAGGTACAGCGGTAAAATGACAAGTGCCGTAAAGGATATAAGCACGCTTGCCCCAAGCGTTCCGACAATGTACTGAACGCCCGTTACAGATGAAACAGCCATCCTGCTGTATGTTCCGTACTGCCTGTCTTCCATTACCGCAAGAGTGATAAATATGCCGATAGCTGTGACAAGCATTATCATAAATCCTTCGGAGAACTTAAAGCCTGCAGAGACATATTCGTCCTCCCTGTCGGATGTTACCGCATTTTCCTTAGTGAGCCTTGTGTCGGCGGCATCGCTGTTCATAATTTTCGAAAACAGCTCTGCATCGCCTTTTGCGGCACCTGCGGCGATATTGACGCTTCTCATAAAGCCTTCGATATATACCGAGATATAAGCACCGTTTTCGTAATCGTCAAGAGTGGTGGATTTTATCTTCACGTCTTTTCCGCCGATTACATTCTTTTCAAAGCCCTGCGGTATCTCTATTATAGCAGAAACGTCACGGTTAATCAATTTATCATTGAATTTTTCTTTGCCGTCCTCGATAATGTTCATATTTATCCTGTCGCTGAGATAGCTTTTCAGCATTGCGGAAAGCTCCGATTTATCGTTATCGGTAAGGGCGATGTCTATCTTGTCGTTTACCGAGAACACGTTTGCTATCGGTCTGCCGCAGTAATAAAGCCCTATACTGCCTGCCCCTACAAGAAGTGCGATTACAAGTGCGTATTTAAGACGCTTCAGCATACCGAAAAATACCGTTCTTATATTATTCATAATACGCTCCCCTTTCATACGGATTTTTTTACACGGAATATTGCCGCACCGATAAGCGATACCGCAACCGTCACAGCAAGGCATACCGCAATTACCGCCAACGCACTGTCGCTTTCACCGTAAAGAGTAAGTCTGAATGCCGCTTGCTGAACGATATAAGGCGGCAGCTTGTCGCTGAAGCCTTCGACGAATACCTGCTTTGAAAACGAGCCTGAGAAGAACAGCAATGCCCATGTAAGCGGTATCACGATGCTTTCCGCAGGTATTTTTATCAGTATCCCTATCAGCATACCTACGGATATCGACGCAAGCGAGCAGCAGGAGAGCAGCAGGAACAGGATAAGGTTTCCGACAAAGCTGTCGCAGTATTTCGCCCCGAACACAAACACCGAAAACAGCATTATCACCGCATTTCCTATAACGGCGGAGGGAAGCGTACCGATGAGTTTGCCGAAAAACAGCTTTACTTTGCCGACAGGTGACAGATAAAGACGCTGTAGGGTGAATATCCTTTCCTCGTCCTTAAGAGCCGTACTGCCCATTATCATATGCGACATGAATATCATCATTACCGCCATACTCACCGCATAATAGTCCATCATACTCCGTGTAACGCCAAGTCCGTCCTGCTCTACAAATGACTTTTCGGTATCGGCATCTGTATTCATAAGCAGTGACGGGTCGGTCGATGCTATTTTATAATATGTATCGGATACCGCAATGAAAGAATTCAGCACCGAGCCGAGCGCCCTGTTTGCAATTTCGTTTCTGCCGCCGTATAACAGAATTTCCCCGTTTTTAATCTCGATATATGCGTCTATATCGCCCTTATCGGTAAGGCTCAGTGCGGCTTTTTCATCGCTTGCCTTTTCCGCCTTTATCATACTGATATTGCTAAGAAACTCAGCAAATGCCTTGCCGCTTTGCTCGTCTGTTTGCGTAATGCTATATTGCAGTTTAATTTCTCCTATGTCATAATCCGCTATATCAAGATTCTGAAGCATAGTTCCGAGAAAGAATACCAGCAGTACCGGAAATAAAAGCCCCATGAATACGTTTGCGGGGCTTCTGAAATACTCCCTTATCTGTTTTATTATCAAACTAAGCATATTTCCGCTCCTTAACGTATCTCGTGTCCTGTAAGCGACAGGAACACAGCGTCCATATCCGGCTTTTCCGTGCTTATCTCGATTACAGGCAGATTTAGCTTTACAAGTTCGCTTATAACGTGTGAAATATCGTTACAGCTTATGCTCATATCAACGCTTATCATATTGTCGTTAAATTGCACCCTGTTTACATCGGGCAGGCAGGAAACAACCCTTGATACTCTGCTTCTTGTTTCGCTGTCGCACTGCTTTGTGGTGATATGTACCGTACAGCTGTCGGTTATCATCGTTATAAGCTCCTGCTGTGTGCCTTCTGCCACAAGTCTGCCTTTGTCAATTATAGCGACTCTGTCGCAGATTTCCTCTACCTCGTGCATATAGTGCGAGGTATATATTACTGTCGCACCGCTTTCACGCAGTTTCTTTATCGAATTCATTATATGCTCTCTTGACTGTGCGTCAACGCCTACGGTAGGTTCGTCCATAACTATCAGCTTAGGTTTATGCGCTATACCGCAGGCAATGTTAAGTCTGCGTTTCATACCGCCGGACATTTTCTTCGGCTTCATATCCGCCTTATCCGCAAGCCCTGCAAATTCGAGAGCGGTCATTGCATTCTTATGAAGCTGTTCGCCCTTGAAGCCGTACAGCGAAGCGAAAAATTCAACGTTTTCCTTTGCGGTAAGATACGGGTACACCGCTATCTCCTGCGGAACGCATCCGATCATCCGTCTTATCTCCGCTCTTTGCTTCACTGTATCCATACCGTCTATCGTCACACTTCCCGAAGTCGCTTCGTCAAGTGTTGTGATAATATTTATCGTGGTTGATTTTCCTGCCCCGTTAGGACCTATAAGTCCGAATATCTCGCCCTCGCTTACATTGAAGCTGAGGTTATCCACGGCACAGTGATTGCCGTAATTCTTGACAAGGTTGTTCACGCTTGCAAATATCATAAGTATTCCCCTTTCGGCTGTTTATTTATCTTACTGTAACGATTATACACCTGCAAAGCGGATTTCACCAGTTACAAACGGTATTTTCCCGTATGACATTTGTAATAAAAAAGCTCTGACGGAACGTTCCCCCGTCAGAGCCTTTGACTTATTAAGTTATTGATTATTTGTCGTCCGCTGAGATGCTCTCTGTTCTGTAAATGAACTTTACAGTGCCTTCTGTCTTATCCGACTTACCGCCGAATGTGTCATAGTCCTTGCCTAAAGCAACTGTAGCCTTCAGCTTGTCGATAAGTCCTGCAATATCGCCGTCAACAGCGTCTACTATCTTCTTGACAGCCTTCTCGTTGAACTCATCCATACCGTCGTTCAGCTCCTTAGCACCGTCCCTTAACTGCTTTACGCCGTCAATAAGAGTTGCTACACCGTCATTGAGTTTATCTGCACCGTCCTTAAGGTCGCCTGCACCGTCATGAAGCTGTAATGCACCGCTGTGAAGTGTGCCTACACCTGCAACAAGACTTGTCGTACCGTCCTTTAACTGTCCTGCGCCGCTGTCAAGCTGTGTTGCACCGTCATAGAGTGTGTCTACACCGGCTACAAGGCTTGCTGTACCGTCTTTCAGGTCGCTTGCGCCCTTGTCAAGCTGATTTACGCCTGAGATAAGCGTTGAGCCGCCGCTTGTAAGCTGCTCTGTTCCGCTCTTAAGCTGTGTAGTACCGCTGTGAAGATCCTTAGTACCGCTGTAAAGCTGTGTTGCACCTGCCGACAGTGTCTTTGAACCGTCATATGCACTGTCAACGCCCGCCGTATACTCAGTAAGTCCTGTATAGAACTGATTGTAGGAATCAAGCTGTGCGATAAGATTCTTTATCGTTGTCTGACCTGCCTTAGCCTTTGCTACAGCTTCGTTTATCTGCTTTGTGACCTTTTCGCTTTTCATATTCTGCTCGATAAGCTGTTTCTTCTGTGCTTCAACATTTGTGCTTATCTGAGCCTTGACAGCATCTGTTGCCATCTGAGCGGAAACTGCGGCTGTAACCTTAGCCTGTACGGCTTCGGGTATCTGTCCTGCCTTTACTGCCGCATTGTACTGATCTGCGGTCATATTATAGCCTGCGGCTTTGAGAACACCCTCAAGCACCTTTGCCTGTACAGCTTTTGTAACGCCTGCTGTTATAGCGTCATTGTTCTTTTCTACCTCGGCAGTTACCGTTTTGAGTGCCGTATTGTAAGCAAGAGTGTAGACCTTATCCTTGTCAAGAGAATCTACCAGCTTGTTAAGTTCTGTCTTGTAATTGCTTATCGTCAGTTTTGAAACGGTAAGACCGGATGCCTTTATCTGCGTTTCGGCTGTGGATAACAGTGTATCGAATACCTGCTTTGCGCCTGCGTTCAGCTGTTCGCTGTTTGATGAAAGCTCGCCAAGACCTTCGTTCAGCTCTGAAGCTCCTGCGCTTACCTGTCCTGCACCGTTCTCCACCTGAGATGCGCCGCTGTCAAGCGATGACGCACCGCTGTTAAGCTTATCTGCACCTTTGATAAGATCGTTTGCACCACCTGCCAGTGCAGATGTGCCTTCCTTCAGCTTTCCTGCACCGCTGTCAAGAGCCTCTGCACCTGTTTTCAGATCCTTGATGCCGGCTACCAGAGAAACCGTGCCGTCCTTCAGCTTTACTGCGCCTACGTTCAGTTCATCCGCACCGCTCTTTAAATCGTTTGTGCCGTTTATAAGTGTGCCTGTGCCGTCATACAGAGTGCCTGCACCGTCTGCAAGCTGTTTTGTACCGTCAGCAAGCTCGCCCGATTTTTCAAACAGTGTAACAAGTCCGTCATAAAGCTGTGAAGAACCGTCTGAAAGCTGATCTACAGCGTCTGTGAATTCCTTGATGGTACCGTCAATATCGTCCATATTGAGCTTGTCGGTATCGACCTCGTTGAACAGCTCTGTCGTACCTACCGTCATGCAGGTCATAAGCTCGAAATCCTTGACATCTGCGCTGATTTCAACGTATGAGGGGATTTCATAATCGTCCTTGTCAAGTCCTAAGTTTTCCTGCATACCGGGAAGTGCAAAGCCGAGAACCGCCGATCTGTCACCGTCGTTTACCAGCTTGCCGTTGGTTACCTTTACGTTCGAGAACTTCTCGTTATCAAGAACCGTTCCTGTTACCATCAGGAAAGGAACGTACATCTGCATATCCTTGCCGTCAACCTTCACGGTACGTTTTTCATTATTCGTATAGTCGAAGCGGATTGTTACCTTGCCGCTCTTGCCTTTGATTTCATCGGGAGTGACCGTCTTGCCGTCAAGAGTATATGTAATCTTCATATCAACGGGGAGTGACTTGTCTGTCGTACCCTGATAGTAAATGTCACTGCCTTCAGCCGCCCATTTGTAATTTTCACCGCTGTTTGTAAAACTCTCGTTGCCCTTTACATTCTTAACGTCCTTAAGCGAGGTTTCGTCCTCTATCGTGGCGTTGTGCGAGCCGTTCTTCAGCCAATCGCTGACGATGACCTTCTTTGTTGTACCGTCTGCATTTGAGATGATATATACCGTTTCTTCCTTGCCGTCCGTATCCGAGCTGCTCTTTTCGCTGCTTCCGGTTTCTGTGCTGTCAGAAACGGATGACGATGTATTATTATCGTTACCGCCCTGTGCGGCGAATGCGAGAAGTCCGGAAGATGTGCCTATCATTGCGGCGGCAAGAACTATTGAAACTATCTTTATTATCTTTTTTCTTATCTCTTTCATACTGTTGTCCTTTCTCAGTTCGTCTTTTTACCGGCTTGTCTTGCTTCTTTAAAGCCGAGGCTTGTGTGGATTATAATCTTATCGAACAGCTTGAGCATAGCGGGTAATAACAGGATTACCGATACCATACTTATGATTGCGCCTCTTGCCATAAGTGCGCAAAGTGAGCTTATCATATCTACGTTTGAATAAATACCTACACCGAATGTAGCGGCGAAGAAGCCGAGCGCACTTACTATAATTGAGGGTATTGAGGATTTAAGCGCTGTATAAACCGCCTCGTTCTTGTCACTGCCCTTGTTACGTTCCTTCTTGTATCTTGTTGTCATAAGGATCGCATAGTCAACGGTTGCGCCAAGCTGGATGGTACTGATACAGATAGGTGCGATGAATGCAAGCTCTGTACCTGTGTAACACGGAATACCGAGGTTTACGAATATGGCAAACTCGATTACCGCTACAAGTATCAGCGGAAGTGAAACCGATTTGAAGGTTACCAGAATGATAAGGAAGATTGCGGCTATCGAAATTACATCGACTACCTTGAAGTCCCTGTCGGTTACTTCGATAAGATCCTTCGTACAGGGTGCTTCACCGATAAGCATTGCCGAGCTGTCATACTTCTTTATAATGTTGTTTATCTCTGTTACCTGATTGTTTACCTCGTCTGTTGCCGTTCCGTATTCACTGCCTACAAGCATAAGCTGGTACTTATCGCTCTTAATCACATCCGAGATAGAATCCGGAATTATCTCTGAGGGAACAGCCGAGCCGATAAGCGAATCAAAGCCTACCGCAAGGTTTACGCCGTCAACCTTTCCGACCTCGTCAAGCATCGCCTTTGCGTCCTTCTGCGACAGCTTTGAATCAGCGAGTATCATATGAACGTTTGACATTCCGAAATCATCCTTCAGCTTTGTGTTGGCGATAACGAAGTCCATATCCTGAGGCATTGTCTGACTCAGGTCGTAATATTTCTGTGTGTTGTTATAGCCGTAAACCGCAGGTCCTATCAGCACTGCGAATATTATAAGGAATATCCACGAACGCTTTGTGATGAATTTTGCCACCTTGTCGAACTTCGGCATAAGCTGTTTATGTCTTGTTTTCTCGATAGCCTTATCGAATACAAGGATAAGTGACGGGAGGATAGTTACACAGCCGATAAGACCGAATACAACGCCCTTCGCCATTACGATACCGAGATCCGCACCGAGCGTAAAGCTCATAAAGCACATTGAAAGGAAGCCGGCAATTGTTGTGATAGAAGAACTTGCTACAGAAATGATACTGTTTGAAATGGCGTGTGCCATCGCACGTTCCTTATCGCCGTCAAATCTTAACTTCTGCTCGTTGTAGCTGTGCCAGAGGAATATCGAATAGTCCATCGTAACACCGAGCTGTAAGATAGCGGAAAGTGCCTTTGTTATGTAGCTTATCTCGCCTAAGAAGTAGTTACTGCCTAAGTTGTAGAGAATAGCCATACCGATACTTACGAGGAAGATTATCGGGATAAGGAAAGAATCCATAAAGAGCATCATTACTACTACAGCAAGAACTACTGCGATAGCGACATATATCGGCTCTTCCTGCTCGCAAAGGTTTTTAAGGTCTGTTACCATTGCGGACATGCCCGAAACGAAGCACTGATTGTTCGTTACATCTCTTATCGTGTTGATAGCTTCCATTGTTTCATCGGCTGATGTCGATGTATCGAAGAATACCGCCATAACCGTTGAATGATCGGTGTTGAATGCGTCTTTTATCTTATCGGGAAGAATATCCATAGGTATTGAAACGTCTGCTATCGAATCATACCATATTACCGAATCAACGTGATCTACCGCTTCTATTTTTTCTTTAAGAGCGGAAACGTCCTTCGGCTCCATATCTTCCACAATTATCATACTGAATGCGCCCTTGCCGAAGTCATTCAGCAGAATGTCCTGACCCTGTATGGTTTCCATAGTGTCGGGCAGGTAATTGAGCATATCGTAATTTATTCTTGTAGCTATCATACCGAGTACCGAGGGTATCAGCAGTACGACCGCAACTATAAGAATGATTACTCTGTGCTTTGTTATCCATTTGCCAAGCTTAATCATCTTTGTCCTCCCTGTTGCTTGTTTCTGCATAGATTTTGTCATCGGCGTGTACTTCTTTTTTTATAGCCTTGACTGTGTATGCGGCGATCCATATATTTGAAATGCCGTCCGCAAGCAATGTGATACCGAGCAGAACAGTAAGCGCTACCGCACTCTCAAAGGGATTTACGAGTAACAGTATTCCTATTCCGCCTGTAACTATTGCGCTGACAAGGATCAGCCACCAGCTTCTTACGCCAAAACGCTTTGCATCAACGGCTGTCTGTATCTTCATTATGCCGTCGATCATAAAATAAATGCCCATTATGACAGGCACCAGAGCCATTATATTACCCGGATGGATAATAACTACAAGTCCGAGCAGTATCGCTATGATACCGAATGCAAAGTCAAACTGGAACGCCAGCCCGTAGGGGTCGGCTGAAAAATATCCCGTGATTTTTACAATGCCGAATACTATAGCCGCTATTCCGAGCATATAGCATACCGCAAGCATTGAAATCTCCGGGAAAAGAATAAGTATAAGTCCTATGACCGCAATTGCGGCGCAAGTGGAAATATATGCTGCTTTTGCACGTTTGATAAATCTCATGATTTTCAGTCCTTTCTTTTTCTTTACAGCTATATTTTAACCCGCCGTGACGGTTTATACAACGGTCAATCCTGCGCCGCTGTTCAATTTTAGGGCAATCGGTATAAATTGACCGATTTTTAGGCAGATGCGACCTTTTGCCTAAAACTTGAATTTTTAACGGGAATGTTGTATAATTATAACCGTAAAATAGAAAGCAGGAGAAACCACAGGCTAAAACGGAGGTAATATGTCCGAACTTACCAAAAGAGCAATACAGGAATCGTTCAAAAAACTGCTGAGCAATCAGCCCTTAGATAAAATAACGGTAAAGAACATCACCGATGACTGCGGAGTGAACCGCAACACGTTCTATTATCATTACAGCGATATTTATCAGCTTCTCGAAGAAATCTTCCTTACTGAAGCACAGAAATCCGTAGAAAAGATGGAGGTCGGTCAGTCGTGGGAGGAAGGGCTCAAGACAGGACTTTGCTTCGTAAAGGAGAACAAGAAGCTTATATACCATGTATATAGCTCGCTTCACCGTGAAACTATCGAGCGTTATCTTTACAGCGTTTCACTTGACTTTGCCGGCAAATTCATTGATAACGTTTCGAAGACGCTGAAACTCAGCGTTTCCGACGATGACAAGAAGTTTATCGCATCATTCTATAAATACGCAATTGTCGGCATTGTCCTTGACTGGCTCGAGGGCGGTATGAAAAACGAGCCCGACGAGCTTATCGAAAGGATGTCCAAACTGCTCAGCGGCACTCTCAAGACCGTACTTGAAAACGCCGTAAAAAAGTAACAATCGCTTTTCGCACGGTCGGCAACATTGACAGTTAACGGTACTTACTTTCTTTATAAAATATTTATTCAGATTTTTCAACATATTTACCGTATTTCTTCTATCAATTATTGACTTTTTTGTGGAAGTATTGTATAATCAAAGCAGGATACTGTGCTATTCTGTCATAAAGTATTAGAAAATGTCAGCCTGCATATTAATGCAGACTGTTTCGATAATAGGGAGAAATTTATGAAGAAGATTATTGTAACTCTTATTGCGACAATAACAGCGGCGCTTCTGCTCTGCTTTTCCGTAAGTGCGTTTGACAATAACGACTACGGCGGTGGCGGCGGTTACGATTTCGGAGGCGGCGACTATGGCGGATATGACTACGGCGGTAACGACTATGACAGCAGCAGCTACAGCGGCGATGTCGACCCCGTTTCTGTTATAATAGGTATAGGCATCGTTGTTGTTATTATTATCATTTCGACAATCGGCGGAACTAAAAAGAAATCCGGCGGCGGCACAACACGTCCTTCATCAATGAACGGCGCAAACGTTGTACTGCCCAACAGAACCGAACAGATAGAAGGCATTATAAAGCAGAAAGATCCCAACTTCTCCGCTTCCGACCTTATCACTTTCACAAAGCAGGTATACATAGATATTGAAAATGCCTGGTGCAAGCGTGACATGACCCCCGTAAGACCGGTTATGCACGAAAACCTTTACAACACCACCTGCAAGCAGGTACAGGCGAAGATAGAACAGGGCGTTGTTTACCACTACGAGAGCATCGCTATAGATACGGCTTACCTTACCTCGTATGAGCGTGATTCGCAGTTCGAATATGTAACGGCATACCTCACCTCAAGAATGATAGATTATCAGGTAGACGAAAAGACAGGCAAGATTATAAGAGGCGACAAGACTACACGCTGGGTTCAGAAGTACAAGATGAAGTTTGTGCGTTCGCTCGGTGTCGAAACAAAGACGGAAACCGGCAAGATGACCGGACACAACTGCCCCAACTGCGGCGCACCGCTTGAGATTTCTTCTTCCGGTGTATGCGAATACTGCGGCTCTGTTGTTACAACAGGTCAGTATTCATGGGTACTGACGGATTTCTCAGGTATAAGAAACGATACTGTAGACGACGGTATAAAGGGAGTATAATGTGGATATAACATCGTTCATTCTTTCAATATTAAGCTGGCTTGCTCCGCTTATAGTCATCGGTATCATCGTACTTGTCATTGTGTCGAAGGTGCGGAGCGCTTCGCAGAAATATCTCGGTATGTCGCCGTCACAGGCAATGGAACTGATAAACAAGGGTGTCAAGGAGGAAGCTACCACTCCTAAGGGTATAACAGCCCTCAGTGAAATGTACGGTCCTGCCATCACCCGTGATTTTCCCGAAATAGGATACAAGGGCATGGAGGTCAAGGCAAGAAATGCAATAGTCGCAATTCTCAATGCCATAATGAACAAAAATGCCGAATCGCTTAAGGCAAGCGAATATACGCAGGATCTTATAAACAAGGTCAATAACCGTATAACCACCCTTAATGCGAACAACGAAAAAGAGATTTTCAATAACATAAAAATTCACCGTTGCGGAATCGCAAGCTACCAGAACAGAAGCAAGGAAGCAACGGCAAGGTTTGAAATTTCTCTTCAGTATGAATATGCAAAGGTGTCGGAAGAAAAGGCAGACAGCGCAAAGCCTGCGCTTATGCAGACAGCGTACAGCGTAACGCTCGCTTACAAGCAGGATCTGCACGAACAGACGACAAGCATTGTATTTTCAAGCAACTGCCCCAACTGCGGCGCTCCCATTGATGCGTCTGCAAAGGGCAAGAAGTGTCCGTACTGCGGAAGCGGCATTACAGAAATTGCCGACCGTATATGGCTGGTCAACGATTTTAATTTAGTAAAATAAATTAAAAACTCAACACGAAAGGAAATATTACTATGGGACTTATTAAAGCAGCTGTAGGCGCTCTCTCAGGTACTCTCGGCGATACCTGGAAAGAGGCCATTCACTGCCCTGTTATCGGCAACGATACTGTTGTTGTTAACGGCGAGAAGATGCACAACGGTAATGCAAGAAGCAGTAACGTAAAGGGAACCGACAACGTTATCAGCAACGGCTCGGCAATCATGGTTGAAGAAAACACCTGTATGCTGACCCTTGACAACGGCAAGATAACAAACGTTGTTACAGAACCCGGACGTTACATACTTGACAACTCGACAGCACCTTCAATCTTTGCAGGTCAGATAAAGGATTCGCTCAAGGATCTTATTTCAAGATTTACATACGGCGGAACACCTGCCACCGAGCAGAGAGTAATCTACATCAATCTTCAGAAACTGCCCGGCATCCCCTTCGGTACAGGAACACCCGTTCCCTATCCCGATCCCCGTTATAATACAACAGTAGAGCTGCGTTTCTACGGCACATTCGAGGTTCAGATACCCGATGCCGAGAATGCCTGCAAGTTCTACGCAGAGGTTCTCAGCAAGGGCGTAAACGCTCCTCAGGTCTACGTTAAGGACATTTTCAAGAACGAGCAGTACAAGAACGAGTTCATGCAGTCACTGATGGTAGCGTTAAACCAGCTTTCAGCAGAAGGCTACAGCTACAACCAGATTACAAGCCAGCTCAACAACCTTACCAACAAGACTAAGGACGAAACCGCTAACAACTGGGCACAGAGAGGTCTGATGCTCACAAATATCGGTCTTGGCCCTATCACGATTTCCGAAGAAACAAAAGAGCTTCTTAAGGATCGTCTTAAGGCTGATACAATGCTCGGCGGCGATGTTCAGCGTGCTATGATGACAGGTGCCGTTGCTCGTGGTATCGAAGCGGCAGGCTCAAATGAAAACGGCGCTATGATGGGCTTTATGGGCATGAATATGGCCGGACAGATGGGCGGCATGAATGCGCAGAATCTCTATCAGATGGGCGCACAGCAGCAGGCCGCGCAGAGCGCTCCCGCACCGGCAGC
>ENA-OOZG01002086-OOZG01002086.1-human-gut-metagenome-genome-assembly--contig:-NODE-2086-length-13056-cov-12.393047_pt1 | contig 13056 bp, 13 predicted proteins | sample MGYA00241706_ERZ501384 | MGnify/ENA primary metagenome ERZ501384 (study PRJEB25962, sample SAMEA2042742) | human gut metagenome | biome: human gut; feature: human-associated habitat; material: faeces... | reverse complement strand
GCAGGCAGAGAAGCTGCAAAACGTACCTCGGCAAGCCAGAGGCGGAAGGTGGAGTTTAGGAATGAAGTGAAGTAGCGTGACAACTCGTTCCTGGAGATGTTCAGCGAGCGTGACAGGGTGAACATGTTTACTGTGGTGTCTTTTCTTCGCACCACTTGTCAAGCTTCTCCTTGATGGCTGCCTGACGCTCCTGAGAAATTGGCTGTAAGTTTTCTTTACTGTCTGTATACTCTGCATCCTGCCCATCGGAGCTTTCCAAAGATACCCCCTTTCTAATTGAAAATAGCCAATTAGATTTCACATTCAATTAAAATAATCAGCAAAATTCTTGGCTGTTTTAAATAAAAGTTGTAGTTTTGCATTTGGAATAATATAAATATGTATGATATGACAACATTAGCTATTTATAAATTGTGGAGTTTCTTGCAGTCCCTTCCTTTGACAGCAAGTAATGAGCGTTGGTTGGCCGAACGTCTGTTGGAGTCAGCTAATGCTAAGTCTGTTACAACTGTAAAGAAGCAAGAGAATGCGTGGGCTAACTATCAGCTTTCGCCCGAAATACTTAAGATGACGCTTAAGAATCGTAAGCAAGTTTCAGATGCGATAGATGACTCATTATATGAATCTTTAGAAGAAAAATACAAATGAAAGTATTCTTAGATACCAATATAGTCATAGATTTCTATGATCAGCGAGGTGATTTTTATTATCCCGCTGCCGTTATTTTTGACCTAGCCCATAAGAGAAAAATACAACTTTATGTTTCTGCTATAACATTTGTCAATGCATTTTTTATCTTGCGCAAATCTTATTCTCGGGAAGAGTTGTATCAATCTATGTTAGGTCTTGCGTCTCTTTGTGAAATAACGGATGTGGATAAGGAGATTATAAAGAAGAGTCTATCATTTGAACGTAAAGATTTTGAGGATAGCGTGCAATATGAGTCTGCTTTGCTCCATCAAGTAGATGTGATAGTAACAAGAAATGTAAAGGACTTTAGGGATTTTGCAGAGAATGTGCAGACTCCTGCTGATTTTTTAGAATCGATATTAGTTTAAAATAAGAATGCTCAGTAAGGAAGAAAATGGTAAAAGCCCCCGATGCGTATTGCACCGGGGGCTTCTTGTATTTTGCCGTTAGGCGTTATAATGACTGTTAATCACCATAATACCAGTCTTCTTCCAATTCTGGTCTACCTGTGTCACCTTTTCCTTGCTGCATAGTAGATGCTGCGAGGAGGGTGCAAGAGGTGATATTTACCACCTGCATCTCTGGCTTTTTATATTCTTTCTTTTTCATATCCCTTTGATTTTAAAATTCTTTACTTAACCATGATTTTATAAGTCTTGCTGCCACGCTTCACGATGTTCAGACCCTTCTGCAGACCATTGGTACGACGACCATTCGCATCATAGTATTCTGCATTGGCATCGTTGCTGATAGCGTTGAGGTTGTCAATGGCAGTAGTGCCATCACCCTTTCCGATGCTCAGCATGGCTGCTCTTGCCAGATATTCATTGGCAGGATGGATGTATGCACGCATCGGTTTGATGCCCACGCCCTTGCCATCATCCAAGTCAGAGACACGCCAGAATTTATCCTTACCAATGATGTAGTCGTTTTTGTCAAGACCCTTATTGTCTTTGCCGCCAATCTTGGTGAATGAACCTACGAGGTTGACATCTGAGGCAGTTTCTGCTTCTGGCTCAGTAACGTCTGTTCCAGCTACTGGCTCTTTAACGATGCTTGCATCTTTTGTAGAAATGCTGAGTGTCTGCTCATCCTTATTCATCTTGAAGAGCACCGGAGTGCCGGCAGGGATTTCGCCCTCTTCGCAACTCTCAAGGGTGATGCATTCATTTTCATTGTCAATACCTGTGAGACGATAGAACTTACATTCTGTTTCCTGGCTCTGGTCAATGGCGAAAGGCAAGCAGAGCGTTCCCCATTTAGAACCTTTAGGGATTTCTCGGCTGTAAGATGCATTCTTGGCTGCGAACGGCTCATAAGCCACGAAATCCTTGCCGTCGTCAAGAACAAGATTCTCCGTAGTAAGAGCTTCTCCCGCTGCACCTATCTTCTTCTCACCATTCTTACCTACCAGCTTGGTGAAGTAGCCAGTCGTGTAGTTTGCGTATTTGTAATTGTCCCTGTCTGAGTCAGGGATATAATCTATAAAACCTTTAAGGTTTGTGCAGTCTAAGAACATATCACTACCCCCAAAAACCTGGTCCGTAAAAAACTTATCGCTGGCGAAGATAGTTTGGAGAGTTGAGCAACCAGAGAACATAGAGGACATAGACTCCACGCGCTCTGTATTGAAATTAGAGAGGTCGAGCGAAGTGAGAGCTGAGCAGCCTAGAAACATATCTGTCATATTCATCACCTTTTCTGTATTGAAGTTAGAGACGTCGAGCGAGGTAAGCGCATAGCAGCAAGTGAACATTTCGCTCATGTCCGTCACATTCTGGGTATTCAGATTCTCAATACCTTCAATTTCGGTCAGATATAAGCAATCTGCGAACCACCTACAACAGCTCGTTGGTCTTGCATTGGCAAACGAAGCATCGAAGACCACCTTCTTGATATTTCCTTTTTGGGCCTCCCACCCCAGATTGTTAGATTCCACATTAAGGTCATAAGCTCCTGCAGGCTTTACTCCCTTGTAGCGGAATGTAAGAGTTCCAGTAGCATTGTCAAACTCAGCATAAGCACATCCAGGAGTAAAATAACCATCCGTGCCGCAGTTGGCATATTTGTGGTTGGTCTTGCTATCGCTATAACCTTTGAGGTTTGTGCAGTCTGAGAACATATAAGAACTATCTTCTACTTTTGTTGTAACAAACTTATCGCCGGCGTAGATGGTTGTAAGAGCGGAGCATGCATTGAACATATTGTCCATTTCCATCACATTCGCTGTATTGAAATTAGAGAGGTCGAGCGAAGTAAGAGCTGAGCAACTAAAGAACATGCCCATCATACTCTTCACCTTCTCTGTATTGAAATTAGAGAGGTCGAGAGAAGTGAGAGCGGAGCAGCCATTGAACATATTGCCCATATCCGTCACCTTCTCTGTATTGAACTTAGAGAGATCGAGCGAAGAGAGGTTTTTACATTCCTCAAACATGCTTGTCATACCCTCTACCTTCTCTGTATTGAACTTAGAGAGATCGAGCGAAGAGAGTTTTTGACAACCATAGAACATACCACTCATATCCGTCACCTTCTCTGTATTGAACTTAGAGAGATCGAGCGAAGAGAGTTTTTGACAGCCCCAAAACATATCTGACATATACTTCACATTCGCTGTATTCAAATACTTCAAGTCTTTAATTGTTTCCAACTCTGTTAAATCCTTAAAGAAAGAAAACAACGATGTAGGTGCGTATGTTTTGAAACTCTCATCGAAAACGATATTCTTGATTTTTATAGTTTCTATATCGTACATATCTTTCACCATCGGTCCGTCATTCACTATAACTAAACGGCTTAAATCAATACTTTCTAAATTATCAGAAGTGATTTTTTTGAAAGTCAATGTAGTATTCGTAGCATCCAACTCTGCTACATAATCAGAAATAGTGGTTGCCGTGTTCAGATCGTATATGAATGCGCGGTCAGCACCTTTATTACCTTCATCAAAAGGGTATGTATTATATGATAATTTCAAAGTATATTCACCATTGTTTAAAATGCTTTTATACACTTTTTGATCTGTTCCATAAATATCACCAAGCCGTTTTCCATTTAAAGTAATAAAGACATAGTTAGAGTTCATTGCCGAAATTAGATATTTAAATGAAAATAATATAGGCTTTTCTACATGGAATTTGACACTAATTTCAGATCTACTGTCATTCGTCCCATAATTACTTGACATCAGTCCCTTGCTTTCTGCTGTAAAATAGGAAGAGACATTAGACATTCCATCTGCGTTCAAGTCCAACATCTTCCAAGGATAACTGTCATTGTCAGTAATGGTAACATCGGTTATACCCTCCAAATTGAACAAAGCATAGCGAGAATCCTTATACTGACAGACAGTACAATTGCCTTCACGGTCGAATTTATGGCCTTTTGCTGGAATCACGAGGCTGGCAGCATCCGTAATCTCTTTAGTTGTGGCTTCATCGCTGAAGAGTTTGTTGCATACACTGCACTGCCAGTATTCTATGTTACCAGCCTCTGTACATGTAGCATCTTTCAGAGCATGATGAGTGAGTGTATGTGGTTTAAGCACATCATCCTTATATACCTTCACAATAGAATTGCAGAGAGAGCATTTGTGTGTGGTATAGCCATGCTCTGTGCAAGTTGGTTCTACGGTTTCCATTACTTCACCAAGGGCATCCGAGCCATCGGCATTCTTGTGCGAACAGGTTTGGAGTTTGAGTTCAAACTCGCCTACCTGCAATATGTCTCCACCATGAATAGCCGAGATTTCCCATTTAAAATATTGATAAGAGGTAAAACATTTGCAGGTGAATTCATACGAAGCATAGTTCTTATCCTTGAGCACCTTGTCCTCGCTTACCTCATCGATAAGCTCCCAAGCGTCATCGCTGCCTGTATTGTTACCATAGAGCTTCCATGACTTCGGATTGCGGCCTCCCCAAGTTTCATTGTCATTACCCGTAGTGATGGTGTAGCCCACAGGCACTCCTGCCTTGCTGGCTTTGAAGATGACATTGGCGCTGCCATGAAAATAGCAGCACCACTTGCTGGAAGTACCTTCTGTCTTTTTGCCATCAAAGAGTTTCTTGAAATTTTCTGCTTCAGACATCCCTTCAGGGCTACCTGCTAAGGCACTAAACGTTACAGACGTGTCGTAATCTGTCTGCGCCACCATACGTGTAGGCACAAACAACAACATCAACAACATCAATGGGAACAGGGCAAATCTATAGAACTTTGCCCCCCCATAGTTCATACGGTCGACATGCGACACATTGAATTGATTGGTAAATTTTTTCATAATTTAATATTATATTTGTTATTAATATTTGTCTGCTTATTGCCGAAACTCACTCCAGGAAATACAGGAGGTTTAACAGCATGATGAATATCGAAGCCAGAAATAGAAAGATATAAAACTGTTCCTGTTTGAAGAAATCACGAAAGCTGATGCGAGCCTTCCGATGTTCCTCAAGATACATCCTGTACTCATGTATCATGGCATATACGAAGATGATACCTAACATGAGTGCAAACACCCCGATGATGATCAGGGCGAGTTCTATCATTGGTATGGTTTCTAATAATTCTTTCATGGTGCAAATATAGTGTTTTTTTTTCAAAAAAGGTGTCGCATTCCTCTGTATAGGTGTCGCATTCCTAAGAAAAAGGTGTCGCATTCCTATGAATGCGACACCTTTTTTAACGTATTTTTTCATTTTGTGATGCGTTTTCCTGGTATTTATCGAAAAATGGTTAGTCCTGCTTTTTATCCTCTGCGGCTACATTTTCAGCCATTTTCTCCCGCCATTCGGTAGGAGTACAACCTTCCTTTAACTTGAAAATGCGGTACAGACAGGGGCAGGCAGAGAAGCTGCAAAACGTACCTCGGCAAGCCAGAGGCGGAAGGTGGAGTCTAGGCATGAAGTGAAGTAGCGTGCCAACTCGTTCTTGTAAATATCCAGCGAGCGTGACAGGATAACCATGATTCAATATGGTATCCCCCGCCGGCGCACCAGTCTTCCAGCTTCTCTCACTTCTCTTTCCGGAGTCTTTCAGAAAGTTTCGAATGTAAAGTCTTTTCCTTGTCAGTATATTCAAGTAACTTGCGAAACTTTAGTCACCATACAATCAAGGGTCTATACGCCACCTTTTCATCGTGGCATATAGACCCTTGTCGTTTCCCGTAATCAGATATATACTGTTAACCTAATTATATTTTAATGACGAGAGATCTACACTATCCCTGTCTATCATTTGAAAGACGAAGGGATAACCTTCACTTTCTTCCATATTAATTTCAAATTAACTGTTTATAGACAGGGATGCGGATTTTGTCTAATTGTTCTGCTGTCAGAGCCTTGACATCATCGTTAACCGTAAAATATACAGTAGGATATCGGTACTTACCATTAGGCATAAGTACCTTCGTTACCTGCTTGATAATCTCAACTCCATCAAGCGTAACTATCTTAGTCTCTGTTTTATCTACTATCTTTCCCATAAGCAGAATTTTTGTTATTTGATTTATTGATAATGCAAACAGGCACAATGAAAATTTGTTCTCAAATTACCGAGTGCAGCATTCTGCTGCAAAGATACACTGTTTATTTGTAACTACCAAATTATTCGTGAAGAAAACAACATAAAAAATATAATAGCGGAGATATTGATGACAAATATCACCATATAATCAAGGGTCTATACGCCATCTGTTCATCGTGGCATATAGACCCTTGTCGCTTCCCGTGAGGCGCAATGTGTACCAAACCTGTTAATTATAAGTAATAAAAATAAAAAATCTATCGTTTTTGTTACTTATACGAAACAAAAAGAGTATCTTTGCGAAAAGTTTTACTCGTATGAAACAAAAAATATTAGAAAGACTAGGGTATTCCAATCGTATCGAACGCATGTTTGGACGTGGAATGATGATTGCATTGATGGGCCAGAGGCGTGTCGGCAAGAGTTGTGTGATGCGGCGAATTTATAATCACATCGCTGAGAATGAAGAAAATCACGTTATCTATATAGATAAGGAGAAAACCTCATTTGATATGATAGCCAACTATCAGGATCTGGAGGCTTATGTAGCAGCCAACATCGTTGAGGGTAAGGAAAACTATCTGTTTATTGATGAGGTGCAGGAGATTTCTGATTTCGAGAAAGCACTCCTCAGTATCCAATCGGATGATACCTGCCAGATTATGATTACCGGCAGCAACGCCAAAATGCTTTCGGGCGAACTGGCAACTCGCCTGAGAGGCAGATATATTGCTTATCGCATTAGAGGACTCTGCTATGAAGAGTTCCTGACGTTCCATGAACTGAAGGATGATGATGCTTCCTTGAACCTGTATCTGCAGTATGGCGGGCTCCCTCAGTTGCGCAGTTTAGGATTGGAAAATACGGATTTGGTAGAAGATTATCTTGACAATGTGTATAATACGATAGTACTTCGTGATATCATAGAGCGAGAAAACATCAGAAACATACCATTGTTGCGAACGCTGCTGAAGTTTGTGAGCGATAATATCGGTAAACAATTCTCAGCAACGAGTATTGTAAAATTTCTGAAAAGCCAGAACACCGAAACGTCTGCCAAGATGATTCTCACGTATTTGGAGTATTTAAGCAATGCTTTTATTATCGATCGAGTTAACAGATACGACATTCATGGCAAGCGACTTTTCGAGTTAGGCGACAAGTTCTATTTCGAAGACCTGGGAATCAGGAATCATATTATAGGTGGCAACAGGCGTTTTGATATCGAAAAGGTGATGGAAAACGCTGTATATATCCATTTGTGCAGGATGGGGTATAAAGTATATGTTGGTCAGATGTATAAGGCTGAGATTGATTTTGTTGCCGAGAAAGCGGATAGTGTGGCGTATGTGCAAGTTACCTATCTGCTGGCTTCTGAGGAAACTGTAGAGCGTGAATTCGGCAATTTGAAATTGATAAAAGACAGTCATCCCAAATACGTGATTTCTATGGATAGGCTTTACAGTCAAACCAATATTGATGGCATTAAGCACATTCATCTGCGAGATTTTCTGAAAATGACTACTTTGGTTTGATGCCAGGTAGATTATGAATATCACCATATAATCAAGGGTCTATACGCCACCTGTTCATCGTGGCATATAGACCCTTGTCAACCAAGTTAATTGCAGATTTACTATATTATTCGGGCTTTGTATCAAAGAAACCGATAAACTCATCAAAATCTCGAAGAATGTCATTCAACTTAGGATTACTCTTTTGAACTATAATGGCTATGTAATTGTCAACTTCTTCATCCCTAAGAATAGAAACCTTGACACAAAAACGATCTCGTTTATCGAATTCGTTAAACCATCTGGTAAAAAGGCGAGCTCGCATAGCCTGTCTGCTATCACCCGTTTCACATTGATATAGAAGTATATCGGGATTCGTAAGAAAGAATTCCTCTATAATACATTGTATAGTTGCTTTAACTTTAGAATCGTTAGGAGAATTCTTCTTGTTTTCATTGAGAATGCCGAATTCATACGCTTTTTCATCCTCCCAAATATTATTGTTTTCTACAAATTCTATTCGATACTGAACACCATAATCTGTTAAGAACTTATATGATCCATTATCTATCCAGACCTTATAAGGAGAATGAAAATTGAGGCGAGTTAAGTTAAAGGCATGCATAACAGTCTGCAGCCTCCTCTCGTGCTTTAGCAAAGTCTATTTGAGCCTTTGCTTCCATTTCTTTTTTACGTCTAACCATATCTCGTAATACAGCAATTGCTTCTTCACGAGTTTTAATTTTTAAAGCCATACTTATTCATTTTAAAGTTCTACTTCTTGTTGGTTGCAAAGATAAGCTTTTATTTTGAAAGTGCAAAGAAAACGGGAAAAAAGTTTCGGGAAAATTTGGATCCCCGTATTTTAAAAGATAAAAGATAGCCATTCCATGCCACAAATGAAGGGTCTATACGCCACCTGTTCATCGTGGTATATAGACCCTTGTCGTTTCCCGTGAGGTGCGGGGGGATATGTTTGCTGGGCACCTTATACTCTTGCCCAGCTTAGGAGTTAAAACAATCTGTATTTATTATGGAACTGGATAGACACATGTAATAGACTGGAAGTCATAATCGAGGAATACTCTTCCATTATGTTCGTCGCTACCACTATAATCTTTAGTAATATCAGCAGTCCAACAATACCCACCTTCGGTTTTGCCACCATTCATAACTTTCTGGTCTTTTGACAAAACCAAGTCGATGTCTTTGGTTCTGCAACCCTCAAAGATACCTTTCTCTCCTGCTTTACCATATACTTTTGTAAGATTGCCTAAAACTACCTTTTGAAGCCGTGTACAATCTAAAAAAGCTTTTTCCGCGATTTCTGTAACATCTGGGAGGGCTATGGATTTCAGCATTTTCCAGTACATAAATCCTCCTGAAGGAATCTTCTTACATCCTATCAAAGTAAGGTTTATACTCCCATCCCTTGCATCTCCTTCTAGAAGTCCGATATGTATTGCATCAAATGTAGTTTCATCCGCATCGGGAGCAAGAATGAGATTGATGTAAGTCTTGCCCGCATCCAATTCCTTCTTGACGTCTTCCTCAATTTGATTGTAAGTGATACCTTCGCCTGCCAGCGAAATAACAGAAGCATCCAGAGCATAACTCTTAGCATTTTCTGTTGCTTGCGAGAATGTGTAAGTTTTCAAAGGTGCTTCTCTATATTTCACTGTAACTTCGGAATTATTTTCAAAAGTACCATATAAATAGGCATTGCCCTTTTCATCAGAAGTAAGTGTATAATTTCCTTTCTGTTCCATATCGCTGCTGCCCGCAGGAGTGAAATCTTCGGTATCAACTGTTATTTGCTCATTGGGTAGAGTTGCAATACGCAAACGTGAATATTTGCGTGTTGCCTCGGCAAAAGAAACGGTTATAGTCTCACCATTACCAGTGATTCTAGCTGTTCCCTCGATATATTCATCCGTTCCTGCTGCCTTACCTTTTTTCAACATTAATGAGGTGTTAGCCCATTTATAATTAGGGGCGTAATATACATGAGGTATATATGCAGGGTCTCCTTCCCGATAAACCAATTCACCACTTGTCAACTCCCAACTCTTGCCATTATATGTAAAGGTTGCACTATGACTTCCATAAGAAGTGTTGTCTATCACTAAAAGTAGTTCATCTCCTACAGCCCATGAAGTCTTGCCCGGATCAGGTGTACCTATAGTACGAGTCTGTGAATCTCCGAATGCCGGAAATTCACCAACAACCAACTGTATGTTGTTCTTGCCTGTTGTTGCGGTTGTTTCTTCTATATCACTTGTGCATGACGCCATTACTATAGTAACGACAGCCAGCATGATGTATTGAAATATCTTTTTCATATTCTTTCCTCCAATTATTTGAGATCATCTTCATTTGTCCAACCTTTCAAATCATCTACACTGATTCTGGTCAGTTTCACTATATCTTTTCCGACATCGAGTTTGTAGGTGTAGCGTTTACCCTCTTCAAAGTCGGTAGGCATCTTCATTTTAGCATTAAAAATATTGTCGCCTATCTTGAATCTCAAGAAGACTTCATCTTTAATGTATGAACCAGGGATAACGATTGCAGAAAACATACCATCGTCATGCTTACAGGCTTTTACCCAATCGGAATTACCAGAAGGTGTACTCATGACAAATTGCCTCTGATCTTGGTCTATATTAAAATTAACACTGGTGTTTTTTGAATACACTTGTGGTTCACTAATATCCATATTAGGATAATCTGCAGTACCAACATGATATACTATTGTAACCATAGACATACGATGCTGCATTGGAATCGTTACATAACTATAAGGAGAACCGTACCAATGACCTGTTATTAAATCAGCAGACTTCAAATCTTCCAGTGAACTTTGATTTGTTGGCAATTCATATACCAAATGAGAGGGATCATAATCATCCGATGATGGATATACAGCCAAAATTGTATGTTGGTCGGATTCACCTAACCAACGAAAACTACTATTGCGGGACCAGGTTTCGCCATTAAAAGAAAGAATAGCCGTACTACCAGGATCATAATCATAATCAGTAAATATCCTTACTTTTAGTTTATCTTTATCCTCCCAATTGTTACCATGTCCCAATGTATTGACACGAGTCTGCATACCTCCAACAGAGAAAGTGGCATTGATTTCCTGCCCTTTCAGCGTTGGAGCCATATCTTCATTTTGCGTACATGCTGTAAAGCCCATAGCCATAAGGCCCATTACCGCATAGGAAATTCTTTGTTTTATCGTCTTCATAATCTTCAGTTTTTTATTGTTAGTGAGTTAGTGAGCGGCCAAGCTCACTAACCCTGTATTTCCTATTTTCAGTACCTTATTATTCTATTTCTGCATCGAGAGATTCATTGTCTGTGCCAATACCCCAACCCGTTATGTTTGCATTTCCTATTACTATACTATTATTTCTAACAGTGATAGTATAAGTATATTTTTTACCACCTTCGAATCCATTTGGTAGGGGTATCTTTGTTGTATAATTGTTAATAGTATTTTCGTTATACAACACACTACAACTAATGGTCAATTCTTTGTTTTCGAACTGTTGCGGGAAGAGTATGAACTTGCAGACCCTGAGATCGGTCAAAAGACCTGTTACTGGTAAGGTTTTTAGGGAAGAAGTCCCTGTGACTTCTGTCGCACCTGTTTTTACATTTATCTTACCCTGTGTCTTTATCTTGTCCAATGTTATACTTTGAAGATTACTCTTGCTGCTCTCAATACCTTCTCCTGCACAGACCGTAAATTCTATCATACTCATCTTGTGCTTAAAGCGATGGTCTTTCTCTGGCAAGGATTCACCCACATTATTCAAGTCAGTGAAATTAACCATTGGAGATGCTTTGCTGGCTGTTGCTCCCGAGGCAAAGAGAAAATCGTTTGCTAATAAGGTATTACTTGGATTGCTGTAATCAATAGTCCAATCATTTTTTAACCAACCATCTTCATCGAATTTGTCATTATTGGGGTCATCAATGTATGGATAATACGCACTGAATGTCTGTTCCGCGTTATCTCTAAAATAAATAGGATTTGCCGAAACGAATTCACCATATCTGTCATATTCATACTTAACATTTGTTCCTTTTGTGTTTCCTGCGGAAGTGACATACACACCGATAGCGTCGCCAGTTGTCCATCTGTCGTTGTCTGCAGTTCCACGGGTTTTGATATTGTTGGAAATATCCGCCTTTACTGTGGCTGCAACAGGACCATTGTTGCCGATACCGTCTTCTTCGTTAGCGCAAGCTGCAAACAGCAATGCTGCGGCAGCAATGTATAAGAATCTAAATTTCTTCATATATCTTGTTATTTAAGAGTTGTTATTGTGCTATATGTTCATTATTGTCTCCTGCCTTTATCCAAGGCTCAATGTTTCCAGAAATATCTACGGCAGAACGACTCAATTTTACTACTGTATAGTGGTATCTTTTGCCACCCTCAAGTTTTACAGGCATTGTCCATACGAAAGGAGCGTCGTAACCATTCTTGAGGTCAAACTCTATCACTCGGCTTGCTTCTTCTGTAGGGAGCAGGATTGCCTCATACAGCTTGCCAGCTTCGGTAGTTTTCATCGTGATGTCCGCAGGAGTTTCTTCACCAGAGATAGTCCCATCCACAAGATTGAAAGTGGCTTTGGTATTCTGACCTTTCACTGTCACAATCATATTCTTAAGGTCTTCTTGCGTGAGACCGTTACCTGGTTGAACATCCAAAATAAGATTGCTTAACTTATGAAAGAACGTCAAGTCAACCTGTGGCGTAGCTTTGTTGCAGCCTTCTGTCTTGGCATACATGAAGTCGATAGTTTCTTGTTTCCTTTGGTCTGTTAAATCAAGTGCTACCTTGTAGTCATTGACAGTGGTCTGTGGATAGTAAGAATAGAAGTCCACATCTCCATCTATCGGGAAGAAAACAGTCTTACCTCCAGAAACAGGTGAAAAGCCTATACTTCCACTTGTCTGATAGCAAATATTGTCAACACCCTCTTGAATAGCATCTGCCGAGAGAGGTTGATTTGCTCCAGTCATGAAGATACCAATCTTGTCACCATCAGCCCAGGCTAAACCGGCAGCACGGGTGTTTACGCTGATACCACCAGTAAACTGCACGGCTACCTTACCATTCTGGGTAGAAGGTGCGATATCTTCTGTACTGCATGAAACCATTGCACCTGCCAAGAGGGCAAGGGCGAAAAACTTCGTCATCTTTTTCATCTTATCAATATTTTAAATGTTATTATTATTATTTGATTTCTACTTCATTGTTGAGGTTCGTCCAACCGTTGATGGTAGCTTCCAGATTCAT
>ENA-OOZG01002075-OOZG01002075.1-human-gut-metagenome-genome-assembly--contig:-NODE-2075-length-13072-cov-5.939310_pt1 | contig 13072 bp, 10 predicted proteins | sample MGYA00241706_ERZ501384 | MGnify/ENA primary metagenome ERZ501384 (study PRJEB25962, sample SAMEA2042742) | human gut metagenome | biome: human gut; feature: human-associated habitat; material: faeces... | reverse complement strand
CTCACCCGGATGGGCACAACCATTCGGGAAATATCCATGTCCACATCGTGATCGGCAGCATCCGAACACGAGAAGTGGAGCGCAAGCCCTATATGCAGAAGCCCCGCGACTGGCTAGAGGGCATGAAGCACTCCAGCACAGCCCAGACCATGCGGCATTTGCGTGTCGAGGTCATGGAGCTGTGCGAGGGTGCCGGACTGTACCAGATCGACCTGCTCAACGGCTCGAAAGAGCGCGTGAGCGAAGCCGAGTATTGGGCGCGCAGGCGCGGCCAGTTGAAACTTGACCGTGAAAACGCAGCCCTCACCGCAGCCGGACAGCAGCCCAAGCAGAAGAAGTTTGAAACCGTGAAAGACACTTTACGGAAACAGATTTCTTCGGTGCTGCACCGTGTCACCAGCTTTGAAGATTTCTCTGACAAGCTCATGCAGCAGTACGGCATTGCCGTCAAGGAAAGCCGTGGGTGTCTGAGCTATCTGCCCGCCGGCAGAACGAAGTTCATCCGCGCGAAACATCTCGGGGACAAGTTCGATAAGGCGGCAGTGCTTGCCACGTTGCAGGCAAACGCCGAACGCAAACCCAAGGCGCAGTTCAAGCAGGATACCATCGGGAAACTGATCGACATCCAGTCGAGGATGACCGAGGGCAAAGGCATTGGCTATAAGCGTTGGCTCACGAAACACAATCTCAAAGTTATGGCACAGACCGTGAAGCTTCTGCAGGAAAAGGACTTGACCGACGAGGGCGCCCTGAACCAGCGCATCGCTGAACTGGAAACCAAGTATCACGACACACTGGCGGTGGTGAAAGACCTCGAAGGTCGCATGAAAGCCAACAATGAGCTGCGCTATCACGTCGCAGCCTATACCAGCACCAAGAGCATCGCACAGCAGTTAAAGACCGCCAAGCGACCCACAGCCTTTGAGGAGCAGCATCGTGCAGAGCTGACAACGTACCGGGCGGCAGCAGCCTATTTCAAGGCAAATGACCTCACCAAGCTGCCCAGCCCGAAAAAGCTGGAAGCCGAGTATGCGCAGCTGGCATCCGAAAAGGCAAAGTTCTACGAGCAGTACAAGGAAGCTAAGGAAGAACTGCTCAAACTGAAAACCGCAAAGCAGAATGTTGCGTCCTTTTTCCGGGAGGAAGAACAGACGCAGCAGGAGAGATAAAGGAGTGTGCGTATGATCAATCTGAAAATCGACCCGGAGTTCCAGTCCCAGATTCCGCCGTTGACTGATGATGAATTTAAGCAGCTTGAAGAAAACATCCTCAAAGAGGGCAAGCTGATTTCTCCTTTGATTGTCTGGGGTAATACCCTTGTTGATGGCCACAATCGTTATGAAATCGTTCAGGAGCATCCCGAAATCTCTTTCTCCACCATGCCGCTCCCGTTTGAAAGCAGAGAAGAAGTCCTCGCTTGGATTTGTAAGAACCAGCTGGGGCGGCGCAATTTAACCCCGGAGCAGAAGAAGTTTCTGATGGGCAAGCAGTATTCCTCTGAAAAGCGCACCGAGGCATTTCGCGGTAATCAGCATACCGCAAAGAAATCTGGTAGTGTTCAATCTGAACACAACCAGAAGCCCATGAAAACCTGTGAGCGCATTGCACAGGAAAATCACAGCAGCGCAAGTTCAGTCCGCCGTGCAGAATACTATGCCCACGGCGTTGACGTTGCGGATGAACTGTCTCCCGGTTTCCGTGATCGGTTCTTCCGCGAGGAACTGCACATTCCCGATTATCTTCTCGAAAATCTCGGCAAGGCCAAGCCCGAAGAACAGGCTGAAATTTTTGAGGAAATCAAGAATTATGTGCCGAAGCCGAAGAAAGTCAAGCCTAACAAAGTAACGGTGAAGCAGGCAGAGAAAGCCGCCCGCAACACCATTGATGAAAACTATGATGTTCCCCAAAAGTTTCTCGAACTGTACTACCGGCTCCACAATGCTGAATCTCTCATGCGAAAGAGTTGGGAAGTTACGTTCGACTTGAACCCGAAACTTCTTACGCATCCGGAACAGGTCAAGGTTCTTCGCTTTGCCTTGAAACCTCATCTTGAATTTTTGAAAACGCTGGACGAAGTTCTTGCAGAATCCAGCGGTGAATCCTCTAAAACGGCATAACGACAGACACCTGTAAGCCATCAACGGGCCACCAACCGCAAGAGCAGGGCGGAAAGCATCCGCGCCCTTGCGCCTGATAAAAATTGGAACTTTGATTTTCTCGCCCGAATTTGCCACGGTGGGACGATCAAAGGAGCGTGCGTTTGAACAAAAAGAAAAAGTCCACAAACACTTCCCCTTACCCCGATGAAGTCATCGACCGTCTGGCACGGGCGTTCTACCCGGCCATCCTTGCCTGCTGGAACAGCGAGGCCAACGAGAGTTTGCCGCATGGCAGGCGGAACAGGCTCATATCTCTGGCAAAGAAAAACAGGAAGTTCCCGCTGGGGAACTCCCTGCCTTACTTATCGTGTGTGGATTTTTGCAGGGTGCGTCCGGGTGGGCGCACCCTGTTTTTGTTTGTGCTTATTTCTTCAGAATCCGCATTGCGTTCAGAACAGCGATGATCGTGACACCCACATCACCGAACACGGCTTCCCACATACCGGCCATGCCGAGTGCGCCCAGAACAAGGAACACGCTCTTGATGCCAAGAGCAATCACGATGTTCTGCATCACAATCCGTTTCGTAGCCTTTGCAACATCAATGGCTTCTACAAGTTTCGATGGTTCATCTGTCATCAGAACAACATCCGCAGCTTCAATCGCGGCATCCGAGCCAAGACCTCCCATGGCAATGCCGACATCTGCACGGGCAAGAACAGGGGCATCGTTGATGCCATCGCCCACGAAGGCGAGTTTGCTGCCCTGCCGTTTCTGCTTATCCAGCATTTCCAGCTTTTCGACCTTCTGGTCGGGCAAGAGCTGTGCATAATACGCATCCAGACCAAGTTCGTCTGCCACCGACTTGCCGATTCGCTCATCATCGCCGGTAAGCATAACAGTTTTTTCCACGCCGATCTTTTTCAGCTCTGCGATTGCGCACTTGCTGTCCGGCTTCACTTCATCTGCGATCAGGATACAGCCTACATAGCTACCATCCGCTGCTACATAGAACTTTGTTCCGGCTGCATCGCAAGCGGCATAGGCAATCTTTTCAGATTCCATCAGCTTACTGTTGCCAGCCAGTACCTTCTTTCCCTGCACCATAACGCTGATGCCGTGTCCTGAGATTTCCTCAAAGCCAGAGAACTGCTTCTGGTCGATTGGCTTTCCATAAGTCGCAAGAATCGACTTTGCGATCGGGTGGTTGGAATAACTCTCTGCCTGTGCAGCATACTCCAATACCTGCTCTTTCTGGTATCCGGCTGCCGGAATGATATTTGCGACCTCAAAAACACCCTTTGTTAAGGTGCCGGTCTTATCAAAGACCACCACGCTCACTTTGTTCAGTGCTTCCAGATAGTTGCTGCCCTTTACCAGCACACCGCGCTTGGATGCGGCACCAATACCGCCGAAGAAGGTCAGGGGAATAGAAATGACCAATGCACACGGGCAGGAAACGATCAGGAACACAAAACCTCTGCGCAACCACTCAGACCAGCCGCCGCCAAGGACGAGCGGCGGAATGATCGCCAACACAGCCGCCATTCCAACAACGACCGGCGTATAGTATCGTGCAAAGGTCGTGATGAAGTTCTCGGTGGGAGCTTTTCTTGCAGAAGCATTCTCCACAAGGTCAGTGATCTTCGATACCGTGGATTCCCCGAAGCTCTTTGTGACTTTCAGCGTCAGCAAACCGCTCTGGTTGATGCAGCCGGACAGGGCTTCATCGCCTTTGCGGATGCTTCTCGGCACAGATTCGCCGGTCAGTGCCTTGGTGTCCAGCATGGATTCGCCATCCACAACGATGCCATCCAGCGGGATTTTTTCACCGGGTTTTACCACGATGATCTCGCCCACCGCAACGCTTTCCGGAGAAACGACCTGCAATACGCCATTCCGCTTAACGGTCGCCGAATCCGGACAGATGTCCATAAGGTCAGAGATGGACTTTCTGGAACGCTTTACCGCCAGCGACTGGAAGAACTCTCCGACCTGATAGAACAGCATAACTGCAACAGCTTCCGGGTATTCCCCGATGGCAAATGCGCCGATCGTGGAAACACTCATCAGGAAATGCTCGTCAAACACCTGTCCTCTGGTGATATTTTTCACTGCCTGCCATACGACATCCCAGCCAAGAATCACATACGCCACAATCAGAAACGCCAGTTCCGCCAGAGTCGGCAGCTTTGCGAATACGGTCAATGCCATACCGATTGCATAGACCACAGCACCCACGGCAAGCCGTATCGTGCGCTTCTTATCCTCATCGTTATAGACCGCCGCTTTTTCATCCTTTTTGACAGGTGCAGTCGCTTCCAGCTGCTTTTCCGACACTTCAACATCCGGCTCATGGCTGTGTACGATCGTGGTAACGGTATCCAGCAAGGAAGCAGCTACCGATGTTCCAGCCTGAACAGTCAGCGTCTGGTTCATCAGATTCACGGTCGAAGAAGTCACGCCATCCAGCTCACCGACTTCTTTCTCGATCTTTGCTGAGCAGTTCGGGCAGTCCAGACCTTTCAGGAGATAGACTTTCGTCACCGCAGGTTCGGTCTTTTCCGACACTTCAACATCTGGCTCGTGGCTGTGGACGATCGTGGTAACGGTGTCCAGCAGGGAGGTAGCCACCGATGTTCCTGCCTGAACAGTCAATGTCTGGTTCATCAGATTCACGGTCGAAGAAGCCACGCCACCCAGCTCACCGACTTCTTTCTCGATTTTTGCTGAGCAGTTCGGACAATCCAGACCTTTCAGGAGATAGACCTTCGTCACCGCAGGTTCGGTCTTTTCCGACACCTCAACATCCGGTTCATGGCTGTGAACGATCGTTTCGACCTGTTCCGCCAGTGTTGCATCCGCAGACTTTTCTGACTGAACGGTCAGTGTCTGCTGCATTAAATTCACAACCGAGGATTCCACTCCCGGCAATGCTCCGACCTCTTTTTCTATCTTGGCGGAACAATTCGGGCAATCCAGACCTTTCAGGATGAATACTCTTTTCATTTTGACCTCCACTACGTTTTCTTAATTGTTCAATCGCTCAACTTAAAAGACAAAAAGATAATCGCTTGCGCGATCATCCTCTTAAATGCTCAAATCCCTTGTCGATGATCTCCTTTACATGATCATCCGCCAGCGAATAATACACGATCTGGGCCTCTCTGCGGAATTTGACCAGTCCGGCAAGCCGGAGTGCTTTCAGCTGGTGAGAGATCGCCGATTTGGTGACGCCCAGCAGAACCGCAAGGTCGCATACACACATCTCGCTCTGTTCCAGAGCATGAAGGATCTGCACTCTTGTGCCATCTCCGAACAGCTTGAAAAGCGATGCAAGCTGGATGTAGTCGTCTTTCGGCTGCATTTTGCCTTTTACATCGTTCACGATGTCCTCATGGATCACATCGCAATTACAGGTGTATAAAGAATTTGACATCAGACGTTCTCCTTGTTTTGTAGTTGAACAACCGTTCAATCATATTATATCTGCTCTTCCTCCGTTGTCAAGAGGAAAAGTTAGCATCTGCTTCCTGCGATTTGTCGTCTAACAGACCTTGACAGCCTCCTTATTTCGCATACAATATAGTTGAGCGTTTACTCAACTGCCGTATTTTGCGCAGAAGATTTTTCATTTGAACAACCATGCAATAAATAAAAGAGGTCTGCCTGTGAAAGGAAAATTCATCACTCTGGTTCTGACATTGGGATTTCTTGCCGCGTTTGGCGTATTTATGCACTCGCCGCCCTCTATTCTGGATGGGCTGACCGGTGCGACCCCGAAAGCGAAACGTGCCGCACAGATGGCCGCACCGCTGGAGGGCAACTATCTGTTCTGCATCAACCCTGCGCTGGAACCGTTTTCCGATGCGGATTTCCGGAATGATCTGAAAGCATTTGTTTCCGGTGAGACAGAAGTCCTTTCCGATGCCGGACTGCCGCACATGACGCTTTCGGTCTGCGAAACAGACTATCCCTTGCTTTGCTATGCAACGGCTCTTTGCGAACGCCTGACTGCTGCCGGAGCAGATGTCACGTTGAAGCAGTACAGCGAAACCATGCTGCGTTCCCGTGCAATCAATGGGCGGTATCAACTGCTGCTGGTTTCGGAAAATACGCTTGATGCAACAGCATTGCCGGATGCAGACATCCTTCTGCTCTCCGCAGAAGAAATGGAGGACCCCTCATGCGAAAACTGAACACCATTCTCTCCGTTCTGCTACTTTTCATCTGTCTGCTTCATGGGCTGATGGGCAGTTTTATGTTGCTGGGCATCAGTTCCGGGGCAGGAAAGTTTCTGGCATGGATCGGCGTTGGCATTCTGGCGGCGCACACCGTCCTTGGGCTTTTGCTGACCGCACAGACATTCCGGGCTTCCCGGTCCGGCGGAAAACTCTACGGAAAGCAGAATGCTCTGTTCTGGGCAAGGCGCACCAGTGGGCTTGCTATTTTGCTCATGCTCTTTTTCCATATTGGCGTGTTCGGCAGAGTGCAGGACGGCGTATACATTCTGTTTCCGTTCACAACGGTCCGGCTGCTGACGCAGCTTTTACTGGTTGCTTCGGTATTTGTGCATCTTCTGCTCAATCTCCGACCCCTTCTGGTATCGCTGGGCATCGTCCGGGATAAGGAGCAGCGCGGCGACCTCTATCTGATTCTTTCTATACTGGTGCTGTTTGCTGCCGGTTCGATCATTCTATATTATATCGGGTGGAACAATGTATGAAACACACTTTGGTGATCGTGGGTGCAGGGCTGGCAGGGCTTTCCGCTGCTTTGACTGCTGTGAAAAACGGCTGGACGGTAAAGCTGGTGTCCTCCCTTGCCTCCGAGCGGGCGCAGTCTGTTATGGCAGAGGGCGGAATCAATGCAGCCTTGAATACCAAGGGAGAGGAGGATAGCCCGGAGCAGCATTATACAGATACCCTGACCGCTGCCTGCGGACTTGCTGACCCGAATGCAGTCTGGGGGATGACGCAGGCTGCGTCCGAACTGGTGCGCAGCCTGCACCATCTGGGAGTACAATTCAACGTGACAGATGACGATGAACTCGACCTGCGGAATTTTGGCGGACAGAAGAAAAAGCGGACGGCCTTTGCACAAAGCGATACGGGAAAGCAGCTAATGACCGCTCTGATTGATGCTGTGCGCCGGGAAGAAAGCGCAGGAACGGTCGAACGCTTTCCACACCATAAGTTCCGCACCCTGCTGCTTTCCGGGAACATCTGCGGTGGCTGCACAGTGCAGGACACCTATACTGGCGAACTGCTGCGGTTTGTATGCGATGCCGTCCTGATTGCCACAGGCGGGCTGCATGGCTTATTCGGTGATACGACCGGCTCTCTTGCCAATACCGGAGAAGTCACCGCAGAACTGTTCCGTCTGGGCGTTCCGATGGCAAATCTTGAAATGATCCAGTACCACCCTACCACGGTCGAACTGGGCGAAAAACGGATGCTTCTGAGTGAGGCCGCCCGTGGTGAGGGCGGGCGGCTGTTTGCATTACGGAACGGGAAGCCGTGGTATTTCATGGAAGAAAAATATCCGGAACTCGGCAACCTGATGCCGCGTGACATCACCGCGCGGGAAGTCTGGACGGTCAGCCGTGACTATGAGGTGTTCCTTGATATGACAGAGCTTCCTAAAGAAGTCATGGAGCATAAACTTGCCGGACTGGTGGATGATTGTCAGACCTATCTGCACAAAGATATTCGCAAAGAACCCATTCCGATTTTGCCGGGTATCCACTACTTTATGGGAGGCATTCAGGTGGACGAGCGGCACCGCACTTCGATGCGGAATCTGTACGCTGCCGGTGAATGCTGCGCTCAGTACCATGGCGCAAACCGTCTGGGTGGAAATTCTCTTCTGGGTGCGATCTATGGAGGACAGATTGCTGCGGAAACTGCCTGCCGGGAAACAGTCAGTTCCCCCAATATGCCCTGTGCCGAAGAATCCCTTCTGCCCGAACTTTCCCCGGACGCTCAAATGCAGATGAATCGTATTCTGCTGAACGCACTCGGTGTCGTGCGGGATGCACAGACATTGGAAGCGGGCATTCAGGAAATCCGCAAACTGTCTGGCACCCTTCCGCTTCTGGGCTGTGCCATGCTGGAAAGTGCCCTCGCCCGAAAAGAAAGCCGGGGTGCGCACTGGCGGGCAGATTATCCCCAACGCAACGATGCCGTTTACTGCAAAACCACCGTGGCACACTGGAACGGGCAGCATATCGCCATCAGCTTTGAATCCATCCCCGAAAGGCGGCATGATTTATGAACTACACCATCCGAATCAAACGGCAGGAAAACCCGCAGGCTTCACCCTGCTGGCAGGAGTTTTCCTTTGAGGGAAGTGCGGACACCTCGATTGCTTCGGTGTTGAACGAGCTGAATCACCGCAGCCCTCTGTGCGAAAAGAGCGGAACGGTCGTTTCCCCCATTGCGTGGGAATGCGGCTGCATGATACGCAAGTGCGGTGCCTGTGCCATGCGGATCAATGGTCTGCCTCGTCTTGCCTGTTCCGTTTTTCTGCGGGACTGTAAGGGAAGCGTTGTTACTCTGGAGCCTTTGAGCAAATTCCCACTGGTGAAAGATCTGGTCGTAGACCGTTCCGTGATCTTTGAAGCACTGAAGCGGACAAAGCTGTGGCTGGAAGGAGATGCGTTCCAGACCAGCTATACGCACAGCCAGCGGTATCGATCTGCTAAGTGTCTGCTCTGTGGCTGCTGCTTGGAGGTCTGCCCGAACTTTGACCCGAACAGTGAATTTGCTGGAGCTGTTCTGCCCGTCAACGCTTACCGTATTCTGAACGAAGAACAGGATATTGCCCATCAGACAGAACTCGCAAATGCGTATCGTCAGCTTTATTTTGAAGGCTGCGGAAAATCTCTTGCGTGCCAGGACATCTGCCCAGCCGGAATCCCGGTCGAAGAACTGATGTCACGTTCCAATGCCGCAGCGGTCTGGAAGCGATAAAGTGTAAAAGGGTATGCGGTTTATAGCCGCATACCCTTTTATGCTTAATCTTCTAATCCGTGACTTCCCGCCACATTCTTCAGATACTCCTCTGGTTCGCCGTTCAGAATCAAGTCTGCATAGCCAAGCGGGTCATTGTAGATGAGATAATCTAACTCCGACCTCTGCGCCATGGTCACGTCCAATTCATCCTCGACCCCAGTGCAGTCAATGGAGATCATTCTCCCATCCCGGAGCAGCAGTTCCACGCATCCGGTGTCCATGTTGAATTTGCAGGTTCTTTCATCGTACTTCATGTTTGTGTCCTTTCTGCCTTACGGCACTCTTACAGTGGTCTGTCGTGCTTTCTTATGATAAGGTCTGGGACGTTTTTCGATGGAAGAAAGAGATTCATTTTGTTTTCCGAAGAATACAAAAAATCCGAACCCTTCTCCTATTGGAAAAAAGTTCGGATTTTGTTGTTGTGGTGCACCTCCAGGGACTCGAACCCTGGGCCCACTGATTAAGAGAGCAAGCCGCCGGTTCGTCTCAATTCATGAAAGTTTCGAGTCATCGTTGCTTTTGAACAAGACGACGTGATTTTTCACCCGGCAATTTCTGCGCCCTTTGTCGAATTTTGCAGCGAAAAGCACCCTTTGCACGTTTTGAAACCGTGCAAAATCCGTGCAGAAACCGTGCACTTACTCTCTGACAAACAAAAATCACACTATCCACCACCGACTTGACGGCAATGGTTTGAGTGACCGACCCAGATATCCTAAATTATCTCTCTATGTTTACAAAACATCTGTGATTCTCTCTTTCTATTACGTAAGGACGCAAATGAAGGGCCCCATAAACGTCCTACTAAAAAAAGGAGATTATTACTATGTTACTCAAAAATGGAAGTACTGGCAACTATGTTATGTACCTGCAGTATGGACTGCATATCATGTGCTGCCCTCCGGGTAGTTTTGACAGCAAATTTGGCTCTGGTACTGAAAATGCTGTTAAGAAGTATCAGGGCAAAAAAGGTCTTACCCAAGATGGCATTGTTGGCGATGGTACATGGAACGCACTGGTAAGCGACATTAAAACCATCCAGCAGCTCCTGAAGAACAAAGGTTATTACGCCAGTACAGTGGATGGCCTTGCAGGTTCAGGCACTTATAACGCTGTTATCAGTTTTCAGAAAGCATCCGGCTTGACTGCCGATGGTATGGTCGGCAGTGCCACCCTAAACGCATTGAACGCTTCTTCGGGCGGTACAAGTGGTCAATCTCATTCAATCACTCTGCCTACTGATAGAAACTATCTTTGGGCACAGAAGAATCCGGACATTGTTAAGCTTGTTGGAAATAGTGGTTGCTCTCTTGTTGCCGTGTTGAATACCGCTAATATCTATGGGCCTCGTGAATTCACCCCTAACGAAGTCCTGACTGCCTGTGGAAATTGGGGTGCAAACGGTCTGAATACTTGGGCTCTTCCCAGCAAGTGCAATGGTAAAATCGACACGAGCAACTACACTCATGGCGGTAAGGAGCAGGCGACTGTATTCAGTGCAGTCAAAGCAAGTATTGACAATAACCTTCCCATCATTATTCGGCTCAACAGTAGCGATGGCAAAAAGACGCATTTTGTCACAGCGATTGCTTATACTGGCAGTTGCTCCTCTGCAAGCAGCATTTCCGTCATTGATCCTGCTGGTGGTGTCATTCGAACTCTTGAGGAAGCGGGAACTGCACGCAATGAAACCGTATACGGTGATTATATCGCAACCGCTCGTCGCTCCTAAATATCTCTACTCTCTTCATCAACAATAAGTTGTAAAGCATCATTTTTAACATATATCCCCCCCCCCAAAGTCTTTTCTCAACTCTCGAAAAGGCTTCGGGGGGGATTTTTCAATGCCTATTATATGCAACACTTTTCACTATCTGCTTATCCAAGCTCAGGCGAGTGATATTTATTTACTCTCCACACATCCCCAACTTTTACCAACTGCATTTCATATTCGACTTTATTCATGTCATCATATGAATACTCATCATGTTCCTCATACGTTTCATTGGGATTATAGTATGCAATCATTACAAAATTTACTTGTGCTTCCGTTTTATTTTTCAAATAGTATCGCACTGAGCAGAAATCATCCGGATAATATTCTCCCACATATCCAGTAAAATATGGAATTTGTGCCAAATCATAGTCATCACAAACGGCAAGTTTTCCATTATAATTCACAAACTTTTTCTCAATTGAATCTTGTGACAAGAAATCATTTGTAAAAATAGATTTCATATATTCTTCAAACTCTTTATAAGAATTTTGATAGACCTCATAATCATGTCCGTTCAGTTTTACATATGTCGGCGCATTTTGCGTCATAGGCACAAAAGTCGGAGCATCTTCAATTTTAAAATTCAGTCCTTTTAAGTTACTTGATTGTCCCCAAAGTGCATAGTCTATTTTCTGCGCTTTTTCAAAAACAGTATATTGATCTTGATCTAAAAATACCGAGGTCGAATCAACTAACGTCTGGGAAAAATCTTGCAAATCATTTTTTTCTTCAGAATTGCATGAACTTGACGATGTATCCTGTGACGAAACTACTGTGGACATTGATGATGCTGTTGTATCATTCATTCCACATCCCACCAAATTCACCACAATACAACCTAGAATCACTATCATTTTTACACTTTTTGCACAATTCATATATGTTCTCCTTTTTTATAAGTTTATCAACATATTGTTTAGTCTCTATTACCTTCTTGTAAACTTTTTATATTAGCTCACAAAAATCTATTTTTCCGTTTACAAATCTTAACATTTTTTCTCTTTCCTCTTAAAAGGAGGAAAGAAAATTGAATTATACGCTTTTTGACCTTTTTCTAAATGCATATAACGGCAACTCCTTTGCACAGCTACAAATCGTCCAACGTTTTCAGCCATTACTGAAAAAATATGCAGCTCTTCTTAAGTATGAGGATGCCTATTCAGATTTACAATTATATCTTCTCGAATTACTGCATTCCGGAAAATTGACCAAACTTCAAAGAAAAGATGACGGCACATTAGTGAAATATATTGAATCCTCTATCCGGCATCAATACATTTCGCTTAACAGCCGAAAAAACGCCGTAGATAACTCTGTCATCGCAAGCGTTGATGAAATTGATTTCGATCAGATGTCTTTGTCCTCAAACGATGAATATCCTGAACTATTGATTTCCGATTTACATTCTGTTCTTCAACCTTCTGAACTGACCTTATTATCTCAATTTGTTTTTAAAGGAATGAGCATCGCAGATATAGCAGAAAAATCTGGTGTCAGTAGACAAGCTATCAACCGTAAAAAGCTTTCCATATTAAAAAAATTAGAATGTGCATCAGGCTGTCCAGCGCGGCAGCATCGCCTTTCTGTGCCAGCGCACAAAGCCGTTCATTCGTCTGCTTCATGGGCGTTTTCCTGCTCTGCGGCAGACTGCAAGATTCCCAGCAGACCGTTCCGCAGCTGTTCCAGTGCTTCCGGCGTGGCTCCTTCCATGCCCGAAACACTGTCCAACATTGCATCTGTCAACTGCTCTGCCGTAATCGTTGGGTGCTGCACATCCTGCCCTTTGGTCAATTCGGTGAACATCTTCTCTGCCACTTTCTTGCTCATGGCTTCCTGTTCGGCGTAATGGCTCCCGATACCCTTTTTGATTTCCTTGACCGCCGCCATGAAGTACATTTCAATGTCATCAAGGTCGCCTTGATACACTGGCTTTCTCCGAAGGCTGATGTCCTTTGCGGCTTTGGCTGCTTCCGGGGTCTTGACCTTTGTGCGCAGCAGGGTGCTCAATGTCGTGAGCATGGCATTCTGTGCTGCGATGCCGGACGCAAAGGTGTCATCAAAATACTGCGATATGCGGTAAGTAAGCTCTGCAAAGCGGGCGTTTTCCAGCAGCAGGTTGACTACCTCTGCATTGACGCGCCCTGTGTAGAGGTTCTTTGCGGCTTCTACGGACAAGCCAA
>ENA-OOZG01002073-OOZG01002073.1-human-gut-metagenome-genome-assembly--contig:-NODE-2073-length-13081-cov-7.205589_pt1 | contig 13081 bp, 5 predicted proteins | sample MGYA00241706_ERZ501384 | MGnify/ENA primary metagenome ERZ501384 (study PRJEB25962, sample SAMEA2042742) | human gut metagenome | biome: human gut; feature: human-associated habitat; material: faeces... | reverse complement strand
GGCTGAAGACATTAATCTAGTCTTATTTCAAAAGATGAGGTTCCTACGTCTCAGAGCTTGTAGTTCATAACTAACAGGTGTTCTGCGCTCTTGTCGTTTCTATTCATAAAGCTCACAGAATATTTTTTGTCAAAGGACTTAATGACCAAATTCTCTTTTTGGTAGAGTGAAAGAATGAACGGAGTATTCTTTATTATCAGCATCCACTTGCTTTTACACTGATTTATAAGGTAGTTCGCCAGCCTTTTTTGATCTTCTTTGGAGAACTCATTTTGTGCGTAGGTGCTAAACTCACTATCATACGGAGGATCTAAAAACATAAAGTCGTCTTCTTGTGGGGGAAACTTCTCTAGAAAACTTCCAAAGTCTAGATTGCAAATATTTGTGTCACTCAAGTGTTGTCCCAATGCTCTAGATTGGTAGTAAGATACTTTCTTTCTCATGTTCTTGTGATTATAAGCGATACCACCATAGGGAACATTAAACTCGCCTTTAGCGTTATAACGAAACATCCCACTATAGGCATAGTTGCGAATAAAGACAAAGAATGCTGTAGCTAATGTACTATCCGTACTCATAATCAGCTTGTTGTTATATAGCCCTCTAAAGTACATATACAAAGCACTCATAAACGCAGTCTCTATATTGGCAAACACATCACAATCTGGCATAATGTGACGCTCGAGTTCAATCTTTTTCATGCGAAGAACTTTTCGCTCGAGGTTCTTTAAAACCTCCTTAAGATACAGATCTCTATGCCAGTAGATGCTTTCTGCAATGATTTTGTTTAAGACGACTTTGTGTTGGATAGTAAAATCAATAAGGGCCTGCTTCAGTTGTCTATCTGAAAGACAGTCATTTCTGTATGCCACATAAAGTTGACATAGTTCCTTATGGTTATTTACGAAGTCTAGCATAGCTTCCCACGAGGACATTATAGCCTCTAGCCAGGTATAAAAAGATTCGTCTTTTCTAGCAATGCATCGATAAAACTCAACGAGTTCCTTTGACTTATCATTAATCAAATGTCTTTTGGCCGGAAAAGCGGTAAAAACAGCTCCTCCGCCAACGAAAGGCTCATAGTAGTTGGTAAAAGCTCTTGGAGCATAGGCAAATATAACACCCAATTCTTTTTCTTTTCCTCCAGGCCACTTTATAAGAGGGGATAGCCCTGTAGAAGTTATAGTCTCTAGTAAGTCCATTAGTATTTTCGATATTCAATTCTGTCTTTAGCCGCATTGAAATATGTTTGATCAATCTCAATGCCAATGAATTTTCTATTCAGACTAAGAGCTGCAACTCCTACAGATCCTACCCCCATAAAAGGGTCCAAAATCACATCATTCTCATTTGTGGCTATCTGGATCATCTTTTTTAAGATGGAAGTGGGTTTTTGTGCTGGGTGTTTCGGATTCGACAATCGTTCTGGATGCATACAAATAGGACTCTCGACGAAGTTATGCATCTCTTTTTGTGATATGAAGTTCCATGTATGCCCTTTATTCCAACAGCAAAAAATCATCTCACAGCTGTTTAGGAAGCCAGCTCTGTACACCTTTGGTGCTGGGTTAGTCTTATGCCATATCATAAATTGAGATGTATCAAATCTGTGGTCTAAACAGCTATGCCACTGTCCAATTTGATTGTATGATGTGAATATGAAAAGATTGCCTGCGGGCTTTAAGACTCGAATAAAATCGTCAGCCCAATCTGAGGGAGTAAAGATTACATGATCCCAATAGGCGACATTATTATTTATCGCTGTTCTTCCAGGCAAAGGAATGTCTCCTGTAGAGTGTAGACCAATATTATAAGGAGGATCTGTCAATATAAAATCAATGCTATTGTCAGGAATCCTTTTTAGTAGTTGTAGACTATCTCCTTGCCACAAAATCTTACTCCAAGCTTTACTCATAAGGGGTGTTGGGCAAATAGGCTAATTTAATCTTCGATAGAGCGTCAACAATATAGTGGGCGCATTTTCTATACTCATCAATAACTATCTCGTATCCTAAGTCTGATTTACAAACCATATTCCAAAAAGCACTACTGATAAGGAGTTCTTCCTTTGCGAAAAACTGCTGTACACGACTCTGAACCCAAGGGTTGCCTTCCCCATATCTATTATAAGCCGTTGCAAACCACATCTTCACATCGTCGGAGCTGTTTAGCTTATTTACCAATATGCAGTACTGCTCCAGCAATGCTTCTTTTTCTGACCGAGCTTTTTTGTTATCCAAGTCTCCACCGATTTTAAGTTCAATAAGATGGTGCATTCCAGTCTCTTCATCAAATAAATAGTAATCACTTTCATGTCGCTTATTGATCGTGTGAGAATCAAATCTCAAAGATAGGATGTCGCTGTAATCTTCTACTTGAGGCTTACGAGCACGACGCTTATACTCTTCAAGGAGCGTTGCAATAAACTCCGTTTGTCGAGAATATATAACGCCCTCTACATGTCGGCTTACCGTATAGTGTAGACTTGCTAGTTTTATTGCCATCTTCTCTAGCATATTACCAAGACTACTATCTAGAGAACGAGCTAGTGCTGAGTAGTATTGAATATCTTTTCCCAAAGCGGCTATGAAAACGTTGTGGATTTTCATGTTAATCGTGCCTTCTTTATCGTCAATCTCTGACAGATGACGATCAGAGAATCCTGATGCATAAGCCTCTACGAAAGAACTTACTACTGCTCGAATAGCCTTTTCATTTTCTATTGTCATATATGCTTGTTTCGTTATTCAGTACAAGGTGGTTTATACTTATGCTACTCGGCTTATTTCATAAGCAGACAATCTGTTGAACAAGCCCCACAACAAAAGTATAGTTGATTGTATAGTGTCGAAATATATCTCTGTGCAAGCTAGAGACACTATTGAAAACGCACTCTGTGCAAAGGTAGTGATTTTACAAACTACTTCTAGCTTACTATGATCTACGTCAGGGCTGACGCATTATATATAGTTATTGCTGTCCTGTGAAAGCTTTTTGAGAGGGCATCGAGTAGATTGTTCTGCAGAAATGAGCTAACTGTCAGTACCACCTAGGTGAAACTAGAGTTTCCTAGGTATGAAACTAGAGTTTCCTACGAAGAAACTCTAGCTTGGTCGAAATCGAGTAGTCAGACAGCAATAGTATATAATGAACTCATCCAAGCCTCGCTTGTCGCTCATGTGTAGCTCCTGAAAAAGCGATTATAATGCGTCAGCCCTGGTCTACTGGAGGTGACAAGATCACCGCCAATAAAATATTTCTATCACGAGAACAGATGCGTCATCACCATAGGATCAATCGATAAGATCCTATTTAACAGAGATCTAGGTCTCAGATCTGACGTGCGCTCTTGTCACGATCGTAGCTTATAGAGTAGAAATTGACGAGGAGGCTGTTGTTAGTTTCAAAAATTGTCGTACCTTTGTCACCGCTAAGGAGCAGAGGAGCGTTGCTCTCCCCTTCGAAACATGGGCTAGTGAGCCTATCTGAAGGGATTCATTTGGAGCTTCGCAAAAAAAATCGCCTGTAGCTATTGCAGTATTGATAATTTTTTGTACCTTTGCAGAGCAAAACAACCGAGGTGCGGTAGTTCAGCTGGTTAGAATGCCTGCCTGTCACGCAGGAGGTCACGGGTTCGAGTCCCGTCCGCACCGCTCTGATTCCTCATACGAGGTCACAGCTTCCTGACAAGATGGTCAGCAAGTGTGACGGAGTAAGAGGATTCTTAGTCTTAAGGAGGTAGCGATCTCCTGGTTACAGCACTTTATTATAGACTCCCCATGACTACTATGGAGAGTTTGTTATATGTACACAGGTAGTCACTGCTACAAGCCCAAGTGGCGGAACTGGTAGACGCGCTAGTTTCAGGTACTAGTAAACGCAAGTTTGTGCAGGTTCGATTCCTGTCTTGGGCACCTAAGATTACTTTAGGCGTAGTAGTTGCTGTAAGAGACTATATAATATAATGTATGCGCAGGTGGTGGAATTGGTAGACACGCTACTTTGAGGGGGTAGTGCCAGCAATGGTGTGTGAGTTCGACTCTCATCCTGCGTACCACGAGAGAGACCTATTGGATGACCTTACATAGATGAGGCTTCAGTAGGTCTCTCTCTTTTTGCCCTACCCTATCTCTGCCTACACCATTGGAGACTTTTGCAATAATCTCCGTTGGGTCAATTTGTCCTATCCACCATCTCGTCTGTCTATTTCGTCTATATAGGACGTGGAGACGGCTAATGATCGTCGCACCCCTTGTCGTGGTACAGTTTTTGAGTACCTTTACACAGCGAGACTATTGCACGAGGGTGCCTAGCTGTGCTTTGCACCCGCATATATCGCCCAGTGCCAGTACCCTTGCAGCGGTACGAAGCACTACATAATTCACTCTCAAGAGATAACTACAAACGCATGAATTTCACGCCATACCAAATAAGTGACCTAGTGGTCAGAGCCTTTTCTAGAGCTTGTGCTATCGGACTACGCTCGGGGAAGCAACTAGACATCTCTAGATCGCTCTTTATCGACTTAGCTCGCAGTAAAGACACCTTCCCGAGTGTCTTCATCTTGCGTACTCTAAATATACCGCTCACTCAACTGCAATATACGCTCTTTGAGGAGCCTGCGAAGAATGGGTACTACAAGCAGCTCCAGAGCATCATCGACCAAAGTCAGTACACGATGCCTAGTGCGGAGCTCATAAGCTACTACCACGATCAGGTCAAGGCCATTCTGGAGGGAGCGTGGGAGATCTTCCCCAATCATGATGACTTCCCAGTGATTGACGCACCGCGTATCGTAGCCTACATGCTACACGAGGGGCGACCGGACATCTACCCATGGCCATTCATCACCTCTCGTCCTGCTAAGGAGGATATTCTCGCTAGCTACGTACAGAACAGCCTAGAGCATAGTACTAAAGCGACCTCTGTCGAGGTGCAGGCGATAGCCAGTGTCGAGGCGGAGGAGCAGATGCTCCAGACGATCCTCTCCACAGCTATGGCGGGCATGCCTGATGCGTTGACAGAGGAGATGCGCCAGGAGCTCGATGTCGCCACATGGGAGGCTCCCCTTGAGAGGCTTTACTCGGCCATAACAGGTTCGGACGCTACCCAGACGAAGAAGCCTGCTAGCGACATGGACCCTAACACTATTGTAAAGCAGATAGAGGTCTTCGTCTCTCAAAACAATCCCGACGGAGAGACAGACAAAAACTCTATGCGCGCTGTGTCACTAGAGGAGCTGCCCGAAGAGATACAAGAGCATATCAAGGCAATCATACGTCACGAGCAGCGCAAGGTGACGCAAAACTCGGGGAGTAATCCCTTCGACCTAAACGCCGATGATGAGGGCGACAAGGAGGAGAAAGCCTCTAACAAGTCTAGCAAGCGCTCTAAGACACCTGCGCTAGATGCCTTTGCGACCAACCTTAACCAGCTCGCTAAGGACGGCAAGCTAGACCCGATGATCGGTCGCGCTAAGGAGCTAGAGCGTATCACACATATACTCTGTCGCCGACAGAAGAACAACCCCGTGCTGATTGGCGAGGCGGGTGTCGGTAAGACAGCCGTCGCCGAGGGCTTGGCACAGCTCTTAGCTCGCGATGAGGTGAGCTACAAGCTTCGTGGCAAGGTGCTTTACAGCGTAGACTTGGCACAGATGCTAGCCGGCACACGCTACAGAGGAGACTTTGAGGAGCGATTTAAGGCGCTACTCAAGGAGGCTGAGATGCTGGGCAATACGATCCTACTCTTTGACGAGATTCACACGCTGATGGGCGCAGGCTCGACAGAGGGCAGTATGGATGCCTCCAACATGCTCAAGCCAGCTCTGGCGCGTGGCACGATACAGGTGATCGGAGCCACCACACTGGATGAGTATCGCAGGACCATTGAGAAGAATGGAGCCTTGGCGCGTCGCTTCCAGAAGGTGATGATCGAGCCAAATACACCCGAGGAGACGCTCGAGATCTTGCGCCAGCTGCGAGGACGATATGAAGAGTTTCACCATGTGCGCTACAGCGACGAAGCTTTGGTCGCTATGGTGCGCCTGACCAATAGATATATCTACGACCGCTACTTCCCCGACAAGGCTATTGACGTCCTAGACGAGGTGGGAGCGAGTATGCACCTCAAGGGCAAAGTGGGTGAGAGCGACAAGGTCGCTTCGCTCCGACAGCAGCTGCGTACCTATCGTGCTTCTCGTGACAAAGCAGTGCGTGAGAGCAACTACGACACCGCTATGACCCTCAAAGTGCAGGAAGACTTAGTCCAGAAAGAGGTGGATGAGGAGCTCGAGAAAGCTCATGCCCAGGAGGCTGCCATCTATCTACCTGTAGATGAGGAGGCGGTCGCCAAGACGGTCTCTATGATGAGCGGGGTGCCTATCTCCAACATCAGTCAGGAGGAGCACGCTAAGCTACGCCAGATGCGTCAGACACTGAAGGATATAGTGATCGGTCAGGACGATGCGATCGACAAGGTGGTCAAAGCGATACAGCGTAACCGCCTCGGCTTGGGTAGCGACAAGCGACCCATCGGGAGCTTCCTCTTCCTCGGTCCGACCGGTGTCGGTAAGACTTATCTAGCTAAGAAGCTTGCCGAGCTGCTCTTTGACGATGAGGACGCACTCATACGTATTGATATGAGTGAGTATATGGAGTCGTTCAACGTCTCTCGTCTCGTGGGCGCAGCTCCTGGCTACGTCGGCTACGACGAGGGCGGACAGCTCACGGAGCAGGTCAGACGCAAGCCTTACTCGGTCGTACTCTTTGACGAGCTAGAGAAGGCGCACCCAGACGTTTACAATATACTCCTGCAGATCCTCGATGACGGCTTTATCACCGCTGCCGATGGTACGCACGTGAGCTTTAAGAATACGGTCATCATACTGACGAGCAACATCGGTACGCGCCAACTCAAGGACTTTGGTGCTGGTGTCGGCTTCCGTCAGGAGGTGCAGCTCACCCAGACGGAGCAAGAGGCTTTGCTGAGCAAGCAGCTCAAGAAGCACTTTAGCCCTGAGTTCCTCAACCGCCTTGATGAGACGATCTACTTCGCTAGCCTGGAGAAGGAGGACATCCGCAAGATCGTAGACGTAGAGCTACGTCCTATCATGGCACGTATCTCCGAGCAGGGGTACAACCTTGTGGTCACTCCCTCGGCAAAGGACAAGCTCGCCGATGTGGGCTTCGACCTAGAGTATGGTGCTAGACCGCTGAGACGTGCCCTACGTCACTGGATCGAGGACAAGCTGACGGATCTCATCCTCGATGGTGAGGCAAATGTGGGCGACACGGTGCGCCTGCGTGTCTCTGAGGGCGAACTCCTCATGGAGGTGGACAAGCGTGCACCGCAAAAGGAGACGCAAGCAAAGAGCGATGAAGCGACCCTAGGCTTCGCCCTACCCTCGTTTACCTCTTCCAGCCAGAAGGGCGACGAGCGGTAACCAATCAAATCAGACAAATAACTCAAGCTTATGAATAGTAATAAAGGACAAATTGGGGTTACGAGTGAAAACATATTCCCCGTCATCAAGAAGTTTCTCTATAGTGAGCATGATATATTCCTCCGTGAGATCGTATCCAACGCAGTCGATGCGACGACCAAGCTACGCGCTCTGATAGCTCGTGGCACGGAGGTGGGCAATACTGAGGACCTCCGTGTAGAGGTCCTACTAGATAAGGAGGCGCGCACACTGACCGTACGAGACTACGGTATCGGTATGACCGCCGACGAGGTAGAGCGCTACATCAATCAGATAGCTTTCTCTGGAGCGGAGGACTTTCTGGAGAAGTACAAAGACGCTTCCGGCAATATCATCGGGCACTTCGGACTAGGCTTTTACTCAGCCTTTATGGTCTCCGAGCGTGTCGAGATAGACACCCTCTCCTACCAGCCTGATGCACAGCCAGTACACTGGAGCTGTGACGGTTCGCCTGCCTACGAGATGAGTACGGGTAGCCGCACCGAGCGTGGCACCGACATTATCATGCATCTGGACGAAGAGAGCAGCGAATTCCTTGAGCAGGCACGCATCGAGGAGCTACTGACGAAGTACTGTCGCTTCCTCCCGATCCCCATCATCTTTGGCAAGAAGCAGGAGTGGAAGGACGGCAAGATGCAGGACACCGATGAAGACAATGTAATCAACGATACCAACCCGCTCTGGCTCCGCAAGCCACAAGACCTTACGGACGAGGACTATCGTGAGTTCTACCGTAAGCTCTACCCAGGAGCTGACGAGCCACTCTTTTGGATACACCTTAATGTAGACTACCCCTTCACCCTGACCGGCGTACTTTACTTCCCCAAGGTCAGCAACAAGGTGGATCTGCAGAGCAACAAGATCAAGCTCTACTGCAATCAGGTCTTTGTGACTGACGAGGTGGAGAGCATCGTGCCTATGTACTTGACCTTGCTCCATGGTGTGATCGACTCACCAGACATCCCGCTCAATGTGTCGCGCTCTTACCTACAGTCTGACAGCAATGTCAAGAAGATCAGCAGCTACATTACAAAGAAGGTGGCCGACAAGCTGGAGGAGATCATGAAGAATGATCGCCCCACCTACGAAGCTAAGTGGCCCGACCTCTCCGTCTTCATACATTATGGTATCCTCACCGATGAGAAGATGGAGGAGCGCGCCCTCAAGTCACTACTCCTCCTGGAGGATGTGGCTGGGAAGTTCTACACGCCCGAGGAGTATCGTGAGCTGGTCAAGAGCAATCAGACCGACAAAGACGACAAGCTCGTCTACCTCTACGCTACCGATCCTGAGGCGCAGTACAGCTACATACAGGCTGCCGAGGCTAAGGGGTACAACGTACTCCACATGCACGGCATGCTCGACACGCCCCTACTCAACCATCTAGAACAGAAGTGGGAGAACACGCACTTCGTACGTGTAGATAGCGACACGGTCGACCAATTGATCCAGCGTGACGACACGACGACCGACGCTTCTGCACATGAGACTGAGATCATGCGCAGTCTCTTTGCCAAGGCACTCCCGACGGGCGAGGCCAACTATCAGGTCTTCCTACGCAATATGGGTCAGGAGGCTCAGCCGGCAGTGGTCACGCGTATGGAGTGGATGCGCCGTATGAAGGAGATGTCGCAGTATCAGCCTGGAGCTTCCCTCTACAACTCTCTCCCCGACAGCTATTCGCTCGTACTCAATGCCGACCACCCGCTCATCAAGAGCCTGCTAGAGGGTGAGGGCAAGGAGCTAGAGCCACAGCTGGCGTCTCTGCGCTCTCAGCTCGCTACGCTCCAAGAGCAAGTCACCGAGCTAGACAAGGAGGCTAAGGAGCAGACCGAGCCTACCGAGGAGCAAAAGAAAGAGCTACAAGAGAAGAAGGAGGCTCTCCACAAGCAGCAAGAAGAGCTGCACGGCGAGATGCAAAGCTCCTTCGACCAGTATGCCGAGAAGCAGCCTGTGATACGTCATATCGTCGAGCTGGCTCTACTCTCAGCTGGTGAACTAAGAGGCGTTGCCCTACAAGAGTTCATCAAGCGCACCACCGAACTTCTATCGTCTAAGTAAATACCCCTAAGAATATCCGTTTTTATGAAGAGGAACACTTCCCTTTGCAAGCGTCTCCTACTCCTACTAGCCCTCTCAGCCACATGGCTCGTGGGGGCTGTAGCGCAGGAGACACCCCGCTGGCTACGCTATGCCCAGATCTCACCAGATGGTAATCAGATAGCTTTTTGCTACCAAGGCGACATCTACATTGTCGACGCTATCGGTGGCGAGGCGCGTCTCCTGACTGGCTCCGATGGGTACGAGTCGAACCCCACCTGGAGTCCCGATGGCAAGCGTATCGCCTTTATGAGCAATCGTGATGGTCACCGCTCCATCTACACTATGTCAGCCCTTGGTGGCGATGTCAAGCGCATCACGCACCACTCAGGCAATAGCCATACCGTCGAGTGCTACACACCCGACGGTCGTTTTATCATTATGTCCGAATCTCTCCAGCAGCCTGCCACCAGTGCGCTCAATCCTTCGGGCATCCTCTCGCAGCTCTACATGATCCCTGTCGATGGCGGCACGCCTATGCTCTACAACCCTCGTCCTCTGGAGGCTGTCACCTTCAGCCATCGTGGCGACCGCTATGTAGCGCAAGACATCAAGGGCTTTGAGAATAAGTGGCGCAAGCACCACACCAGCTCCGTCACACGAGACATTTATATAGTAGACCCCAAGACAGGAGCCACCACCGCCTGCACACTAGAGCCAGGCGAAGACCTCTCACCCGTCTTCGGACCTGATGACCAGACCGTCTTCTTCATCAGTGAGCGAGGCAAAAGCAATTCGCTCAACGTCTGGAAGCAGCGCATCGGCGAGCAAACCGCTCAGCAGGTAACCAGCTTCCGCAATCACCCCGTGCGCTTCCTCAGCATCTCACGCTCCGGACGGCTCTGCTTCGCCTACGATGGCGACCTCTACACCATGACCGAGGGACGCTCCCCGCAGAAGGTACAGATCACCCTGCGCACCGAGGGTCCTAAGGACAAAGTGTACCGCCGCACAGCCAGCAGTGGAGGTAGCTCCTTTACGCCCAGCAGTGACGGCAAGCAGCTAGCCTTCATCATGCGTGGTGATGTCTACGTCACCTCTGTCGAGCATGGCACGACGAAGCGCATCACCCAGAGCGCTGGTGCCGAGGAGAGTGTCACCTGGAGTCCCGACAGCAAGACGCTCGTCTACGACTCACGCCGTGACGGCAAGCATATCCTCTACAAGGCAACCATCGCTTCGGACAAGGAGCTAGACTTCGCCTCCGCCACCATCATCAAGGAGGAGCCCCTCATGCCCGAGTGCAAGATGGAGCAAGCCCTACCCCAGTACTCACCCGATGGCAAGCTGATCGCCTTCGTCGGAGACCGCAAGTGCATCTATACTTATAATGTCGAGAGCAAGAAGCTCACGCAGGTCACCAGTGGCAAGGATCAGCCCGAGATGCACGGCTACATCAGCTTCGAGTGGAGTCCTGACAGCCGCTGGATAGCCTTCGGATATACACCCAATGTCCATGCGCCCTTTGGTGACGTAGGTTTGGTAAAAGCGACCGGAGGTGAGGTGATCAACCTGACCAATACGGGTTACTTCAGCGACCTCACGGGCTGGGTTATGGAGGGCAATGCCATCCTCTTCACCTCAGACCGATATGGTATGCGCAACCACGCTTCGTGGGGCTCTATGAGCGATGCTTTCCTCGTATTCCTCAATCACAAGGCGTACGAGAAGTTTAACATGACACCCGAAGAGCGCGACCTCTACGACCGCGCTGGACTAGACACGCTACAGTATGGCGCTGATCCCGTCCCTGCCGAGGATAGTGCTAAGAAGAAGGACGAGACCAAGCCGATCGTTGTCGAGATCCAGGGCATCGAAGACCGCATCGTACGGCTCACACCCAATTCGAGCGACCTAGCAGACGCTTATGTCGATGCCGATGGCAAGAACCTCTACTACCTCTCAGCCTTTGAGGGGGGGTACAACCTCTGGCAGACAGACCTACGCGAGGGCAATACCTCCATGCTACGTCAGCTAGACCTCTCGGGCAGTGCCTATATGCGCCCCACTCCCAAGGGGGATAAGATCTTCGTCATATCCTCTGGACGGGTACAGTGCTTTACACCCGCCTCAAAGAAGTTTGAGCCAGTCAACTACCGTGCTCGTGTGGAGCTAGATAGCTACGCCGAGCGTGAGGCGATGTACGACTTTATGGTTCGTGAGGAGGGGCTACGCTTCTACCGCGCAGATATGCACGGCGTAGACTGGAAGGGCCTGACCGACCACTACCGCCAGTTCTTGCCCCATATTGCGACGAATGAGGACTTCTCCGAGATGCTCAGCGAGATCCTGGGCGAGCTCAACGTATCGCACACCGGCTCAGGCTACAGACAGAGCTCTAGCGAGCCAGCTACGGGACGCCTAGGGCTACTCTACAACTGGTACTCCCTACCCCTCGAGGGCATCATTGTTGATGAAATCGTTACGGGCGGTCCCTTTGACACCTACCTGACCAAGCTACAGCCTGGCGACCGCATCGTTGCGATCAATGGTACACGCATCGACCACCACACCGACTGGCGTGACCTCCTCGCAGGCACTACCGGCACGCTCACGGCTGTCACCTTCTATAGTAATAAGGAGCAAAAGGAAATCACCGAGGCCGTTCGTCCTATCTCTTCAGGCAAGCTCTCGGGACTACTCTACAAGCGCTGGGTCAAGGCTCGTGAAGCTGAGGTACAGCGTCTCTCGAATGCTCGTCTCGGCTATGTACACATCCCGAGCATGGGCGATGACGAGTTCCGCACCGTCTATAGTGAGGTGATGGGCAAGTACTACCAATGCGATGGTATCGTCATCGACATCCGCTACAACGGTGGTGGTCGTCTGCACGAAGACCTCGAGACCTTCTTCAGCGGCAAGGCTTATCTGCAGCAAGAGGTTCGTGGGCAGGACTACTGCACGATGCCTAGCAAGCGCTGGACCAAGCCCTCAGTCATGCTCGTCTGCGAGGCTGACTACTCCAATGCACACGGCTCTCCATGGGTCTACCAAACCCTCGGCATGGGCAAGGTCGTCGGAATGCCAGTACCAGGTACTATGACCTCGGTCAACTGGGTCACCATGCAGAACCCGCTGCTCTTCTTCGGCATTCCTGCCGTAGGTTATCGCACCCAGCAGGGAGACTTCCTCGAGAATAAGCAGCTCGAGCCCGATGTCGTGGTACCGCTCGACTACAACCGCGTCCTCGAGGGACACGATAGTCAGCTAGAAGCAGCCGTACGCGTACTCCTGGAGGAGGTCAAGGCGCATCCGCAGCCTACCTTCCCCAAGCGATAAGCCGCAAACGAAGCTAGCACCGCTTACCCTGCGGTAAAAGCTAACATACTCAGTGAGGAGCATCACGCCTCCCCACTAAATTCCCCAAAGAGAGGAGATGTCGTCATCGGCGTCTCCTCTCTTTGTATGACGGGCATGTTATACATCTGTGGTGAAAGTCCACGCGGGGCGTAGTTGCCAACGAACCCCATAGCGACTTGCAAGTTTCAAGGGGCGACC